>QWCH01007557.1_pt1 | contig 12718 bp, 10 predicted proteins | sample 1972671 | NCBI WGS metagenome assembly QWCH01 (sample SAMN09866713, study PRJNA288562) | Human gut metagenome isolate term3_stool, whole genome shotgun sequencing... | isolation source: gut | host: Homo sapiens | place: USA: California | reverse complement strand
TCAACGCCAAACAACGCAGCTATTGCCAAGTGCCCCCTTTTACCGTACTTGCCCTGCCGAAGAAGTATTTCTCAGTTGTTTCCGCACCTCAGCCTCAGCAGAAGAGAAATATCTGCGACTTTCTGCCGCCGATATTTATAAAGAACTGAAGAAACGGAATGCTGCTGCTCTACGAGGTTTCAATCCGAACCATTTTGCACAAGTATTGATAAAAATGGGGGTAGAACGGAAGCATACGGAATATGGGAATGTATATTTGGTGGTAAGACGATGATTGAATTTGGTAACACGGCTGAAAGCACTGAAAGCGATATTTCCAGTTTTTAGGATAGTACTTTCAGCCGGAATATCGATGAACAAGGAGGTTCATGATAAAGCTGAACAATCTGAACCCTAATCGGTACTGTAATTCTCAATGTGATGCAAAGCAGTAGTAAATCATTCAAAACGGAATGAACGAAACACAATTTCACTAACTCCCCATACATTAGCTGCAAATTCTATTCGCTATATCTAAAATAGTTGAAGAAAATAATAAAACAACAACAGCGGTAAATAGAAAACATAGGCGGCAAAACATTCATTTAACCAAAAAATAACACCAATTAACGATTTCGCATTTCTCCCATACCTTTGCAATGTCGATAAGGAACAAAAGTTTCTTGCGAAACAAACAAAAGAACAAAACAATAAAATTAGTATATAAACAATTAAAGAAACATTGCCTATTAGAAACAAACAAAATCATTCCTCTCGGAAGTTACTTCTTTTTCCTTATATAATATAAGGGCTTCCTATTAAAAAGAAAATGATGTTTTAACAAAACAAACGACCCTCATCCTTTAGATGACTCTCCTAAAAAAAAGAAAAAACAATTAGCGTATTATACATACATAGTATAATATGCAAACCCTAAAAAAAAGAATTATAGCATCACACATTAAAATCAAAACTAAAATGAAAGTAAAGAATTTATTATTAGCAGGTTTGGCAGTAGCAGCCATGACAGCTTGTAGCAATGACGAAATCATTGACAATGATGGAATCCAAACAAATGGTGAAAATGCAGCAATGCAAATCAATTTCCAGTTTCCCACAACTAGAGTTGTATCAGATGGTGGCACAAATGCAGGTATAGATATTGAGTATGCAGCTACTGAAATTACAGCAGTTTTAGAGTACACTGAAACAAACAAAAGAATTGTTGTAAAAGGATTAACCTTTGGTCAACAAACTGAAAGTGGTGCTAGAATATACAGCACAGAGAAATTCCAAGTTGAAGCAGGAAACAATGTAAAGGTTTACGCATTTATTAATCCTATTATGGAGATACCAACAACTGGTTTGGAGAATTTAAAGGTTGGAAAACAAAAATTACCAAGTGAAGGTTTGGATTATATAGCTGAAACAATAGCTAAATCTGGTAATTTTATGATGAGCAATGTTAATGGAGAACCTACTGTAATAAAAGCAATTGTAGGTGGAACAGATACCAATACAGCAAACATTAGCGTTGAACGAATCAGTGCAAAATTAACAGAAGAGACAAAGCGCTCTATAGACAACAAATATGAATTAACAACTCCCACTTTCGTAGGACCAAAGGTGTATGTACAAATTTTGAGCCATACATACACTAATCTAGCTGACGATTCTTATGTACTTGGTGGTAGAAATGCAGCATGGTCGTCATTCTTACACCCATATAAAACAGGTGAAGTAAGTGAGACTGATTACAGATGGTTGAATGCAACAGGAACAACATACGTACTCGAAAATTTAGGTAGTGAATGGAATACAGCAACTAGCACCAGCGTTCTTTATCAAGGACAAGTTTTCTTCGAAAATGACGGAAATCAAGAAATAGCAGGAACATTCTACAGCAGACCTAAATTACAAAGTGATGGTGAAACATGGAAAGTTCAAATTTACAAGAATTGGGAAGAATTATGTGCAGATGTTGATCTTACTGGTATTGGAGAAAATGACGACGTAGCTTTGGCTAACAGAAGTATCATGAGATATGCAGGAGGAAAATGCTATTATCAAGCACCTATCGAGCATTTTGGTGTTGGAGCTAATATCGCTCGCAATAACTGGTACCAACTAAAAGTTACTTCTATTGCTGATTTAGGTTATCCGAAACCTGTACCTCCAACTCCTGAAAATGAAACGAAATTAATGATGAGTGTTACTATAGCTCCTTGGACTATCCATATCAATAATGTTGGTCTTTAATCAACTATAATAAATTAATTTAGGGAGAAGTCTCTTCTCCCTAAATTATACTCCGAAAGAAGAGAGTATCACATTCAAACAAAACATCCGCTCTTTAAAAGCATAAAAAGTAAAAACAATGAAACGAATCCTAACTACCATACAAGAAAAAGCAAATAACATATTGTTATTCACAATATTGGCTGGTGCAATTACATCTTGTGATTCCATTTTGGATTACAATGAGAATTGTGACATCGAATATTGTGTCAAGTTCAAGTATGACTACAATATGGAAGAAAAGGATGTATTCGCCGAACAAGTAAGAACTGTTACTCTTTACGCTTTTGACGATAATAACAATCTTGTTTTCCAGAACACCGATGAAGGTGAGCCATTAGGAGAAGAAACCTACGCGATGAACGTAGATATAGATCTCTCGCAATACCACCTGGTGGTATGGGCAGGATTAAATGATGAATCATTTGCAGTCCCTTTGCTATATCCCAATCAAGCTAAAATTGACGAATTAAGAGTAAAAACATTACGCAAAGAAGCTACTCGCAGCACCACCGAGGATGAAAAGGGACAATACATAGTAGACAACAGCCTACATTCACTCTGGCATGGAGAGGTTAAAAAAGGAACTACCACTCGTAGCGGCAGACAGCAAATCACCGAAGTCTCATTAGTAAAAAATACCAATACAATCCGTGTCGTTGTAGCACAAGTAAACCAATCAGGAGGACCTGTAACCCGCTTGACACAAAAAACTTTCGAATGCGCCATATACGACAATAATGGTTACATGAACTATGACAACACGCTATTAGAAGATAACTTATTGACTTACAAGCCATACAATGTCACATCGGATGTAGTCAGTACCCGAGCTTTTAGTTCTGCAGATGAACCTGCCAAACAATACAACGGTATCGTTAGCGAAATGAGCGTGGCAAGACTTGTGGAAAGCCAAAAGCCGGAGTTGACAATCAAAAATACTGCTACTCAGGAAGTATTATTCCAAAGTTCCGACTTGGTGAAATACTTCGAAGAAGTAGATGCCGAAAAATATAAAGATCGTAATTATTCTCTTCAAGAATACTTAGACCGAGAAGATAAATATGAACTAGTGATTTTTGTAGATGAGAAATTGGCACTCATCAAAACTGTAATCCAAGTAAACGACTGGATCATCCAACTCAATGATATCGAACTTTAAAATAAAGCAAAAAATGAAATACTCTCATTTGACATATTATCTGCTAGCTATCTTATGCATGATGGCAACATCGTGTGTCTCAGACGGAGTCATGGGTGATTGTCCGATCGATAACAACGACCAAGCAGTACTAATAGAAGGTGGCAAAGTCAATTTCGCATTAACTTTCCCGACTTCTTCCACACGAGGCATAAATGGCTCATCAGAAGGTTTAGCAAGCGAACGAACAATTAACGATGTTCAAGTATACACTTTCGTAGGAGGAAAATTCGTTGAGAAAGTAAAGTATATTCTGATAAGCGGCACCAACGGAGATGCAACCCGCTTTGTAGAAGGAAAACTGACAGAGACATATATGACAGGAACCGCTATGGATTTTGTGGTAATGGTGAATACGGAAAGTAAGGGTGTGCAATCTCCTACCATGACAAAAGGAAACAGTAAAGCTGATTTATATAAACAATTGGTTTATAGTTATGAAGGCAAAAACTGGTCAACAAATATTCCGATGTGGGGAGAGGGAACTATTGCATCCATTCAATCGGGAGAATATAATATAGGAGAACTTACATTGCAACGTGCTATTGCCAAAGTGAATGTAACGGTGAATGACGGTAAAGGATTGGAAAACTTTGAAATCACCAATGTAAGTTTACACAATTACAATAATGGCGGATATTGTGCTCCGACCAATGCGAATGGTCAACCTTCTATCCCAACCAATGTTGTTAAAGCAACAACACCTCTGTCTGCAGGCTCTCTGAGCGGAACGCAAGGCAATAATATTGAGAATAAATTCTATATTCCAGAACATAAGAACATAGGTGTAGATAAAGCTGAACAGCTCTATTTGAAGATAGAAGCAAAAGTGAAAGGACAAATAAAATACTATGATATTATGTTCAGTGAAAATGGAAGTGATTATGACGTTCTTCGTAACTATATGTATGTATTCAATATTACTAATGTAAAGGTGGAAGTAGATGTCAATCCTATTTTAGAATATGAAGTAAAAATATGGGAAGAAAAAACTGTGAATATTCCGTCATTTAATTAATGCAAGGAGGATAATCAGATGAAAAAGCAAAACAATATATTGAAATTAATAAAAAATATAACATACTTGACATTAGCTTGTATAGCTTTTAATGCTTGTACAGATGAAGAAATATATAAATCATCAGAGATTGTAGAGGGAGTTCCCGTAGAGGTCGGATTTAAATTCACTATACCTTCCATGCAGAAAGTCAGTACTCGCGGATTAAGCGATGAAGGAGAATTCCAAGTAAACGACCTGTATGTCCTCATCTTCAATGCCAACAACGACCAGGCTAGAAAAACTGGAGGAGGGTACTATAACAGTGATCTGATTAAGAATGTTATTACAGGTAACCAAGCAAACGGGAAAGTTTCTTCCGGCACACTAACATTAAAAACAACTAGTGGAGAAAGCCTTATCTACGCAGTAGCCAATGTAAAAGGTAACGATCTAGGTGGTGATATCACTGCAGCATTAGAGAACGTTAATTCATTAGCCGATTTTAAAAAGTTGTCTGTAGCATTGACAATCAAAGCGAATGTGGAGCGTTCGTCGCCCGCACTTGTGATGAGTGGTGCTTATATAGATGGAAGCACACAACCACAAACTGGATATTGTAACATTCCGGCACAGTCAACCACTCTTAGCGGAAAGATTAGCCTCACCCGTCTGGACTCACATATTATCTTCAAGATTACTCCAAACATGCAAGCTAATGGAGGAAAGATCAAAACATTTACTCCAAAAAGTTGGAGAGTATACAATGTGCCCAATAAATCTTATATAGTAGCTCAAGACGCTGATGCAGTCGGTAATACAGCAGAAGATTACGAGAATACAGAATCTTCTATTAGGTTTGGAGAACAAACTGATAACATTTATGATTTCGACTTTTATATGTTAGAAAACCGAAAGAATGCCAAAACTTATGAAGGTAGATCAATCGAGAATTACAAACAACGTGAAGAAGAGGTCAAAACTAATGAACATAAAAATACAGGAGAATATAAATATGTAGAACCTTATGCGACCTTTGTAGAGATTAAGGCGCACATGGAAATTGAAAATGCAGACAATGACAATGGTATACGAGTAGCCGACGTTACTTACGTCATTCATTTGGGATATGTTGATAATGTTGCGGCTGACTTCAAAAATGAAAGAAATAAAAAATATACATATAATGTAACTATCAATAATGTAGAAGATATTGTTACGGAAGTAACAGAGGAGGGAAATCCGGAAAATACTCCAGGAGCAGAAGGTGATATCGTAGACTCACAGACTACTGTATATAATCTAGACGCTCATTATGGATATTTGATTTTAAAATTCAAGTACTCAGAAGTGAAAGATGGATTGCAATTCTATGTAAAAACTCCTTTTGGAGAAACAAATAATGACGACAAATCAGTAGTAGGTCATGATTGCAAATGGCTGCGATTTGCACGTTGCAATAACGAATCTACATTGGCAAATTATCCAAAAGATGGAAAGGGATTGATTAACTTGTTTGAATTAAAAGCAGATATCGAAGATCAATACCAGAAAGATACCAATAAAGATAATACATATTATTATACAGTATTTGTAGACGAATATTTTTACGAAAATAATCCGCTAGAAACTTCCTCTAATAATAATTGGGGGAACGAAAATTGGGAAGAATTTGTTAATAAAGACGACCGCTATGCACTACTAATCTTTAGTCCACAAAAAAGTCCGGATGGAGAAAGTAGCTATGCAAGTGCGAAATATATGATCACACAAAAATCTATCCAAACCTATTACAGCACAGAAAAATTTAATAGTGACAAAACTGCGCTAGGTATGGAACATATAGATGAAACAGGTGTACCTAATGGATGGGAAAGCGGAAGTTACGGCAGTTCTCAAGAAAATGGATATAAGAATACCTATCCTGTAGTTAACAACACCAATATAAGTAGCTACGGAACAGAAACTCTATCAAATGGTAAGAATACATTTACAATAAATGATGCAGCAAATGCTATTCAAGCATGCATGGCACGTAACAGAGATGAAAACAATGATGGAAAAATCAGCGGCTCAGAAGTAAAATGGTTCTTGCCTGCCATCAACCAGTTAGTTGGAATGTTCTTAGGTGCAGAAAGCTTACCAACTCCACTATTTGGTGATGGTGATAAGCAACCTGGAACATATACATATAATAAAAAAGAAATAGGAACTTATGGTACTTACCACTATATTAGTAGTGATAAGCAAAGACTGTGGTCAGAAGAAGGAGCCACTTTTGGTCCCGCTGCAGGTATACTTTATGCAAAAGCCCCCGAAAAGCTTAGATGTGTACGTACTTTAGGAATCAGTTCCCAATATAATAGTACAAGTAAAAAGGAAGGAAAGATATATAATATGAATAATAGTTATACATTCCAGATGGCTTATCTAGATAAGCAAAGTATACGTACCTCATTTATAGAGAATGGTGAATTAGATTTACATCACAATTTTAGTTCTTACAATAGACCTTATACTGCATTCCAAGTTGCCAATAAACGAATGACAATTGATGGGATAGAGACCAGCAACGGATGGGGAGGATCGAATAATAGACCAAGACCCACAAACTGGGAATCACTTGTAAAAAACAGTGGACTATCTCGTAGTGTATGTACAAATTACTTTGAGAATGCTAATAAGTCTGATAAAGGTTCATGGAGAGCACCTAATCAAAGAGAACTTATGATTATCTATCTTCAAGATCCGAGTTTGGTAGAATACCAAGTCACAGATGCTTATGATTATCGATATGGTTCTTTTACAAGAACATGTTGGAAATTCAACGAAAATGATCATTTTACTGTAGATAAGGACTTAATAACAAAAGGCACTGTTGGTTCATTTGTTCGTTGTGTTCGTGACGTTAAATAAATAAAACTTAAAAGTAAATATTATGACACCAAAAGACATCCTGCAACTAGAATCATCAGATATGCGCCAAGCCTATCTGTTTGAAGAGAACGGGCGCTGGTATGCTTATGAGCATTCAGCCAACCGAATCGAAAAATTTGTGAAAGGCTTTGTAGACTTCAAACACAAAGTGCAAGATGTCTGCGGTCGGATAAAAGTAGAAATCGACCTCAGTATTTTGGAAAAGTGTTCCATCACGCTGTGTGAAGATTCGCTGCTTGTACTTGATTGCCCTGCAGCATAAAAAACTGTAGAAGAGTATAAGCTTCATAACTCGTAGTAAGAAATTACACAATATATTGTTTGTTTTGTTTGTGTTCCTCAATCCACTCAGAGGCAGCTTGTGAAAGTAGCGCTGAGTGGGTGGGGATTTTTTGTGCAAAAAGAAAATGAAAGGAGAACAAATGATGATGACAAATAAAAAAATAAAGATTAATGGATGTACTCCTATAGAAGACTTGATCACCGAAGATTTTGGTGCTATAGGAACCCCCCGAAAGAGATGAATTCGAGCGAGGATGCGAAGCCTTTATCATATGGGACGAAAAATAAGTTTCACGATTTGGTGATTTTGACAGGAAAACATGGAAACATAAGTTATAATTCGCGAAATGTCTTCAGATTGCATTGCCCATAAGAAAGGCTTCCAACCCGTAGAAGCCTTTTTAACTTGTCAAAGTGATAGCTTCATGTCAATGAAGCAAAAATGATAGCTATATTTACAAAGCTTGTTTTGTTTGTGAACAACAATTCACCGGAAGCATAAGTTATGATTCGCAGGAGTTCACATGATTTGCATATCTGATTATTTATTGCGTTCTTTGTATTACATAAAATGTATAACGTAAAAGATGAACGACTTCGAGGAATACATAAGACAGAGCGAACCGCATAAGCGGGAGAAAGGATACGCTTGGCAAACAGCCATTGGCCTGCAAGCTGTTGATGGTCTTAAACCTTCGGAATATTTGAAGGAAAAAGCCCGCCAACACATTGAAGGGGATATCACTATTGACGAGGTCAAACAATTAGTTGATAGTTATTACAAATCAAAGGTTGCCCGTTCATCTAGCGAAGATCGTACGGAAGAAGCCGATAAGGTCTCAGCCAGAATAACAGAGATCCTTTCGGAGAATACATTCACATTCTCACCTATCGAATACTTGGCTATTCATCGGCATTTATTTGAAGGCATATTCAGCCATGCCGGACAAATACGGGATTACAATATTACAAAGAATGAATGGGTACTGAAAGGAGCAACAGTACTTTATGCCAGTGCAGGAAGTATCCGCGAAACCTTGGAATATGATTTCTCTCAAGAAAAGATTTTTGATTATAAAAATCTGAATATAGATGAGGCCATCAGACATATTGCCCGATTCGTTTCTGGAATATGGCAAATACACGCCTTTGGTGAAGGAAATACACGCACAACAGCCGTATTCACGATCAAATATCTGCATACTTTTGGATTCAATTTCAGTAACGAGACCTTCGCCAACCATTCTTGGTACTTCCGCAATGCTCTCGTCAGAGCTAACTATAATGACCTAACCAAAGGTGTGTATGCCACGACCGAATTTTTAGAAAAATTCTTCAGAAACCTGATTCTCAACGAACAAAATGAACTTAAAAATCGAAATCTACAGATCGACGAAATCGAAAAGGAAGCCATTCAAAGTGCAAAACAGACTGATATGGATATCCCAAAGTGCAAAAATTGCACTTTAGACTGCACTTTGGAAGAGATAGCCGTACTTAACTACCTCAAAGAAAAACCAAATGCAACACAAAAAGAAATAGCACAGCACATAGGAAAATCTGAGAGAACCGTCAAATCCATGACCGTAAACTTAAGTGAAAGAGGTATTATAGAACGCAAAAACGGACGTCGTAATGGCTTTTGGGAGATCAAGAAATGAATATCTTATGTGAGTGATTCTTTGCATATCTGATTATTTATTGTGTTCTTTGTATTACATAAAATGTATAACGTAAAACATGTAATAGCCATGAAGCCTAATAATCCTTTCCTCGTATACGGTTACAATAGTCCGGATTGGTCCCAAAATTATACAAGAGTAATTGTATATTGATAACACAGGTAATTGAACAGAGGCAATCTGAAAATGAAAACTTTTCGAAACATATCTACTTTTTATCACATTATCTTTGTTTATCTCTTATAAACCTGTATATTTGGAGTATTATAACTGATACATTTATATTAATACAGAATTACTATGAGTCATACCATCTTCCTAATCATCGCCCTCGTCACTACAGGAATTTTTCTTATTCAATTCGTATTATCCATTTTCTTCGGAGACATAGATGCAGATGTGGACGTGGATGCTGATATCAGCAGCGTAGTATCTTTCAAAGGTCTCACCCACTTCGGGATCGGATTCGGATGGTATATGTACCTCGTAGGAAATGCCGATATAGCAAGTTATGCAATCGGAATTCTGGTAGGTCTGTTCTTTGTCTTTGCCGTATGGTTCCTTTATAAGAAAGCCTATCAACTGCAGCAAGTGAACCGGTCTGAAGAGACCGATCAATTGGTAGGACGGGAATGTACCATTTACTTCAAGCAAAGTGATAACAAATATACCGTACAGACAAACCGGGACGGCGCCATGCGCGAAGTGGACGTGATCTCCGAAACCGGAAAAGCATATCAGACCGGAGACAGAACAATCATCAGCAGCTACAAAGACGGAACTTTATACATTAAATAACTATTCAAATACACAATTTTATGACACAAGAAATGCTAATCATGGCTGCTATACTAGTGGCAGTCATTCTGCTTACTTTTATCGGCATCCTGTCGCGTTACCGTAAATGTAAGAGTGACGAAGTCCTCGTTGTATACGGTAAAACAGGGGGAGAAAAGAAATCAGCCAAGTTATATCACGGTGGGGCCGCTTTCGTATGGCCGATCATTCAGGGCTACGAATTCCTTTCTATGAAACCATTGCAGATAGACTGTAAACTGACAGGTGCCCTATCTGCCCAAAATATCCGTGTGGACGTACCCACTACCATCACCGTAGCTATCAGCACAGACCCGGAAGTGATGCAGAATGCTGCCGAACGTATGCTGGGACTGACAATGGATGACAAACAGAACCTGATTACGGATGTAGTATACGGTCAGATGCGTCTGGTGATTGCAGACATGACTATCGAAGAGCTGAACTCCGACCGTGATAAATTCTTGTCTAAAGTAAAAGACAACATCGACACGGAACTTCGCAAGTTCGGTTTGTATCTGATGAACATCAACATCAGTGATATCCGCGACGCTGCCAACTACATCGTCAACCTGGGTAAGGAAGCTGAAAGCAAGGCTCTGAACGAAGCACAAGCCAACATCGAAGAACAGGAAAAGCTGGGTGCTATCAAAATTGCCAATCAGATAAAGGAACGTGAAACCAAGGTTGCGGAAACCCGCAAAGATCAGGATATCGCCATTGCCGAAACCAAGAAGCAACAGGAAATCTCTGTAGCAAATGCGGATAAGGAGAGAATCTCTCAGGTAGCCTTTGCCAACGCAGAAAAAGAATCGCAAGTGGCCAAAGCGGAAGCGGAAAAGAATATCCGCATCGAGCAGGCAAACACCGAAAAGGAAAGCCGTGTCGCCGAACTGAACTCCGACATGGAAATCAAACAGGCAGAAGCTGCTAAGAAAGCGGCTATCGGACGTAATGACGCACAGAAGGAAGTGGCCTTATCAAATGCCGAATTAGCCGTCACACAGGCAAATGCCGACAAGCAAGCCGGTGAAGCCGCTGCAAAATCGGAAGCTGCCGTACAAACTGCCCGGGAAATCGCCCAAAAAGAAGTGGAAGAAGCAAAAGCGAAGAAAGTAGAATCTTCACTGAAAGCTGAAAAGATCGTTCCGGCAGAGATCGCAAGACAGGAGGCTATCCTTCAGGCAAATGCCATCGCCGAAAAGATTACCCGTGAAGCGGAAGCACGTGCAAAAGCGACTTTGGCACAAGCGGAAGCGGAAGCCAAAGCTATCCAACTGAAACTGGAAGCGGAAGCAGAAGGTAAGAAGAGGTCATTGCTCGCAGAAGCAGAAGGTTTCGAGGCTATGGTCAGAGCAGCAGAATCGAACCCTGCCATCGCCATCCAATACAAGATGGTAGACCAATGGAAGGAAATTGCCGGAGAACAAGTGAAGGCTTTCGAACACATGAACCTAGGCAATATCACCGTATTCGACGGAGGAAACGGAGGTACAAGCAATTTCCTCAGTTCACTGGTGAAAACAGTGGCCCCAAGTCTCGGTGTACTGGATAAACTGCCTATCGGCGAAACGGTAAAGGGTATCATCAATCCGGAAAGCAAAACGGAAGAGAAACCTGCCGGAAAGCCGGAGGAGAAAAAAGAAGAGAAGAAGAAATAACCAATAAATTATTTCATAGAGATTGCCTGCCTTCATTTTGAAGGTAGGCATTTTTTTATATCTTTGCGAGCAAAATATTAAAAATGAATAACCATAAACTTCACCTTCTGCCTTTATTTATATTGATTACGGGGCTTGTCACTCTCACTGCCGGCTGCAAAAAGAAAGATATGTCTCTCAAACTGAACGAACCCCGCAACATCCGTGGTGTAGTCAGTTACAAACGTTCTTTCCCGGATTTGAATGATAAACATCTCGCCGTGGCCCAAGCCGTCGGCATCTGCCCGCCGGAAGACAGGGACGCTGCCGAAAAGATGAAAGAACAGCTTATCCATATCACCGACAACCAATTTTACACAGTAGACTCTCTGACGCATTCCATCCCCTATCTGGTCCCCCGCGCCGGCGAATTGCTCGACACCATCGGCTCCAATTTTCTTGATTCACTGACAGCAAAAGGGTTGAACCCAAATCAGATTATCGTCACTTCCGTACTACGTTCGCAGAGTGACGTGAAGCGTCTCCGCCGTCGGAATGGAAACGCTTCCGCAAACTCCGCCCATTGCTATGGCGCAACCTTTGACGTCAGCTGGAAACGATTCAAAAAGGTGGAAGACGAAGACGGACGTCCTCTGCAGGATGTCAATGCCGATACCTTGAAGCTCGTTCTGTCTGAAGTGTTGAGAGACTTGCGCCAAGCCGATAAATGCTACATAAAATATGAATTAAAACAGGGATGTTTCCACATCACTGCACGATGAGTATAAATTGCAATAAAATTCACCCGTAAACAGCCGAAGAATCCAAAACGTTTCACTAAATTTGCAGAAATTTTTCTTTAATACGATTCAATGATAGAGAAACT
>QWCH01004465.1_pt1 | contig 12729 bp, 16 predicted proteins | sample 1972671 | NCBI WGS metagenome assembly QWCH01 (sample SAMN09866713, study PRJNA288562) | Human gut metagenome isolate term3_stool, whole genome shotgun sequencing... | isolation source: gut | host: Homo sapiens | place: USA: California | reverse complement strand
AACAAATGTCCGTCATGATAAGGAAACATATTGTTGTTAATCCATTGGATGCCTGTTCCTGAAAGAATATATACTAATTCAAAAAAGGTATGTTCATGCAGACTGTTGTACTCATGGTTTACATCTCGGTTTACATGGCTTGTGTGAACCAACACGAAAAACACAGAAAATAAGGATCACCCCGAAAATAATAGGATTAGAAGGAAAAAACCACCGAAAATGCACAAAAAAAGCAGTCACGTTTTACTGTAACTGCTTGATTTTCAGTGGTGCCACCAGCAAGAGAACTTTTAGCTTCTCTCTGTTGATTATCACCGTTTTATAGTTTCTTCCATTTGGAAATCCACATGATTTAGCACACGATTATGTTTTATCGTTTTGCTTGCTATAAGAACGATTCTATTTTCAAATATCTCTTTATTTCAATATCGCTTGGGATTCTCCAATCGGAGTTATTAAGCTGATATTTAAAACTTTATATTTTTAGCTTCAAGCATATCCTATGAATTATCCCACTAATTTGCTACGTGCTTGTGCGGTAGTTTGCTTATGGAGAATACTGAGAACGAAGATAAGATTTTTCTTTTGATTTGCCAAATAGGGAATTTTAATTTAATTGCCATTAACAAGAGAGCCTCTACATTACTCCTTTGTTGGTAATAACTATTTAGCAGTTATATCCTTTTGAAAATCCATATGATTTAGCATGCGATTTACAACAAAATGTTATTTATGGCAAAAAAATGCCACTTTTTAGGTGACATTTTTTATCTCTTATATAAAAAGACAAAATTATTCGTCTTGATAATCAACTCGAAATACACTATCAGGTAGACTATTAAGTTTTTCCAAGATATCTCGTTCATTAGTTGGGGGCTCTATTAACTGAATGCTATTGCCAACTAACGGATTGATATGTCTATACATTTCTACAAGAGGTTGATTGTTTCTTATTTGAACGAGTTTAACTGTATGACGTTCTGCCGTTTGATAAATTCGGGTTCTTGTTCCAACTTTGTCAAATAAAATAATTCCATTTCTACCAACTCTAGAAATTTTATCTTCTGTGACCTCTTGGTTTCCAGAAGATATAAGTCCTACTTCGACACGAATGCGGCCTCTGTTTGTTGCAATTTCTGCATCAGCTTCTCTATCAACTTCTAAATCCCTATCAATATTGGTCCAGAAATTAATATTCTCTGTTAGTCCAAGTATCGAAAGAATAGCTCTAATCATAACTTTTTCTAAAACTTTTCCTATTTTCGATTTTTCAGAACCTCTTATATTTAAAGTTGCAGAGCCTGCCATTAAGAGAAGCCATGTGTCATCAATATTATCTTGTCGACCTATCTGATTAAATAATTCCTGTACATGGGTTAACAAATCACTCATTACATTTGGAATATCAGCTGTTGAAACGCCTAAATTAACAGATGTTTTTGCTGTAAGCCCAATCAGCCAATGCATAAGATTTTTTTGCTCAGAAGTCTTTCGCCGTGTATTGAATAAATCATCAATCAATGAAGTTTGCCAATTTTCGCCGAATTCTCTTTGTGCTTCTTTAACAATATCAGATAACCATAAGTATGTAAATAATAATTTATCTTTTGTGTTTTTCTCAGTAATTAAACGATAATTTCGTCCCATTAAGAGATGGAATGTTAATATTCTTAATGATTCAGGAGAATATGCATCTGTTAATGTAATATTCTCGGTTAACCATTGTCTATACTCATCAAGATTGTAATTCATGTCATTTATTCTTTTTCATTTTCATAAATATCAAAGTCCACTCTCAAATCCTTTGGAAATATCGGTATTAACATCTTTTTCATAAGTTGAAAGTACTCAGGTTCTTTTTCTACGAGCAAAAATCTACGATTCATTTGAAATGCAACTCTTGCAACAGTACCTGAGCCTGCAAATGGGTCTAGAACTAAATCATCCTCAAAAGAATAATATCGAATTACCCTTCTCACTAATTCATCCGGAAATGTTGCTGGATGTTTTTTGTTATGGCTAGGATGAATATTCCACAAATTGGTCCTATCATAATCTCCTACAACTTTGGAATTTGTCACCAAATTTTGATCATAATGATTTCGAATATTCCAATCAATTAATTTATCCGTTCTTTTTCTATAAACTAGGATATATTCTGTAACAGGGACAGGCTTATATTGGAGAGGTTGTCTATCTGCTGCAAACCTCCTTCCTCTTCCAACATTCCATCCAGCTCCTTCTGGTTTTACCCACATAATATCGTCTATAAAATCAAAACCAACAGAGTCCATTATTTTATGTACATCGAATGGAATCGGAATTCTTTTACTTGCAAAATTTCTTGAGACTCGTTTTATTAAAACAGGAGAAATATTTATTACAAAAAAACGTCCCTCTGATAATATACTATGACAACGTGCAATAATCTTTCTTAAAAAATCAAGATATTCTTGATAATCAAGATATTCTGAATATTCCGGCTTCGCATTGTAATAAGGGGGGGATGTTATTATTAACTGTGCAGTATCAGGAGGAAAATCATCTAAAACTTGAATACTATCTCCCAGTATTATTTTATTGGGTATGGGAGCAGGATAAAAAAGTTTTGCTTTATTTGAAACCTTTTCATTGTTTGCTTTCTCGCCCTCGTATTTATTTACCCTGTCAATTATAATGTCTTTTTTAGTGGAATCAACAACTTTGGTTACATCTCTATCTAGTTTAACTTCTCCAATAATAACTAATTTAGAATTCTTGGTATTAAGAGAGATTCTCCAAACATCTAATCTATCATCATATTCTGGCAATCCTAAAGTTATAAGATTAGCAAACTTAGGGAAAACAGACTTTACCCATTCGCTTGTTATCTTTCTTGCCCTGCTAGTTGTACCTTTTTCAAATTTCATTATAAAGAATCTATTCTATTGTAATGGTGCCAAAGATACTAAAAGTTTTGCTTCTTAGAAAATAATCATTTGCATATATCGCGTTTTTTAGCAACTTAGCATTTTCTATTCAATACACATATATTTTCTTTTTAGATTTGTTAAACACCTTTCTTATGAAAAAGCTGAATAATACAACACTTTTAGTAGATTTACTCTTTTTATGTCTTCAAAATCCCAAAGGCCTGGTATTACTGTTCAAACTTGAAACACACCTTAGTTCCGTAAATAAAAGGATTATTATCGTTTAAATCCTCGTTTAGGCTTTTTCCTTTTCTTTGATCGTTTTATCGATGGCTTTTCTTCGCTGTTACTCAGTTCAGGAGTAAGCAGGCTCAATGTAGAGGATAGATCTAAATTAGGAATACTACAAACATGATTATTTTGTTGATTTACAGACTGTAAATTTTGCATGTTGTTGTCTTGTTTGCTTTCAGTCCACTCTTTCACTTGTCTATTGGCATATAAGTATGTCTGCACATCTACATTCATCTTTCTTTTATTGAATATTTGCCGTTCTTGTATGCTAAGCTGGTCGGATATACTGCCGTTCTTCATCGTGTTGCAATAGCCAAATGATTCTACTAGTTGGCGGTCATAATCAAACAGTTTATCAAAGCCCTGTTCCGCTTGTTGGAATAGGTTCACACGGTCAAAACCGCCTGTTATTACTCCGTTTTTGGTGTTCTTATGATTGGTAAGTGGTGATAGCTTCTTTTTATTCGCTTGGTCTTTCCTGCTCACAATCAAATGACAGTGCATATTTAATTCGTTGTCGGAACGGCTACGGTCAAAATGAATTTTGCCGTAAAACTTTATATCCGTTTCTGATAATCCTTTGTTGAAGTTCTTGGCATATTCAGGAATAAACACCTCACGAATATAGCGTTTCATTGCTTCGGCTTGTTCTTGTTCTGTGTTACCCATCATTCTGAGTTCCTTTTCCGATGGGCTCACATGAATAGTATAAAACTTAGCATCTGTTTTTAGGAGCTGCCCGATATTTCTATCTATATCCTTTATCACTTTTGATTTGTAGATGTTATCATCTATTAGATTGAAAAAGCCTTCGGTATAAATACCCTTTTCCATTCGTTCTAAATCTTCATGTTCTAAATATGAAGCTAATTGTCGGCTGCTTCTTGCATTGTTGTACGTCTCTTTCGATAGTGGGGCAAAGTCTATGTGCATAAACTTATGTATTTATCAGATTAGTAATTTCCGTTTTCAGATTCTCTTTCCTTTTACTATCCATCACACCACAAGCGGATAACTCCGAATAGAGTTGTATCAGGTGAAGCAACTTTTTATAATCCCGTTGGTGTATCTGATAGAGTGCATTAATCTGTTTGGATTGGTTGTTTATCACATTGGCATGGTTGCCGAACTGTTCGCTTAACTTTTTCAGCACGGCTGTTTGTCTTTCCTGACTGGCTTCCAGTTGAGAAAGGATAAGAGTTTCTAAAGTTTTGCCGATAGCATCGAAACGCAAAGTGATAGAACTTGTAGCCCGTATCATGGGATTCAGTTGTTCTTCCTCGTAGTGACGGATGAACCGGATAATATCATCTTGTCTCTTATTTATTTTCGCCAGTTCCGATTTTACTGATTCAGGTGCTTCGGATGGGTTGATATGTGCTTTATCTATATACCCGAACACCAACTTTACAACTTCACTCTTTTTCATTGAATAGCGTTTGCATATCTTCTCTACTAAAGCTGCCGTTTCCTTGTCTATGGAAATGGTAGTGAATATAGTTTTCCGACTGTTATTTGGCATAGTAATTACTATTTTATAGAAATATGAATAGGTAAATTCTTGATAATAAGCATTTAAAAGAAAATGCTTATTACAGGTGTCATTACAGTGTGTGATTGTAACACGCTAAAGCCGAAGGCTTTGCTCCGCAGGGCAAGAGGGAAGAACAGGACTTGTCCAGTTCCCTCTTGCTCGATTTAGCGAAACGGGCTGAACCGATAGGTAAAGCAGTTTCTGCTAAATCGGGGTGGCAACACAGAGAAATAGCCTAAACACAGACTTCTTTCTCTTGCTACCTTTTGCTTTCAAGGCTGATTCTCTAATTGATTGGCTTTTTCAAACTGTTTGTAGGTCTGGAAATCGGCACGTTCACGAACGAAAGACCGAATATCACCAGCACGATAATAAGTTTTCTTTCCGATGGTAAAGAAAGGTAGTTGCCCGCTTACCCTATAACGTTGAAGAGTTCGGAAAGATACTTTCAAAAGAAAGGCTAAATCCTGATTATCGAGTATCTTTTCATTATCATCTAATACTTTATCGGTATTGATTAGGGATTTTAAGTCTTTCCCTATTTCAGTGAGTTTCTTGGATAGCTTCTCCATCCATTTCTCAAAGTTTTCGTTGTCTATATACATTTTGCTTCATTTTTTAGTGATACATCATGAATGTCAATCGATTGATGATGCAAAAATCGGCAGAATCGAGAATCAGAAAAAGAGGAGTAGTTACCTACTCCCTTAAAAATGAAATTCAAATAGTTATAAATAAGATAATTATAAAATCATTTTGTCTAATGTTTATTAGCTCGTTTACGGGCTTCTTTGTTAATTGCATTCTTTAAGGCATCTAATGTTTTGGTCAGATTGAATGGTTTACGCATAAAAATAGCATCCAGTTTATCGTATATACTTCCAAATCTTAAATTGAAAAGGACTTCAAAACCGTGAGCTAAACGAACTAATGGGACGGGCTTTCCGTCTTTTCCGACTACTTCGCCTAAAAAAGATAACCCTATTACTATTTCAGCAATACCAATAATCCCCAAGTCCTTTGACTTAGGGATTACATATAGATCTGATTCGAATGTTGGTAAGGTGGGAGAATCAAATGATTCAGGATGCTTAATTTTTAGACTTAATAGTTCCAATTCTACATTGATAATAGCCAGCACTTTATGTAAATAAGAATTTTTAAGCGCATTTTTCCCCCTGCCCGTACTGATATAGCTCTTTTAAGGGTGCTATCTCAATACGAGTGAGATTCAGCATCCGAAAGATATTGGAGTTATCTTTTGAACTGCCAATTGTTGCTATGCACCTGATAAATTCGTCATAAGCGTCTTGCATTTCTGTGTCAGTTACTTTTTGTGAGGAATCAGTCAATAAGATGATAATCCTCGTTTTTGATAAATCATTCATAGGCATGAGTGTTTAATAATTAATGAGTATTAATAATCAGACTAAAGTCTGTTACATGTTGCTGAATGATTTCTTTATGTCTTTAAAACATGAATCCAATCTTTATTGAAATAGCATGATGGCTTAACTTCTCTACAAACTCAGCTGTAAACAATGATTGTTTTTGCGTTTTCAGCCGTTCAAGTTTCTGGGATTCATATCCTAAAGCCAAGAATAACTTCTTACTTTCACAGATTGAATATTCTATCCCGACAGACGGATTCAGATAAAAACCGCCATTTGCATTTTTATCCGGTGCAAAGCTATATCCAACGCCACATTCTATATAAGGAGTGAATTTTCTAGGCTTTATGATTAAAAATTTTGTATCGGCAAATAGCGGAATCAGAGTTTTCTCATAAATAGATAATCCTGTCCCGATACCGACCGATAGCCGTTTGTTGATAGCATAATAGCCAAGAGCTTGCCACGTAAGCGGAGTGGTTGCCGGCTCGCTCATGTCAATCCCTGTTCCTACACTTGTAGCAAAAGTGAAGCGTTCTGTTTGTTGCGCTGTTGCAATAGCAGTAGCGCAATAAACTATAATAAGTAGAATAATCTTTTTCATTGGATAATTACAGTTATACGTTTCACAATATGTAAAGCAGTTGTCAGCCCCGATGTATCTTTATTGACTTCTCCGGAACTACCGTCAGGGCTGCTATGCCCTATCAGATTTGCTTCAAATGATTTTTCACCTGACGATAAATCTACATTGGCAGCGTATACGATTGCAGGTTGTCCGCTTCCTTCTTTACCTCCTGAATAGTTGGCTTCTCCATCTTTGGCTGATTTAGGGAAGGCTTCATTGAAATCAGTGGAATGATTTATTTCTATTTTTACTACGAACTTCTTTAATGCTGTTGCCGGATTTAATTTTATATCAAAGCTTTCGTGTGGGGTCGCTCCTGATATGCCATCTATTAATGGCTCTTTCTTTGTTGGCAAATAAAGTCCATCATCGTATTTAACTCCACGTGAATAACACCAATGAGGTAGAGCTTCTTTTCGTCGGTTTCCTCCCGATGCTTGCCAAGATTGAGTGGCGATTTTATGAGTTACATAAACCGTTGAAAGATAATTCCCTTGTGTATCTTCCAGCCAAATAGCAATTTGAGGTGGGTTCTTTTTATTAATACCCAAAAACAAAGGAAAATCATGCAGCCATCGTTCACCCTGTTCTATGCAGATTTTTACATCTCCTTTCTCATATTCAATTAGTTCCTTTTGGCAGGAACAAAGGCTAATGAGCCATAAATAAATGAATGTCAATCCCATTTTCTTCATGTTAGTTTTATTAAATTGTTATTATATTATTTGTTACTTATCGGGAACATTGCAAGCAAAAAAAAGATTATCTTAATAATGTTTCAATATTCTTACGAGGAGAATAGGGTACTGGATTTGCATAACCTATTCTCAATATCAAGGTTGGATATTCCTTATTAATAGGTAACTCTTTCCGTAGAGCAATCGACAATGTGGTAACTTCACATGGTTGGTTCAGGAAAGCGTAAGAAATTCCTATTTCACTAGTTTTTAATAAAAAGCGTTGAAGGCTTCTCCCTAAATTAAGCCATTCTTCAATGGTATTATTCTGCGTGGTATATATAACGAAATGTGAGGAAGAACCGATTTTCTTCCTATCCGATTTATTTTGCATATTGGATTTTAGGAATAAGCGAACTATGGGGCGTGCAAATATTCCGGGCAATGGCGGGTTTCCGAAAACGAGATAACTTAATCCGTTTTGTGTCTCTGTAACCTGTTTCTTATTAAATCTCATCCACGAAAGTAATTCATTTTTGAAAGCAGCATCATTCATTTGAATTTCATTCCCTTTCAGTATGTACTTGATTATTGTGTCGGCAAATGGTGTACCTATTTCGGCAAAGTAGAATTGAACAGCATCTTCTTTTTGAATGGATTGAAGCTGTTGCAGCATTTCATTCGATACTTTATTACCATTATAGACACTACGGTTTGTTTGCCGTTTTTCTATTTGATGGAATAGAGGATTTTCAACCATGAGGTCATTCTTTGTTAATTCAAGGATGATTCCTTTGATGCTATATTCAACTATTTGAGTTGTATAGCCGAAATGGTTAGCTGCAATATATAGGTTTTCGACTGCACAACCTAAACTGATAAACAACTCCCGGTTATTTCCATCAACGACAGGTAATGCAACCTCGAAGTTCGGAATAACCGTAATTGTATCATCAGCAATGTGAAATTTCCAAGGTTGCGTGTTATGTCCCGAAGGAGCCTTAGAAGCATAGCTGGCTATTTGTATGAAATCAGTGTTCATTTTGAAATATCTTATTGATAAAGACCTCAATTCCTTCGTTTATTTGTTCCCAACCGGAGTTTTCATTTAGGGAGATGCCATTATATACTGGACAGAAATCTTCCAGCATCACCAGATAGGTAATAGATGCTGTCAAGAGGGAAGCCATTACCGCTATCTCCTTTTGCGGATGTCCTGTTAGTTCACTCACTTTTTTAATAAGGTCTATTCCAACTTTCTCCCGCTGCTCTCTTAGCTTTACGATCATATCATTATTGCAAGATAGTTCCCAGCGATAAAGCCTTTTTAAAGTAGGATTATTCCTTAATTGCTCAATCTGTCCTTGAAACATACCTTTCACGAATGCAGGTAGTTCTTTAAGGCTGGGATATTCAAGTGGAAAATTGAGCCAAAAATCATGTTGCCGTATGTAAGCAGCCATAAGTCCCTCTACCGAACCAAAATAGCGGTATATCAATATCTTTGAAACACCTGATTGGGTAGCTATAGCGTTAATGCCGATTTTCTCGAAGCCATCTTCGGCAATCATTTTACCGATAGTGTCCAGCAACCGCTTTTCAGTAGCTTCCCGATCTCTTTCTCCTGTTATGCTTTTTCCTGCCATTTTATATGTTGTTACTATTTGGGAACAAATATATGTTACTTATCGGAAACATACAAATAATTTGCTTGGTAAATTTGCAGTGGAAGATAGTTTTTTGCTATCAAGCCAATGCTGAACTTACTATGCCATCCCTAGACAGTTTTGAAAACGGCTCTTGATTCTTCTTTCATTTGCCGATGAAATAGAATCAACACGTTTTATAAACCATTTAAATTTGAAAAAGTATGGAAATAGTAACCATCGAAGGAAGAACCTTTTCGTATGTCTGCGAACGGTTCATGGAGTTTGCCAAACGGATAGAAAGTTTGTGCAGCACTCATACACAGAAAGTAGAAAACTGGCTGGATAGTCAGGAAGTGTGCCTGTTATTAGGCTTTAGCAAACGAACGTTACAGTATTACCGGAGTAGCGGACGATTGGCTTATTCTCAAATAGGCAGTAAGATTTATTATAAATCTGCTGATATTGAAAGAATTATTGCAGACAGTGAAACACTGAATCAATCACCCAAACAAACCACGCCTTATGAAAAGTACTAAAGAAGATTATCCGTCCTTCAACCTGTTTTCCATTGTCGGCACATGGGAAAGCGTAAATCTGAATCCTACGGTTATCATCTACCGGAACGACAAAGATTATCTTCTTTCTATTATATATGTATCGGAAACCACCAAACAGGCTTCTCCTGCTACGTATGAAATACAAAAAGATGGTAGCCAGTATTTTATTGTCACTGCATCCAAACGGCTCTATATTGATTATGATCCGGCAAAAGATGTACTTAGCATTTCATCACTAGGTGACTATCTGCGTAACTAATTAATCAGCCTGCTAATCATATAACTGATTAGCCATCTGGCAATCTTGAAATCAATATTTCAATAAAACAATCTTTCAATCATGGAATTAATAAATAAAGATACACCCCAAGTCAAAGAATTTATTTCTTCGCTCGATTCAATGCTGAATGGCATTGAAGCTATTGTCAAGCACTACAAGCCCCACCTGAACGGAGAACGTTTTCTTTCTAACCATGAAGTTTCCAAGAAACTGAATGTCAGTTTGCGAACCCTACAAGAATGGCGAGATACAGGATTAATCCCCTTTATCCAGATAAAAGGTAAAATCATTTACCGCCAAAGTGATATTGACAAACTGCTCCAAAAGCACTACTTTGAAAGTTGGAAAGAATAACCAGCCAACCCCGAAAACATTGTTTTTCGGAATTTAATTTGAATCATTGACTTTTCCAGTGAAGTATTTAGTCTGTGCAAGTCTTTAGATGAAAATACGCTCGAACATAGTGAGAGGAAGATTTTCTTCTAAACCGAAGGCTCGGACTTGAACAGGCTAAATACGGAACTTTCCTTTGTCAATGCTTCATATTGAGTTCTGGAAAACTTACTTAAAAAAAGGATTGAGATAATGAATTTTGAAAAGTAATTTATATATGGATATAGTAGCAATAGAAAGAGTTTCCTTCGATTCTTTTAGAAAGAAGCTGGAACAGATTATATCATTGGCAGATAATACCTCTTTATCTCCCTCTGATATGTGTATGGAGAAAGAATGGATAGAGGGCAAAACATTGGCAGCTTCGCTAAATATTTCTCTGAGAACCTTACAGACTTTACGGGAGAGGGGTAAACTTTCTTTTTCGACCGTTGGCAAGAAAGTATATTATAAGGTTGCCGAAGTACAAAAGTTATTGGATTCAGGTAGAATAAAAGTAACCATTAAAGAATAATTGCTTATGGATTTGTACACGAATGAGGATAGCCAAGAATTATTGCAATCGTTAGATAGGGCTTTACCTTATATAGAATATGCATTGAAGAATAATAAAGCCATGTTTGAGGGTGAACGGTATCTGACAAGCGAAGAACTTTGTTCTATTCTCAAAATCAGCCGTAGGACTTTACAGTATTATCGGGATGATGGTATTTTCCCTTTTATCCAACTTCCGGGCAAAGTGCTGTTTCGTGAATCGGATATTAGGAAGGTTTTGGAAGATAGGTTTCGTTCTGCCTATAATATAGAAGATTATTCTCTTTAGTCTTTAATATGATGAAGATGGAGAAACGGCTACCGTCCGAATGGATTGGGTAGCCGTTTTCATCTTTAGGTGGTTTTAGTAGAGAAGTTCTCCCGTACATTTTGCATATCTCGGAGAATACTCTGATCTAATACTTTTGCGTACCGTTGTGTCATTTTCGTATTGGTATGACCGAGCATCTTAGATACATTTTCCAATGATACATTATTAGCTAGCGTAACGACAGTCGAAAAAGTATGACGCCCTGTATGTGTGGTCAGGTTCTTCTTAATTCCGCAGAAATCAGCTATTTCCTTCAAATAACTATTTGCCTTTTGATTGCATGGAACAGGTAATAATCTACCTTTCTTTTCGCAAAGTGGATAGCCTTTGTACTTATCCAATATAGCTAACGGAATATCCAAAAGTGGAATATTGCACATGACTTTTGTCTTTTGGCGGGCTTTTCTTATCCAGACGTTTCCTTGATTGTCTGTTACCAAATGTTCAGGCTTCAATTCCGATACATCTATGAACGCTAAGCCAGTCCAGCACTGAAATAAGAAAATATCACGTACCAACTCCAAACGTGGTACATTGAAAACTTTAGTTCGTAAAATTTCTAATTCTTCTTTGGTTAGAAACTCCTTATGTACTTCCTGCTCATGAAAATGGATATTCATAAACGGATTCTTATCTATCCAGTCATTTGCAAGAGCCATGTTAGTAATCTTCTTGACTACTTTCATGTAGCGGATAACCGTATTCTCTTGCAGATTCTTTTTCGACTTCAAGAAATGAATATAATCCTGAATGATGGCATTATTTATTTCTTTCATTGGAATATCCTTTAGATGATACTGTTTTAGAAGCATTTCTTTAAAATACTTCAAGCATGTATCAAAACGGGAGATAGTGACCTTTGCGTAATCCTTGCCGATCAGTTCCCTGCATTTGTTGTTATGTTCTTGGAATACTTCAAAGAACATCTTATGCTTTTCATCCAGTCCTAGAAAACGTCTCTTAATTTCCATTGGGTTAATAAGTTTGTTTTCATCTTCCAAAGTCCGATGAATTTCATACAAGCGTAATTTTACCGATTCCAGATAGCGATTTACTTCTATTGATTTAGAATCTTTACCTGTACACCGTTCTTTGGCTTGCGACCAAAATTCGGGCTTGACGGTTCGTTTTAGCTGCATTTCAGCTAATTGACCTTGAATAGTTATCCGCAACATGATAGGTGTTTCACCTGATTTTACTGTTCTTGTTTTGCGGATGAAGAACAGCACGTTGAAAGTCTGTCGTTTCATACTCTAAAAATTAATGTTTAAAGTTACTGAATCGTGCAGAATAGCAAGAATTAAACAATAAGACAATCAACGACTTACGGTACAATTCGTGGACATTTTTTTCGAGACTAAAATTGTCCACGATTTAGCACTACGGAAGTGCGTAATTTTGCCCAAAATATGCGGATTAGGAGAAAAAGAAAATCCCTGAAATGTTTAATTTTCAGGGATTTACCAAATTTGAAGTCTTTTAAAAGTGGTGCCACCAGGAATCGAACCGGGGACACAAGGATTTTCAGTCCTTTGCTCTACCAACTGAG
>QWCH01004458.1_pt1 | contig 12748 bp, 6 predicted proteins | sample 1972671 | NCBI WGS metagenome assembly QWCH01 (sample SAMN09866713, study PRJNA288562) | Human gut metagenome isolate term3_stool, whole genome shotgun sequencing... | isolation source: gut | host: Homo sapiens | place: USA: California | reverse complement strand
TTCTCTAATTGTTAATACTTAAGTTTGTTTTAATTAGTAAGTTAGACATTATGTTGTCATCTCTCAAAAATCGGGGCAAAGGTAATGCTTTTTTCTGATTTACAAGTCTTTTTATATGGAAAAAACGCTCTTTACTCTTCTTTGTGCGACACCTGTTTCTTTTTGAATATCTGTCTGAATTTGTAGTCGGCTCCGAGTAGGATGAAGGTCAGTATCCCGATATAAACATAGAAGGGAAGCGAACTCAGGTGGGGCAACGATACGGATATCTTGGGCATATCCATATAAAAGAATGCTCCGACAGCCAGGCCGACCATCAATAGAGAGGCGGAAATGACGGCGATCCATCCCCAGCGCTCGTTCCGTTTGTGTATCCGTTCCGCTTCGGCCAGGATTTGTTGCATCACGTTGGCGCGGAACGATCCGGGAAGCTCTTCTTCGGGCATCCGGCTAAACAAATCTTTCAGTATATCATTCTTTTCAGTCATTTATCGTTCCTCCATTCCTTTTAATACAACAAACAGTTTCTTTCGTATGCGGTGTAGTTTCACTTTAACATTAGACGGCGTGAGCCCGGTGATGGTTGCCACCTCTTCAACCGTTTTTTCTTTCATATAGAAGAGTAGGATGAGGGCCCGCTCGTCGGGTGGCAATTGGGCCAGTGCGGCATCGAGCATTTGCATCTGGCTGGAACTGTCCGTCCTGCCCAGCGCCTCGGATACCTCTTCTTCCGATACATTATTAATAATAGCATCTTCGATCGCCAGAAATTCATGCTTCTTTTTCCGTGTCTCCGAGATAGCCGTGTTGTAGGCGATCCGGTAAATCCAGGTGGAGAAGCTGCATTCTCCTTTAAAGGACGAAAGATGTTTGAATACCTTCATAAACACATCCTGTGCCAGCTCTTCCGCATCTTCCCGGCTGCGGACAACCTTCAGGATTAACGAATGAACAGGACGGCTGTATTTATCCAGAAGGCAGGCAAAGCATGCCGTATCTCCCGCTTGTATCCTTTTTATATAATATGTGTCGGTGTACAACTCCATCGTATTATAATGGACGCAAGCCGGGCATATAGGTTACAACTTGCATCAACAAAAATAAAAAAATATTTTTCTCTCTCCTGTTTGTAACCTTTCGGAAAGAGGTGCGTCAAAAGTAGCAAAGAAATTAATTAATCATTTAAAAAAGTACAGTTATGATGGATTTTCTTACAGCTCCGCTGATTGTCGGAATCGTTTTTGCAGCTATTTACGGATTGTTTGAACTGTTTGTTCGCCGTAATGAACGTTTGGCTATTATCGAAAAGATAGGTGATAAACTGGATGCTTCCGCTTTTGAAGGAAAGTTAGGACTGCCGAGTTACCTGGGAAACCGCCTTTCTTTTAGTTCTTTGAAGGCAGGTTGTCTGCTGACGGGTATCGGTTTGGGATTGTTGGTCGGTTTTATTATCTCCACATCCTTCGGTGCGAGTGGTTTCGGCTTTATGAGCAATGGCTGGCGTGATTGGTATCACAGTGATGTTTCGGGTACAATCTATGGCGCTTCCGTCCTGTTGTTTGGCGGCATCGGTTTGCTGGTCTCTTTTATCATCGAGATGAAGATGGGAAAGAGAGACGACAAATAAAGATTAAAAAAAGTTTCACCTGTTTTGTTAGGTGAAACTTTTTTTTCATGCCCGTGAAACTTTTGTTTCTTCGAGGGGAAAATAAAGTTTCTCCCTGATGAAACTTTTACTCCATCTCGACATCTTGCTCAATAATTCGTATCGGACCCAGCAGCCCTGCCTTTTGCAGGGGTGAATCTTTCCGGTGATAATACCAGATTGAGAATGTTTTCCTTCCATTTGACGGGCGCGGTTGGTTTTGGAGGAACCATTCCGGATAGGCTTTCATGGCGCGTCCTAATTTCTCTCCCCGGTCCTGTCCCCATTCGAAATCGGCAGGATACTGTTCATCCCCGATCAAGCGGTTTGCCCAGTTGTTGGTGACTGCAATTTCTATCTCGTTCTCACCGGCCTTTATCCAAGGCGTAATATCAGCCAGATAGGGAGGATACCATAAAACACCTGCCTCTCTACCGTTTACCGTCAGTTCGGCGATATCGTTCATCTCGCCTAAATCCAGTAAAATCCGTTTTTGTTTCCCTAAAGCATTCGCATCCACCAGAATTGTTTTCCGGTAAGTCGCTGTCCCGGCAAAGTACCGGATCGTAGTGTCTTTATCCTCGCTGAAATCAGATAAAACTGCAAACTCCCGTTGGAAAGGTTTTCCCAATTTAGGCGCAAAGCTGATATGCCATGGACCGGCCACTTCACGGGAACTCTCTCCGCACACTTTTATCGCCGGCTGTATCATGGCCGTGTAGCCATTCTCCTTCTTATCCGGGAAAATCAGGAATACGGATTCGTCCGCATTGAGTTTTAGGTTGACGAAAATGGAATCGGCCGATTCCCGCCAGTCGGCAGCCCGGCAAATAATCCCTTTGTCCGGCAGCCATAACTCCGGAATCCGGTTTTGCATGGCAAAAGCAAAAGTACGTGTCTCAACGGAATCCGAAGGATTGATGATAAAGTATAAGTCGGCATCCGATGTTTTCCGATGCAATGTGCGTTCGTCGGTGGAGATAAACACTCCCTGCTGCAGCAACATCTGGCAACGGGCAAGATAAGTGAAGAAAGCCTTTCCCGGCTTGAGCCAGGTCTGGTGACGTCCGAAATGCGTTCCCCACCAGCCCATTCCCATGCCCGGCTGGTATCGGTCGTCGAAAGGCTGGTGCACCCAGTGATGCAGGAACAGCAGGTTTGCACCGGAGGCAAAACTTCCGTCGGCCGTATGTTTCAGAAATGCCGGATCTTCCGTGTATTGGCTGATCTCGGGACGCCCGGTGAATGCTTCGGCACCCACAATCCGTTTGCCGTATATCCGTGCCGCTTTGGGTATTGTATTCCAGATAGCTCCTTTGCCGCCTGTCCAGAATTCGCCCATCGGGATATCGGGAATGGCTACCGACTCGAATGAATCGAACGGCCCGAAGTAAGGCTCCCAGTAAAATTTCAGTCCGGCCTCGTTTATCATCTCGCGGGCTATCTTCCAACCATTGTCGATGTAGAGGCGGCTGACCACCTCTTTGTAATCCTCGGTGAACTGCTTGACGTCGTTGCGTTCACCGGCGCTGTTCCGCAAGGCGATGGCGATCCAGGGAAGCGGATCGTATCCTTTCAGGCGGATGAAATCTTTCCGGAAGTCGGGTGTCCAATCCTGGTCTCCCGCTTCGTAGCTGTCGATCAGAAGGTGTGTGAATGAATCGCCGATGTATTCTTTTAAATGTTCTTTCAACGGCTCCAGTACCGATCGCCAGTGATAGGTCATCTGTTCCTTACTCATCTTGTCAGCTTCCAACGCATGCCCGATCAGGTCGTCCGGCAGCGGGTGCGGGTTCGACATGGTAGGAGCATGCCCGATCCTGTAGACTGTCCATCGTCCGGCGGGAGCTTGCCAGCGCAACAGGCCTGTCGTATCCATCGCATCCGACAAATCCAGTATCTCATATGTTTTCACATCCGCTTTTTCAGGGACGGCCATCACTGCGACATCGCGATAGTAGGACGCCCGTTGTTGTGTGCTGCCCCATCCTTTGTAAACCGGCAGTTCCGGTTTTTCGAGCACCGTTTCGACGAGACGGTTACCCGACAGGCTTGTCCGGCTCGAGACAACCTGCTGCATTCCTCTTTCTTCCGTAATCCAGGGGCCGCCCGATGTCGAATAGCCCGGCGTACTCTGCAAGCCCAGTTTCAAACCCAAACGTTTCGCTTCCGATGCAGCAAAGCGCAAGGCTTCCCAATATGCTTCGCTGCGGAAAGTCTGTTCGGGCCATGGATTGTTTTCTGTCGGCGCATGCGTCTCCTGTACCGCCGAAGCCAGGTTGAAAATAGTCGCACCTCCGATCCCGGCTTCTTTCATAGCCTCGAGGTCTTTGGTGATTCCCTCTTTGGAGAAGTTACTTCCCATCCAGTGCCACCAGACATAAGGCTTATAGCAATCAGCCGGCTGTTTAAACTGTTCAGCCAGCGTACGGAGCGGTTCAGACGATGGCTCGCCTGCTGATTGCTTGTCGTGAACGCAAGCTGTCAGCAGGCAGACTAACGGAATAATGAGAATTGTGTTTTTCATGGGGATAAAGTTCGGAAAATAGCGGGACGTATCCATAAGAATAATGGGATTTATTTCGGTAAATGGCAGGTATCATCCTTTCTGTAGAAGTGTTAATGGACAAAAGGAAAAATAACGCTGTTTTTCGGAAATCTTCTGTAGCGACCGATTCTTGGTTAATTTCTGTGTGCCTGCCGTTCATTTTGGAATACAAAGGCGTTTTTAGTTGACAACCCGAATTTTAAGCGTTACCCATCTTTTACCGTCCTCTGGAATTCCGCATATTAGAAATGAGTTTTTGAGATGATCTTATGGAGATATAAGCTATGAATAATATAGTATAATGGCACAAATAAAAATGACGAAAAAAAACGTTCTTTTCTTTTCGTCATTTAATCGAGGCAAAAATACGCATAAGTTTTAAACCTGCAATTCTTTTCTAAAATATTTTTGCCATTATATCTACTTTCTTATCAGTAAGATAGCTTACAGAGTACGAATCTGTCTTTTTTGATGACGAACTCCAAAACACCCCCGAAAAATGACTAAAAAAAAGGAACGTTTTCCCTCGTCATTTTACACAACCTAACCAAATAAAAGTTTAGAACGAGATTTCAATTTTATAGTATTATTAATTTAAATGTTTAGTTATGAACAAAAAGTTTTCTACTTTTTTGGCGGGGATTGCCCTCTTGGGGGCAATGTCTGCAAATGCGCAGCAACCTGGGCGACCTGGACAATCTGTGAATACTGACATCAAACTGCAAGAGGGGAAAAATGAAAATTTGTACCAACTGGCAGTTCGCGGGCAAAATGGTGGTTCAATAGGTGTTTTATCTGTAAATGAAGAAGGCAAATTGGTCATTGCCAACAATACAAATGCAGATAATGTAGCAAGCACTTTATGGTGTGTCACTGTTATGGTGGAAGACCAGGGCCAAACTCCAAAGTATGATTTCCTGAACAAGGGTGAAGGTGCTTACTTGGACATCACTATGGAAGAGTTTACCGGTGCGAATACAAGGACCAACACTGCCCCGACTTTAGGTGGTGAAGTTGGTGGTTGGGCTTTTTCCAACATTTTTGAAACAGGGGTCGAAAATAATAAACCGCTGTTCTCTTATTTTAAAACCGACTCTGTTGTAGGTTTTGTTCTGGGGCAAGGTAATCAAATTAATTTGTTGAAAATCAAAGCGAGCGATTTGTCAAGAACAGACTTCATGCAGGTCTCTTTGCGGGAAGCGCCTTCTGTGCAATTGAATGCTAAACAAATCAATACGAAACTGGGTCAGCAGAGTGTTGATGCAGGTGTTAAGCTGACTTTCGAGCCGGACAGACACAATACTACATTGGAAAATCCGTTTAGCGATGTTGCTTTCCTGGCTTCTGATTATGATGGCATTTATGGAAATCAGACCTACGTTAATATAGTAAGAAAGAGTGACGGTGCAGCCTTATACGTTGATACGGCTTATACAAACGAAAGTGGTGCCAAGTTCCTGGCGTTTAATTATGTTGAAAAGAAAGGTTCGCATGCTACTCCTCTTGATTCATTGAAAGCTGATAGCTACTGGAGTAGACAAGGAGCCTTCAGGTTCACTTACTATCCTTCAAGAGATTCATTAGTAATTCAAGTGAATCGAGTTACTTATCAACCTGGTGCATCTGGCTATTTCAGAGATGGAGTTAGATCAACTATGAATAATGGCAACTATGACAGAAACTATGTTACTGTTCAGGACCTGATTGCACAGGATGAAGTCCGTATCGTGACCGTACGCGATGTGAAAGAAACCAATATCTCATTAGGCTTCAAGGGTTGTGCAGTTGTAGAATCTAATAAGACTTCTTTGGATGAAGGTGTTTATACGATCCGTAACTCTAAAGGCCAGTATTTAGGAGTGCCTATCACTGCTGATTGCGGAAATGGTGGTGATGGTGAATATGCAGTTGGCTGGACTACTATCGATGCTGACGTACAGGATGTTTCTCATATGCCGGCATACCAGTGGGTTATCACAAAAACGAAGACTTCTGATTTATTCGCTCCGACTTCTCCTGTTGCTTTAGTGAACCGCGAATATCCTGAAGTTTTGAGTGGATATGGTCCTGGACAACTCTATAAAGACGAAGATGGAAGTCTTTATTTCGATCTTGGTAGTGGAGTGAAGGCAACCTTTACTTATACTAAGCTTTCGGATGAAATCATCTCCAATCCGAATCTGGGTTACAAGTATATGAGTGAAGAAGAACTGATGATCTCTAATTATGCATTCAATTATTTCAATGCGTTGTCTGAAAACAATTATCTGAATATTCTGGCAGGAGATACTGTCTTGAATGTGAAAAATGATGCAGAGAAATTCTTTGGTATCGAACCGGTAGCTGATTTAGGTTATAAAGCAGAAGCTTACGGTATTGAAGTAAATGCAGATTTGAAGAAAAGAATCCCTGCTTTGGCTCAGTTGGAAAGAGCTCCGTATTATCTCTATACAATGACGGCAGACGGTAAAAAAGCTTATATCGGTTATCAGAACGAAACGACTTATGCATATGGTAATTATGATGAATACGTAGTTGCTTCTCCTTATATGGACTACAAGACTCCGTTCTATTTCAAGGAAAACAACCATTATAAAGGAGAGCATTATTATGCATTCATTTTGGCGAACAAGAGATTGATGTTCCCTCAATCATTTAATAATGATGCAGGTGCAAATTCACAATATTATCCTCTGTGTGTCAAAGTCGGTGTAGCTGATCAGTCTTCCAACGCTATCCTTCAGTTCCAGTGTGGTTGTGAAGCTCGTACTTCTGCATTTGCAATCGGTATCTCCGAACAGCCGCTGTATCGTCGCTTCAACTCTTTGGCACTTGAAGGTAACGAAGGTGATGCTGCTGACACGCTGCGCTTCATCGAAAAGTATCGTAACGAATACTTGCAGATGGAAGTAAACCCGAACTTCATGTTTGATGGAATCAACTTCCTCGGAATCGATGGTGCTGACAAAGCTAAGGATGGTAAATCATTCTATGTTGATTCAGTTTGGGTTGAACGTGGTTTGGGTTATATCAAACCGCAGTATCTGGTATCGATCGATCGTGAACCGGCTAAGACTACCACAATCAAGATCCCGTGTCCGATCTGTCAGGCAGAAATCGAAGCCGGACGTCCTGCTCCTGAAAACTGTATCCATGACAAGTATGTTGACGTAGAAGGTTACGAAAGAGGCCATTATCTGGTGAACTTCGCAGATTCTACAGCTAACAGCTACAAGTGGGGTAAATATAACCGTGTAGGTTTCGTGGATGCACTTCACATTGGTGACAGCTTGTATCTGCTGATTGACCAATTCGCCGGTATTAAGACTGAAGATGTTGATCTTGCGACTATCTATGAGGCTAATAAGAAGAAAGGTGGTATCGTTGACGGTTCCGGTTATTATATCAAGAACTTGAAAGGTGACGCTCACAAGTATTATACTTGGTCATTCCGCTTCATCGATCCGACTATCGCTGCTGACGAAGTAGAGTCCAGCCGTTCGTTCCTGTTCGAATCTATGGCTCATACAGGTCAACCGAAGATCGCTCCGGAAAGAGCTTCCTGGTTGAAGATGCAGAATGGTTGCTTGGTAATGTCTGATCCGGCAGCTTCTACATTTGCAAATGCTAAGACCGGTGGTGACGATGCCCTGATCTTTAATGTAGAAGAAGGTTCAAAGGACGACATCGCAACGGATAATGAAGTTATCTCGGTTGAAGGTGTAAACGTGATTGCCAAGGTTGGTGCTGTCAGAGTTTCAGGTGCTGAAGGCAAGAAGGTTGTTATCACCAATATTCTGGGTCAGGTTGTTGCTAACACAGTTATCACTTCAAGCGATGCAACGATCGCTGTTCCTGCAGGAATGGTTGTCGTTGCTGTTGAAGGCGAAGAAGCTATTAAGGCTATTGTTAAGTAAGAAATAACATTACGATTTATAATCAAATAATTCTAAATATTTGACCACGTGGAATTTCGTTTTCCAAGTAACCTGCGACAGGCGAACAAGTGGCCGTATTAATACTAGTAATGAAATGAAAAAGTTCTTCTGATTATTTTCTCTGTGAAGAGAGAATACAGACAAAAAAGAATCCCCGACGGTAGCAATGCCGCCGGGGGTTTCTTCTTTTTATTCGAAACCGGCTTTCCTGTACAAATGTTAACGGGCAAAAGGAAAAATAACGCCGTTTTTCGGGAATCTTCTGTAGAGACCGATTCTTGGTCGATTTTTGCATGTTTTTTAGTCATTTCAGAATGCTAAGGCATTTTTAAGTAATAGCCTGAAAAATAAGAGCCGTCGCAATTTGATCGGATAAAGATATTCCGCATATCGGAAGTGGACTTTTGAGGCAATTTTTAGAATATGTAAGCTATGAATATTAGGGGATGAGAGGACCTAAAATAAATGACGAAAAAAAACGATCCTTTGTTTTCGTCATTAAATCGACACAAAAATACGCATAAGTTTGAAACATGCAATTCTTTTCCAAAATAATTTTGCAATTATATCTGCTTTCTTATCAGTAAGATAGCTTACAGAGTACGAATCTGCTCTTTTAGCTGACGAACCCCCGACCACCCCCGAAAAATGACTAAAAAAAAGGATCGTTTTCGCTCGTCATTTTACAGAACCTAACCAAATAAAAGTTTAGAACAAGATTTCAATATTAGTATTATTAATTTAAATGTTTAGTTATGAACAAAAAGATTTCTACTTTTTTGGCGGGGATCGCTCTCTTCGGGGCGGTGTCTGCTGGTGCGACCACTCCGGTCACATCTTTGACGAAAACAAGTGATAAGTTGTATCAGTTGGAGGTTGATTTGGGTGAGGGTACAGGCTATTTATCTATGTCGGAAAATGGCGCTTTGTTTTTGGAAGACGATATTGCTTCTGTTAACCTGGCAAACTCCTTATGGTGTGTTGAAGTAACTGAAGAAGGTTCTGGTAAAGCTCCTATCTTTGATTTTACAAACAAGGCAACGGGGCAGCGTTTGGATATTCAGTATGCAGGAACTCTGTTGGAAGGCCTTGAAAAAAATGTTGCTACTGTTACTGATCTCGATGCTGACTCTACATTTGTTGGCGGTGAAATTTCCGGTTGGGCATTCTCTACCCAGTACACTGCTAATTTGCAGCCTGAAAGAACTCTCTATTCTTATATCAAACCAGACTCTGTAATAGGTCTTGTTAAGGATGAGTCAAACAAGATTTTAATCAAGAAAATGGGTGCATCTGATGCTTATGCTGATGCAGAGGATGCAGATGGTGTGGCATTGACTAAATTCACGTTGGTTGAAGCAGATGTAATCCGTTTGGGAGCAAACGAAATTAACACTTATTTCGGACTGCAGTCTGCTAAAAATGGGGTAGCCCTGACATTCAATCCGGACGAAATGGGAACAAAGGTTGATGTGCCTAATCCTTTTAATGGAAAAAATGTAGGTAAGTTCTTTGCTGAAGCTATTGATAGTGATGACGATTATGTCTATATCCTTAATGGAGACAGCTCTTATTTGCGTGTTGATACTTCAATCGTAAATGCCAGTGGTGAAAAATTCCGCGCTTTCTTCTGGGATAACTTGAAATATGCTAAACTTCAGGCAAGTGGTGCTGGTACAAAACCCACATCTCCGGCAGATTCTATTAGTAGATCCTCTATCGAAGGACAATATAAATTTGCATTTTCTTATTATCCTTCTAAAGACAGTTTGGTAATCCAGGTTGCTGAAGCTTTGAATTATGTGGACGAAGCTGTTGATGGTTCTCATTGGGTAGCAGATGAAGAAGGAGAAGAAACAACAATATTGCCGGAAGTTGCAGATGGAGTTGAAACTAAAGGTGAGAATAACTTTGTTACAGTTCAGGATCTGATTAAAGATCAAGTACGTATTATAACTATCAACGACAAGAAAGAAACTGATATTTCTTTCGGTTATAAAGGTTGCCAAGTTGTAGAAAGTGATAAAGTCTCTTTGGCAGACGGTGTTTATACAATCCGTAACGCTAAAGGCCAGTATTTTGCAGTGCCTATTAGTGTTGATTGTGTAGGCGAAGGATACTTAGCTGGCTGGTCATCAATCGACGAACCCGTACAGGATGTGTCTCATATGCCGGCATATCAGTGGGTAATTACGAAGACAAAGACTTCTGAATATGCAGCTTCGACTTCTCCTATTGAGTTAGTGAACCGTGAATATCCTTTTGCTTGGTCTTGGGGTACTGTACAATTGTATAAAGATGAGGACGGCAGCCTCTATTTCTATAATGGAGATGAAAAGCTGACGTTGACATTCGAAAAGGTTGCAGATGAAATCATCTCTGATCCGAACCTGGGTTATAGATATATGAGTAAAGAAGAGCTGATGATCTCTAACTATGCATTCAACTATTACACTCCGTTCTCTGAAAACAATTATGTAAATATCTTGGGTGGAGACTCTGTGTTGAACGTATTGAATGACGCTGAAGTATTCTTCGGCATTGAGCCAGTGAGCGAATTAGGTTATGATACGGAAGAATATGGTATTTTGGTTTCGAAAGAATTGAAGGCCAGAATCCCGGCTTTGGCTCAGTTGGAAAGAGCACCGTATTATATCTATAGAATAGATGCAAACGGAAAGAAGGCTTATGCCGGTGTTCAGAATGATTATATGTATGAAGGTAATTTGGATGGCCGTGTTGTGATTTCTTCCAACCTGGAAAATCCGACTCCATTCTATTTCAAGGAAAATAACCATTATAACAAAAAGCATTATTATGCGTTTGTTCTGGCTTCTGATAGAGAAAGAGGAGAAGCAAATGTTGCCAGTATGGAATGGTATAATAATAAGTTTGCCGTAGAAGCAGGTGAAGATTCCAAATATTATCCTGAATGTACCAAAGTTGGTGTTGCTGATCAGTCCTCTAATGCAATCCTGCAGTATCAGTGTGGTTGCGAAGCTCGTACTTCTGCATTCTCAATCGGTCTGGCTGAACAACCATTGTATCGCCGCTTCAACTCTTTAGCACTTGAAGGTAACGAAGGTGATGCTGCCGACACGCTGCGCTTCATCGAAAAGTATCGTAACGAATACCTGCAGATGGAAGTGAACCCGAACTTCATGTTCGCCGGAATCAACTTCCTTGGAATCGACGGTGCTGAAAAAGCAGTAGATGGCAAGTCATTCTATGTAGATTCAGTTTGGGTTGAACGTGGTCTGGGTTATATCAAACCGCAGTATCTGGTATCGATCGATCGTGAACCTGCTAAGACTACCACAATCAAGATCCCGTGCCCGATCTGTCAGGCAGAAATCGAAGCCGGACATGAAGCTCCTGAAAACTGTATCCATGATAAGTATGTTGACGTAGAAGGTTACGAAAGAGGTCACTACCTGGTGAACTTCGCCGACTCTACAGCTAATAATAACTACATGTGGGGTAAGTATAACCGCGTTGGTTTCGTGGATGCTCTTCATATTGGTGACAGCTTGTATCTGTTGATCGACCAGTTCGCCGGTGTTAAGACAGAAAACGTAGACATCGCAGCTATTATCGCAGCTAATACGAAGAAAGGCGGTATTGCTAACGGTACGGGTTATTATATCAAGAACCTGAAGGGCGACGCCCACAAGTATTACACTTGGTCATTCCGCTTCATCGACCCGACTATCGCTGCTGACGAAGTAGAATCAAGCCGTTCGTTCCTGTTCGAATCGATGGCTCATGCAGATCAACCGCAGATTGCTCCGGAAAGAGCTTCTTGGTTGAAGATGCAGAATGGTTGCTTGGTAATGTCTGATCCTGCAGAATCTACATTCGCAAATGCTAAGACCGGTGGCGACGACGCCCTGATCTTCAATGTAGAAGAAGGTTCTAAGGATGATATTGCTACGGATAATGAAGTGATCTCGGTTGAAGGTGTAAACGTGATTGCTAAGGTTGGTGCCGTACGGGTATCAGGTGCCGAAGGCAAGAAGGTTGTGATCACCAATATCTTAGGTCAGGTAGTAGCTAACACAGTTATCACTTCCGATGATGCAACAATTGCAGTTCCTGCCGGAATGGTTATCGTTGCCGTTGATGGTGAAGAAGCTGTTAAAGCAATTGTTAAGTAAGAATTTATAATCAAATAATTCTAAATAAGATCACGTGGAACTTCATTGTTTCAAGTAACCTGCGATGGGTGAACAAGTGACCGTATTAATACTAAAGTAATGAAATGAAAAAGTTCTTCTGACATTTCCTCTGTGAAGAGTGAATGCAGACCCAAAAGAATCCCCGGCGGTTATGATACTGTCGGGGATTTTTAATTCTGGATAAATCATCATTTATAGGTTCACTATTTCTTATAAACAAGCGTGAAGGTCCTGACTCGTCAAGATCGCCTGCGGAATGGTATTGCAGTGCTTCATGGGGTTATAGTGCCGTATAGGAAAGAACAACCCGGCAGATGGAATGAACGATGCGGGATGTGTGGGCTCACCCGATATTTCTTGGGGGGGGAACTTCATTCACTTTCTTGGAATATCTATCGCTACTATAACAGGTTTGTACAGGCTTGAAAGTTGATACGAA
>QWCH01005550.1_pt1 | contig 12793 bp, 13 predicted proteins | sample 1972671 | NCBI WGS metagenome assembly QWCH01 (sample SAMN09866713, study PRJNA288562) | Human gut metagenome isolate term3_stool, whole genome shotgun sequencing... | isolation source: gut | host: Homo sapiens | place: USA: California | reverse complement strand
ATGGCTTCGTCTGTAGTTCTCTTAATGAATCAAATAGTAAGAAAATATACTTTTTTTAACTAAGTAATAGTTAACAATAATATGTGGATAAGATAAAAAGAAAGTGAATATAATAAATTATTTTTATATTATATCAAATTTAGGAATAAATCAAATATTAAAGTAATATCATTTTGCTTTGTATTTTATTTTGTATAGTATGGGGAAAATAGAAAGGTTAAGGGAATACAAAGACTTAGAGTAAGTAAAAATTTTTCATAAGTAAAACTCCTGTAATTATTGATAGAATAAAAAAGCCTAAGCAATAAAGGTTACTTAGGCTTATAAAAATAAATTAAAATTATTTTTACCAGATAGTATAGAAAAACTATTTTATATATAAGTCGTTATCAAAATAGCGTTGCCAGGAATATTTTTTTGCACTTCCAGAAATATTAAATGTTGGTCCGCCAGAATAACCATCTTTTGAACTATAGGAAATGTTTACGCCTATATTCCAAGTATAGTTTGTTTTAGTATAAGTATGTACATATTTGGAAGCATAAGAGATAGTTTTTTTCCCTTTTTTTGGTTTTACTAGAGCGCTGCAATAAGCAGATTTTCCTTTAGATAATTTAGAATCTTGTAAATTAAATAAAAGTATTCCTTTTGAACGTTTGCTTCCATCCATATAAGTTGTGTTTTTCCCTTCGCTGAAACTATAATAGCTGGCTTGTTTAGGGTTCCATTCTACAGAAATTAAATCTTCTGTTCCTGATTTATAGGATAAATTTTTTTGGGCAGTAATAGAAGCAGTAAGATAATAATAAGATTGTCCACTTCTATGAGAAGAATATAAAAGAAAAGATACATCGGATGATTGATTACTTCTAGATGTAAATTCAGAGGGAGTAGGATTTTCATTAGTAATTGTTACACCAACTGAGGATAATGTGTTTTGGGCTTGTTCAAATGAGATAGATTGAGTGACTGCTGAATTAACATAATCTAAAAATTCTTTGTCATTCATTTGGTTGATATCGGTTTCTGTATAACCAAAAGCAGATACCTCATGAGCGGATACAGGTAAAGCAAGTGATTCTAAACATAAGCAGACAGCAAGCAATATAGATAAACATAGTTTTTTATAAATCATAGTTTTTTCCTCCATGTTTGTTTTTGTAAATTAAGAAGTTCAAAATGTATTTTTAAAGAGTTTAAATTTTTTACTTTTTCCCAAATGTTATCATTTTGAAAAAGATTAAAACCTATGGAAACAGAATTAGAAGAAGTTACCTGAGTACTGCTCCAAGGTCGTTCGTATTTATAATTTTTTTTGCCTATTGAAAAAGATATTTTCAATTTGCAGTTATAAATAACCATGTCTTTTTTAGAATCATAGGAATAAGGACTTAAAAAAAGATAGTTTGGTTGTAAGGTTTTACCTGAAAATTTTAGAAAAAGTATATAATCATCAGTATCTTTATATAACTTATCTATTTTAATAGTTCCATATTTGCCATTATATAGAATGGAATTATTTATAGAAGTCGGTTTAAATATATTCTTGGAAAAGTTGATATTTATATTAGATTTCTCTGACATTATCTCATATTTTTCTGGAGATTTCTGGTAAGGTTCCTTTAAGTAAAAAATATAATCAATAGTAAGAATGGATATTAGCACTATGCTTAATGTTGCTAATATCATTAAAAATAAATTATGTTTTTTCAGAATCATTAATATTACATCCCTCCCTTTGTAATATGTACATATTTATCAAGTAGATTAGCTAAATCTACTATTATAATAATGCGAGAAAATATAAATGTCAACAAATACTTTTTTGAAAAAGGTATTGTGTGAAAAAATAGATAGTGTTAATATAAAATAGATAGAAAAATTATAGTAAAAGGAAAAGAAAGATGGTTAAGAAATATATTCGCAGATGCAAAAATTGTTTTCCTGTTTATGGAAAGGAAGAATGGCAATTTTTAAAAAGATTAAGACATCAGATACAAGAATATGTACAGGAAAATCCAGATGTAACTTACCAGCAGTTGGAGGAGCGGTTTGGAACACCGATTGACATAGTTAAATCATATTATGATAGTTTGGAGGATGAAGATAGGCTTATTGATAGGGCATGTTTTTCAAAATATTTGAAAAAAATATTGATGGTGTTGATTATCATATTAACAGGATTTTTTGTATATAGAAGTACATTGATTTATTTAGAATATTTAGATGGAAAAGATAATAAAGTGATTTATATTGAAAGTACTGTTGAGGAGGAAGAATAAATGAAAAAAATATTTAAATGTTTTGTATTAGGTATGGTGTTGTTATGTTGTGTTCAGTCACCAATATTTGCGTCAGATATTATAGAAAACCAGAAACAACATGATACGACTGTAGAGGAAGTTTTTCAAGATGGCAGTTATCTTGAATCTTATGTTGTAGTATCAGAGCATGCAGAGGTTTTTAGAAGTTCCAAAAAAACAGGAACTAAAACATATACAGCCAAAACATCTTCAGGTAAGGTGTTATGGAAAGCAGTTCTTCATGCGAGTTATACATATACAGGAACAAGTGCAAAATGTATAAGTACTTCTTTAGATACAAGTGTTTTAAATTCTAATTGGAAAATAACTAAAACCAATCATTATGCCTCAGGAAGTTCAGCAATAGGACAGGTAACAGCTAAAAAATATATCGATGGCAACGCTACTCAAACTATAAATGCTAATTTAAAATTAACTTGCACCGCTTCTGGAAAGTTGAAATAAATATAGATTTAAAGCATTTTCAAGGATTTCTATAGTGGATTCTATCATATTTTGAATTCTGTCTTGATTTCAACGAAGCCTAAAGTGTATACTAATAACATTATGTAACATTACGAACAGAAAGCGATTATTATATGGCAAATAGAAATCTTTACAGAATAGAAATGTTAATATTGAAAGTATTAGAAGAAGATGATTGCTATGGCTATCAGCTTACACAGACGATAAAGGAAAAGACTGGAGGACAGATTGTTCTAAAAGAAGGAACATTGTATCCGGTATTATATCGTTTGCTCGACCAGGGTTTTATTACAGACCGCAAGGAGTTAGTAGGCCGTAGGCAGACTAGAGTATATTATCATCTTGAACCGGCAGGGAAAGAACATTTGGATAAGCTCATCGAGGATTATTATGGATTGGTAGATGCTATCCAGTGTATACTTGGACCTCGTTAGAATTTTACTATTTAATTCATTAAGCAAACTATAGACGAAGCCATTGCCCCCAATAAGGCATATTTGTGATTTTAGTCGCGGCGTGTTGAATGTTCGCTTATGCGCTCTCATCCAACACTTGCTCCGAGACCACAAATATGCCTTATTGGGGGCAATGGCTTCTGTGCTATGGATGGAGAAGATGAATTAAACAGAGGGAAGGGATTTGGGGACAGAAGCTGATGTCTTCTGCAAGATGTGCATCACAATTTACGGGAGATTTCGCCTGAATGAAGGCGGCGTAGCGGGCTACGGCAACCGAATGAAGGCAAAATATACCGTAAATTGGGGTGTGCAGATTGCTGGAATGATTTTTCAAACACGCTCTAGTATTCATAATGTCCCCGACAGGATAAAATTTTAATATTTTGAAGTTCGTCAATTTCATAAACTAAGCGATTTGCTTCATCAATTCTTCTTGAACATCCAGGACGATATTTTAATTTTTCTGGTTTTCCAGTTCCCTTCATGGCTCCATTTGATCGTATATCTTTTAAAAGAGTATTAATTCTTTTCATTGTTTTCTTGTCCTGAATCTGCCAATAAAGATAATCCTCAAATGCTTCCTTTGTAAAAGTGAAATCATTCATCTGCCATGCGCTCCAGTTCTTCCATAGACTTTATGACAACTTCCCCTTGTTTTAATTGTGCGAAACTTCTATCTAGTTTTGCTAAATATTCTGCATTACGCTTTGCTCTTTGAAGTTCATTATATTCCTGTTCCGAAATAACAACTACATTTTTATTTTCTTTTCTTGATACGACAATGGTTTCACCGTTAAATGCTAAATCAAAATATTTTTTAATATTTGCTCTAAGATTCATTTGCTTTGTTGCTATCATATATATCTCCTTTCTGTACCAAAAAAAGTACGGTTTTTAGTACCTTTATTTTATTATATTATGCTCGAAGAATCAATGGATTATTAAAAAATTTATAAAAATGTCGGGGCATTCTTGAATTACATAACAGCCAAGTCATTGAAATAGCTAATCGGTTCTGTCTTCCCCCTTCCCCATCTCTTTCCCAAAGACTATTGCATTCATTCTTTCTGGAGCCAAAACACAGAAAAAAGAAATAATACCCTATCCCAGATGCGACTACAGAGCAGATGGGATAGGGTATTATTTCTTTTTTCGTCTGTTTCCCCTAATGAATGAAATCGTTCTTTCCCGCATATATTATACAATGAAGAAATTAGCGTTATATCTCCTTTTCATTTTCGGTGGTCTCTTCATCCCCACCATCGCCACCATTCTCATCTCTGGGAATATGGGTGTTGCGGACAGAAAGATGGGAATTACTGTTGAGATGAAAAATGGAGAAAAAATGGACGGAGAACAATTTGTCATCGGTATGGCTGCTTCCGAGTTATCCTACATAAAAGAGGAGGAAGCATTGAAAGCGTGGATGATTGTTTGCAGAACAAATTTTGTGAAGGCAGCTTCCGGTGAAAATAGCAGCAAAAATGCAGCAGCTACACAGAATGAAGGTAATGTAGCAGATGTAGCAAACATAGGAATAATAAAAAATATAAAGCAAAAAAATCTGAATCTCGATTATGTTTCCATGAAAGAATTAGAGGAAAATAATGGGCGGAAAGCGTATTTGGAAATAAAGAAAAAGCTCGAGGATGCTTCCGATGCAACTTTTGGACAGGTGCTTACTTACGAGAATAAATATGCGGATGCACTTTATCATGAAGTCAGTATCGGGAAAACGGTTTCCTCGGAAGAAATCTATTCTGTGGCTGTACCGTATTTAATCAGCGTGGATAGCAGTCAGGATGTGGAATCGTCCGATTATATGGATGTGAAGATTCTTCCTTATGATGAAGTACTACAGAAGCTTATCAAAGCGGATAAGAATGGCAGGCTGGAAAAAATCGATAAAAAACAAAATATAAAAATATTAAAAAGCAGCCTGAAAATCACAAAACATACGGACAATGGATTTGTGCAGGAAATTATGGCACAAGACAATAAATGGACAGGAGAAGAATGGAAGAAAATTTTTGGTCTGAACTCCACCAATTTTTATCTTGAAAACTACAACGGTAAACTCCGTATGGTCACCGTAGGAAAAGGCCACGATATGGGAATGAGCCTTTACGGGGCAAATGCGTTGGCGGAGAAACAGATTACGGCAGCAACGATATTATCGTATTACTATCCCGGAACGAAGGTTGTAACTCCTGATTTGCCGCAGGCAAAATAGACGCCCTCTGGGAATGAAAATAATCCTTATTTGTGACTTTAGTCGCGGCGGTTTGAATACTCGCTTATACACGCTCGTATCCAAACTTTGCTCCGAGGCCACAAATAAGGATTATTTCATTCCCAGAGGGCTGTGCTTTGGCTGCCTATGCAAACTCAGAATTTATTTTGAGAAAGATTTGAGGGAGATTTATCTTCAGGAGTTCGTCTGCTTTGCAGCCTCACAAATCAGGATTTTTTTGAATAAATATATTTACAAATAAAGAAAGATATGGTAATACATAAATGCAAATAACTATTAGGTATATAAGAGGGAAAGGATGGTGTCGAATTGCCTGTTAGAAATCAAGTGAAACCAGACACTATACTAAAGACTTTCTGGAAGAATAATCAGCGGTTTGCAGATTTGTTTAATACCGTATTATTTGAAGGAAATCCTGTACTAAAGCCAAATGATTTACAAGAAGTGGATACTGATGTTTCATCTATAATAAAGTTTAATGGACATGCAGAGACTGTTCAGAGAATATTGGATGTTGTTCGAAAAACAGCGTATGGTGTGGATTTTATTATCTGGGGATTAGAGAATCAGGAAAAGATTCATTATGCAATGCCATTACGACATATGATAGGGGATTCGCTTATTTATTTGAAAGAGTACAATGAGATAGCAGCAAAAAATAGAAAAGAAAAAGAATATAGTACATCGGATGAATTTCTATCAGCGTTAAAAAAGGATGACCGTCTGCATCCGGTAATAAGTTTATGTATATACTATGGAGAAAAAGAATGGGACGGACCATTTAATTTACTAGATATGCTGGTAATACCAGAATATTTAAAGCCGTTAGTATCTGATTATAGAATGAATCTGATACAGGTAAGACAAAGTGAAAATCTCTGTTTTCAAAATCAGGATATCAGCATAGTATTTGATATGATACGTTCTATTTATAATAAAGATTATGAAACATTTCACGAAATGTATAAAGATAAAACAATGTCAACAGAATTAGGATTGACAGTCGGTTCTGTAGTAAAGTCACAGGCAATTATCAATGAGGTAATGAAGATGGAAGAAAAAAGGAGCGAGGTAGATATGTGTGATGCATTGCAAAGATGGTTTGATGAAGCAGTACAAAAAGGAAAAATAGAAGGGGTGATAAGTACTTGTAGAAGATTTCATATTAGTAGAGAAGAAACGGTAAGAAACTTGATAGAAGAATTTTCTTTATCGAAAAGTAGGGCAGAGGAATATATCAAAATGTATTGGTAGATTCTCCAGAATATTATGAAAGCTAAAATTATAGGCCACAACCTGCTGGCGAATCTTCAAATTCATCTAATATGAAATTTTGAATTTATATGGGAGCGTTTAACTTTGCTTCAGCAATCACTGTCAGAACCATTGCGACCCAATCCTCCCCATTTGTGGTCTCAGAGCAAGTGTTGGATGCGAGCGGGTAAGCGAACATTCAACACGTCGCGACTAAAATCACAAATGGGGAGGATTGGGTCGCAATGGTTTGTCTGTTCATTGCATACAGCAAAATTCCATGTATAAATTTCATTTTTCTGGTAAAGACTATACCCAGAGGTGATGAAATGAAAAGACCAAATAATTTATTCCAAAAAAAATATATTTCAAGTTTGGTGATTGCAGCTTTTTTAATCTTATCAGTGCTTACTGCCTACAATATTAAAATAGGCAATGCCGATGGGGGCAAGTCTGATAACAAGACAAAGACAGAAACAACAGAGAAAAGTAACGATGTAATTGGTCCGGTGTCCGGGAATGATACAGGTTCAGCAACAAATTCAGCGGATTCCGCAGCGAATAATGATATGGATGTGGAGCCGGGAGCAGAAGGCCAGAACGGGACTGATACATTAGACAGCAATGCAGAGGATAACGGTGAAGGAACAAAATACGGCGGTAATTCAGGGCGAAACAGTTCTTCAGAACAGGATGATGCAGATACAAAAGATGAAAATAATACGAAAAATAATATAAGTGGAACAAAAGAAAATGCAGGAAATAACGCAGAAAACAGTGGAGCAAGTGGTGATTCGGTATACAATTATAACGGAAAGAAAAAGTTAACCTGGCCGGTAATGGGCAATATTATTCTCCCTTACAGTATGGATGCGACAGTGTATTATACAACACTTGATCAGTATGCCTGCAATGATGGAATTATTGTTGGAGCAAAGGTTGGAGAGGAAGTAGTCTCTCCGGCGAATGGAAGAGTTGTCAATATTGAAGATACCGACCGTTATGGCAAAGTGGTAACGATTTTACTTGGGAATTACTATAAGGCATATTGTGGACAACTGGACAATGTTGACTATGAGATTGGGGATGACATTCAGGAAGGCGATGTTCTTGGAACAGTTGCAGAGCCAACAAAGTCTTTTGTGTTAGAAGGACCGAATGTATTTTTTAAGATGACGTATAAGGATAAGACAGTGAATCCAGTGAAATATCTTCGAGTATAAGGAACGTCCGATTTCCCGTTGCATATAGTAATATGAATAACTATTCAGAAGAAAAATGGTTTTAGGTAAAATCACTTCTGAATAGTTGTGAAGATAAGGAATTTGCAAAAATGAGTCTTATAAAAATACAGCCGGAATTTTCTAACATGTATCCTTCTCGTTTTTTATATGTTGATAACTAACTTTGTGTTTTTGCTATTTTTACGATATTGTATGATTTACTGATTGTTCCGGCTGATGAAAATAGGGGAGTTTACGAGAGTGAGCTCCCCAAGAAGAAAGTACAGATAGGAAAAAATGTGTTATACTAAATCACAAAATTCATTATGACAAGAGGTAGTAGCAAAAGATAATAGGATATTTTGGGGTAAAGAATCAAATAATAAAGTGCTTGCGATAAAAAGTAGTGGCAGGAAATAATAAAAAGTTTGAATTGATAAACTGTAGAAGAAAATCGTAAAAAAGGCAGAAGGATAAAACAATAGAACAGTAAAAAAGAAAACAATAGAAAAGCGATAATTGGTAAAAGATAATGAAAGAAACTGACAAACAAAACCAACATCAAGGAAACTATACATACATTGTAAAATGCAGTGATGAAACGCTGTACACCGGCTGGACGAATAATCTTAAGAAAAGGCTGGAAGCACATAACAGTGGGAAAGGTGCCAAGTATACGAAGAACCGCCGCCCGGTGGAGCTGGTGTATTTTGAGGAGTATGACACGAAGCAGGAAGCGATGAAAAGGGAGTATGCGATTAAGCAGCTTTCCAGACAAAAGAAGCTCGCTCTTATTCGTAGCCACCAGAGCATTTTTTAAAGATGTTTTGGGAGATAGCTGTGAATGAAGCGGGCTTTTTCTGAATCTTTATTGATTTAATCATATAAAGTGTGTTATAAGTTATCTTGAGGTTAGATAATTATATGGACGATAGCCTTTTATATGATATAAATTAATAGTCATGTAGCCTGTTATCAATAACTGAAAAAATGTAGCAGCAACCCTACATCAAATAAGCATACATAAAGATGAAGTGACAAATGCTTCCGCCCATAACGAACAGGTGGAAAATCTCGTGGCTGCCGAAGTCCTTTGGAAGCTTATCAAAAATCGGAAGCTTTAATCCGTAGATAATACCGCCGACAGTGTAAATGATGCCTCCGGCAAGGAGCCATGCAAATGCACTGGCTGGCAGATTGGCAAGGAGTGGCTTGAAGACAAGTACACATGTCCAGCCCATTCCGATATAGATGATAGAGCTTACCCAGTGTGGGCAGTTAATAAAGAATATCTTTATGATAATGCCGATGATTGCAGTAGCCCATACAAGGACAAGTAGTGGAATTCCCTGCTTTCTATCGAGTGCCAGTAAGCAAACTGGTGTGTAGGAACCGGCAATCAGCACGAAAATCATGGAATGATCGATTCTTCGGAAGAAAAGATTTACCTTTTTTGAAATATCCAAAGAATGGTAAAGGGTGCTTGCTCCGTAAAGAAGAATCATGCTGCTGATAAATACACTCATGGCAAAAACAACGATGGAATTATTCGTGTGTACTGCTTTGCCGATAAGTGGAAAAGCACAGATAACTGCACCGATCATAGCGATTAAATGAGTAATGGCACTGCCGGGATCTTTAAACTTTTTATTTGTTTTGTTCATAATGATAACCTCCTGTCATAGAATATGCATTTCTGGAATTTTTCTTGCAAAAAAGAATACAGAAAGATTCTGAGAATACATAAATGGATAAGTGAAAATAATTTTTCTTATCCTGAATGGAATTGCAGCTTTTCAAAACATTGCATTCACACGATTTGAAAGGTTGTATATCCGGTTAAAAAATTAAAATACATATAAATATCATACAACATAGTTTTAAAAACTATGTATCATTAATATGAATATTATCACAAGGGGTTCGCAATTTCAAGAGGGGTTTTTGAGAAAAAAATACGAACAAGAGGATTTAGGCGAATAAATTAGAATTTAAGAGAAACAAAGAGTAAATAAACAAAAAGTAATAAATATTGACAAGGATGCGCTCAAAAGTTTTATTAAAAATAATGTAGATATAAAAAGAAAGAAGAAGAGGATTTACCATGCGAATTGGAATGGCTCAGATGGACATAAGCTGGGAAAATATTGAAGATAATAAGAAGAAAGTAGAACAATTTTTTAAGAAAGCCGAGGAGAATCAGGTAGACTGTCTTGTTTTTCCGGAAATGACGCTGACGGGTTTTTCAATGAATGTGGAAGAGACAGGAGAAAAATCCGAAAATCAGAAACATTTTTTTGAGGAAATGAGTAAAAAATATAAGATATTGACTGTTTTTGGATATACAGAACCGGTGCCGGAGGAACGTTTGAAAGAACATCCGAACTGGAATCATTACTATAATCGTTTAGGAATCGCAGAGAATGGAGAGTTAAAGTTAAATTATGCGAAGATTCATCCATTTTCTTATGGATTTGAGGGGGAGTACTATCAGGGTGGCAGAAAGTTAAAGTCTGTGGAATGGAAAGGAACAACGCTTGGAGCGTTTGTCTGCTATGATTTGCGGTTTCCAGAGATTTTCCAGATTAGTTCAGAAAAGAGTGAGATTATTTTTGTGATAGCGAACTGGCCAAAGTCAAGAATCGACCAGTGGGATACACTCCTTAAAGCAAGGGCTATTGAAAATCAGGTATTTATGGTTGGCGTAAACCGAACAGGAGAGGGGGATGGCCTGCATTATAACGGACATTCAGCTATTTACTCTCCAAATGGGGAAGCGGTGACAACAATCCGAGAAGAAGAGTGTTTGCTGATTGGAGACATAAATCCAGAAGAAATCAAAGAAATGCGAAAAACATTTCCTATGAAGAATGACAGAAGGGAAGAACTTTACATTAAAATGTGGGAAAATGCACCGCATCAATAAAAAATGTGGAAAAGTGCTGTACTTTAGAAGAAAAAAGGCGGTAATTTTCTATTTGACGGCTATTTTTACCTGTGCTATGATAAATAAGAAGAAAATGTAGATAACAGTTAAAGACAAGAGTGCCGTTAACTTAGCTCTATTTCCTGTTGGATGATAGAGCTTTTTTTTTGCAATAGGAAGTTTATAAATTTTTTATAATTCAGATTCAATTATATAAAAATTATGGTTTAAATGCATGGGAGTATAGTTGCAGTTTTATAAAAAATTTAAAATTTTTATTGCATCCTTAAAAATAGAAAGAGAGACATTACATGGAGACAGTAAAATTTACAGAACTTGATATAAAACCGGAAATTTTAAAAGCGGTTGCTAACATGGGATTTGAGGCAATGTCCCCAATCCAGGCAAAAGCGATTCCGGTAGAACTTTCTGGAAAGGACGTAATTGGACAGGCGCAGACAGGAACAGGTAAGACTGCAGCGTTTGGTATTCCTATTTTACAGAAAGTGGATCCTAAGCTTAAGAAACCACAGGCAATTGTTCTCTGTCCTACAAGAGAGCTGGCTATTCAGGTTGCTGATGAGATTCGTAAGCTTGCAAAATATATGTCATCCGTAAAGATTCTTCCAATTTATGGCGGACAGGAGATTTCCAAACAGATTCGTTCCTTAAAGGCTGGCGTACAGATTATTATTGGAACACCGGGACGTATGATGGACCACATGAGAAGAAAGACTGTGAAGTTTGACAATATTCATACAGTTGTATTAGACGAGGCAGATGAGATGCTCGATATGGGATTCCGTGAGGACATCGAGACAATCTTAAATGGTGTGCCGGAAGAAAGACAGACAATGCTTTTCTCCGCAACAATGCCAAAGCCAATCATGGAGCTTGCAAGAGCATACCAGCAGAATCCAGAGATTATCAAAGTAATCAGAAAGGAACTGACCGTTCCAAATATCACACAGTACTACTATGAAGTTCGCCCAAAGAACAAGAGCGAAGTATTATCAAGACTTCTTGATATTTACGATCCAAAGCTGTCTGTAGTATTCTGTAATACAAAGAAGGGTGTAGACGAGTTAGTTGCAGACCTTAAGGGAAGAGGATATTTCGCAGAAGGGCTTCACGGCGATATGAAGCAGACCATGCGTGACCGTGTTATGCACCGTTTCAGAAGCGGCAAGACAGATATCCTCGTAGCGACAGACGTAGCTGCCAGAGGTATTGACGTAGACGATGTAGATGCCGTATTTAACTACGATCTTCCACAGGATGAAGAATACTATGTACATCGTATTGGAAGAACTGGACGTGCCGGAAGAACTGGTATGGCATTCAGTTTCGTTGTAGGAAGAGAAGTTTACAAGTTAAAAGACATCCGCCGTTACTGCAAGGCAAAGATCAAGGCACAGCCAATTCCATCTCTTAACGATGTAACAGAGACAAGAGTAGAGAAAATTTTTGATCGTATTGACCACTATATCGAAGACCAGAACTTAAACAAATACATTGACATGGTAGAAGAATTTGTAAATGAGAAAGACTACACAGCAATGGACGTTGCCGCAGCTTTCCTTGCAGAGATTCTTGGAACTGCAGACGGCAAAGACGCTGGAAGTAATAAAGAAGACTTTGGAGATACCGGTGCAGAAGAACCGGGAATGGTTCGTCTGTTTATTAATATTGGTAAAAAACAGAAAATTCGTCCAGGTGATATTTTAGGCGCAATCGCCGGTGAAAGCGGAATGCCTGGAAAATTAATCGGAACAATCGATATGTTTGATAAATATACCTTTGTTGAAGTACCAAGAGAATATGCCTCAGAAGTCTTAAAAGCAATGAAGAGTGCAACAATCAAAGGAAATCATATTGCAATTGAACCT
>QWCH01004441.1_pt1 | contig 12806 bp, 10 predicted proteins | sample 1972671 | NCBI WGS metagenome assembly QWCH01 (sample SAMN09866713, study PRJNA288562) | Human gut metagenome isolate term3_stool, whole genome shotgun sequencing... | isolation source: gut | host: Homo sapiens | place: USA: California | reverse complement strand
TTTCATAATTTCATGTTAGTTTTTGTTTTACAATATAGCTTTTCACTCCTTTTACGTGTGATTACTTCACGATGTTTCCTTCCATGTCCACGGTTACGTAAATATCTCGGTCATTTTCTTTCTCCAATTCGAATACATACACATCGCCATTAGGTCTTTCCTCGTATTCGATGTCGTCGATTTTGTAGCCTTTATGATTTTGACTAATAGCGTTATTAATAGTGGTCATCACTTCTGTTGGAACTTCCGACTGTCTTACGTCCCATGAGGTGTACAACCATTCGTTTTGGGCGTTGAAGTGTACTTCTTTGGACTTACCCTCGTGGCGGATATCAATTTCAGTGATACCTTTCTCAACGTCTATATCCAATATCACGGCTCCCGAATAGCGGTTGTCGATAGCTGTCTTTAACGCTTCGGGGACAGTTGTCGGGTGGTGTTCATTATTGTTGTCCGTGTCTTCCACGGCCTTGAGGAGCGTGCCGTCTGCCGCGTAGTGCAGGTCAAATTCCTGTTTCCCTTGTTCTACCTCGATCACGTACACGGGTTCCATCTCCACTCGTTCGAGCATATCCACGTCGTCAATTTTCCAATCCTTGTACTCGCTTGCTTGAAATGCTGACTGTACTTCTGCCGGGAGATCGGTGTAGCGGATGTCGCTTTCGGTCATTACCCATTCTCCTTGCGCGTTGATCCAAGCCTCTCTTTCGATACCCTCGAGATAGAAGTCTGCCACGTAATGGTCATATTTCTTTTCCCACTCCACGCGTTGGGCGTTCGGGTACTTGGTGATAAATGCTTCCTGTATCTTCCCGTCCGGGGTGTAGTTGTCGTCGTTATCATCACAGCTCGTGAAAGCGAAACCTGATAATAAAAGTGCGGTAAAAAGAAAATTCTTTGTTCTCATAGCTTTTTATTTTTAATGTTCATGTATTAATTCAATTTCTGAGAACAAAGTAAAGGGGCAATTTGGGAAAGATTTGGGAAAAAAGAGAGGAATTGAAAAATTTTAGATTTTTACCGTGAAATGATGCATCCCGTCGTACGAGTAGGTGATACGGATGCCATAAAGATTTGCGATGCTTTGCACGATGGCAAGTCCCAGCCCTGTGGAGTCCGGTTTCTTGTTGTCGGCTTGATAGAAGCGGGTGAAAAGGCGGGAATTATCCAAAGGTTTTCCTTCGCCACTGTTGGAAATGGTGATTTGATAAGGAAGTATGCTGACCATAATTTCGCCGTTTACCGGAGTGTGTATCATGGCATTTTTGAGCAGGTTTGTCACGAGGGTATTGGCTAAAGATTCGTTCGCGCGAATCTTGCAGATGCCCGTTTCCTCGAGGTGTACCCGGAGTTTCTTGTGTTCGTATATTTCTTGAAAATCCTCGATAAGTTCCCGAATGATCGGGTTGAGTTCTACCTCTTTCTCGTTGTGGAATTGCCCGTTTTCAATGCGGGAAAGGAACAACAGGGATTTGTTGAGTTTAATGATGCGTTCCACGTTGCGGTGAATATCGGCAATTTCTTGCAATTGTTCCTCGGTACAGTCCGGTCTTTCGGCGAAGAGTTCGAGTTTGTTGCGGCATATTGCCAACGGGGTTTGCAACTCGTGGGAGGCGTTCCCGATGAATTGCTTCTGTTGGGAATACATTTCTTCGCTCCGTAGAGTCATTTTGCGTATCGTGTCGTTTAACTGTTTGAATTCTTTGATTTTCGTGGGATTGTCCAACGGGGGATTCTTTTCCCCGAGAGTAAATGTATTGAGCCAGCGAAGCAGCTTGTAGAAAGGCGACAGGCTCCGGCGAAACACGAGCTCGGATACGAGTATAATACACACGAGAAGGGTGAAATAGAGAATGATAATCCATTGCAGGATGGCCTCGATCATGTCGTCCTGTTCCAGCGTGGAGATCATGACAGTCAACTCGTAGAATCTCTTGTCCTGTCCCCGGAATGCGGTTTTTAGTACCCGCACGGGGTCGAATTCCAGTTCTGTCTCGTAGAAGCGGGTGGAGTCGAAATAGCGTTCCCGGTAATGGATGGCTTCTTCCTCGGGTATTTCCTTGAGCATGTATTGGCTCATCAGATCGTTATGATTGTCAATGGCGGATGTATCCGTGAGTACCTGACGGATGATAAGGTTTTTATAGTTTTCAAGACTATCGTCCGTTTCATCAAGAATCTCATCGAGTATGTTAAAATAGAAAAGACAAGCCCATGTCGTGAGGATGATGATCAACACGACAGAGAGTTTGCTTATGGTATAGTGGATGAGTTTCATGCTTCCGGGGTGGTTATCAGTTTATAGCCGAAGCCGTAAACGGCTTTGATTTCCGGAATAGCTTCGGCTTGTTTCATTTTCTTGCGTAGATTTTTTACTTGGGAGTAAATAAAATCCAGACTGTCTGCCTGATCGATGTTGTCGCCCCAAACGGATTCCGCGAGAGTGGTTTTATTGATCAGGCGGTCGGGATTAGCGACAAAATAATACAAAAGGTCAAATTCTTTACGGTTCAATTTCAGTTCATTACCATCAATAAAGACGGTGTGATTGTCGGGGTAGACGATTAGATTGCCGATCTCTATTTTGATATCCCCGTCGTTTTGTTTTCTCCGGATGACGGACTTTACCCTGGCGTGGAGTTCCGCCAGATGGAAAGGTTTTGCCAGATAATCGTCCGCGCCGAGGTCTAGCCCTGTCACCTTATCTTCAATGGAGTCTTTCGCGGAAACAATGATAACGCTTTCGCGTTTGCGTAGTTTTTTCAGTTCCTCGAGGATCGACAGTCCGTTGCCACCGGGAAGCATGATGTCCAGCAGGATGCAATCATAGTCGTAATCATTGATTTTCTGCAATGCCGTGGCGTAGTCCGTGGCGGTTTCCACGATAAAACGTTCTTTTTCGAGCGATTGTGTCATCACTTCCCGTAATCCTTTTTCATCTTCGACAATCAGTATCTTCATGGCTTTCCGGTTTTAGTCTACACAAAAATAGAAAAATATTCTGGAAAGAATTAGGAATAAAGCGGTAGAACAAACGCATTTTCACGCGTTTACTCTGTGTGATGGCTTTGTCGTGTGGTTATTTATCTATTATTTGTTATATTTGTGCATGATTGTTAAAATATAGTATATGAAAAATGTATTGTGGTTTGTTTTGATATTTGCCCTGTTCGGGTGTACGGGGAAGAGAGGGAAGTTCGAGGGCGTCTTCGAGGGGGAGCCTCGTGTGAATCCGCCTTACGTGGTGGGGAATTATCCCGGTACGGAGTTTATTTTCGCTATTCCGACTTCGGGTGAGCGTCCTATGACTTGGACGGCGGAAGGGTTACCGGGGGGATTGACCTTGAATGGCGAGACTGGAATTATACGGGGTATCGTGGAGAATGCCGGGGAGTATAAGGTGAAGATTACGGCTACTAATAAGCTGGGAAGCAGGGTGAGCGAGTTGAAAATACAGATTGGCAAGGAGTTGGCGCTGACGCCGGTGATGGGGTGGAATAGTTGGAATACTTTCGGACAAGATTTGACGGAAGCCTTGGTTATCGAAACGGCAGAGGCGATGATCGCGAACGGAATGCGTGATTTAGGATATAATTACATTAATATTGACGATTTGTGGCAGTTGAAAGAGAGAGGGGCGGACGGGCATATTGTCATTGACTCGACGAAGTTTCCAAGAGGAATAAAATATGTTGCCGATTACCTGCACGAGAGAGGATTCCGTTTAGGTATCTATTCGGACGCCTCGAAATATACTTGTGCGGGCGTGTGCGGAAGTTACGGCTTCGAGGAAATAGATGCCCGTGATTTCGCCGAGTGGGGAGTGGATTTGTTGAAATATGATTATTGTGGTGCTCCGGCATCACGGGATACGGCGATTGCACGTTACCGGAAGATGGGGGAGGCTCTGCGGTCTACCGATCGTTCGATTATTTACAGTGTTTGCGAGTGGGGACGTCGTGAACCGTGGGAGTGGGCGAGAGAAGTCGGCGGGCATTATTGGCGTACAACGGAGGATATTCGTGACGCTTGGGATTTGAGAGAATCGGGAACAGGATTATACGGCATACTGGATATAATTGACAAGAACGCTAAATTGGCCGATTACGCTTTCCCGGGGGCATGGAATGACCCGGATATGTTGGTTGTCGGAATTTGCGGGAAGAGTTCGAGTATTAACTCCGGCGACGTGCAATATGGTTGTAACTTAAAAGAGTATCGTACACACATGAGTATGTGGTGTATGATGGCCGCTCCCCTGTTATGCGGGAACGATGTTCGGAATATGCCCGACTCTGTTTTAAGAATATTGACAAATCCGGAGATTATCGCGATTAATCAAGATGTGCTAGGACTGCAAGGGAGAATGATGAAGAAAGAGGGAAATTGCGAGATATGGATGAAACCGCTGGATGGCGGGCGTGTCGCTTTAGCCGTGATGAATCGGGGGGATGAACCGGAAGAGGTCGTGGTACCATTGGATTTATTGGGATTCGGGAAAGCGTTCGTGCGAGATGTCTGGTTACATCAGAACGTGGGAGAATTTGAGCAATTGAAACTCAATTTAGAACCGCACGTGACAGCCGTATTTAAGCTGGAATAGAAATAAAAAAGCCTCGTGAAAAACGAGGCTTTTTTTATATTATTTCAACCATTTGTCCAACCAAGCGGCGAAAGTTCGTTGCCATAAAATACCGTTCTGGCATCCGAGTACCCAGTGACATTCCTCCGGGAAATATAAATATTGTGCCGGAATGCCACGCATACGTGCGGCATTGAAAGCTCCCATACCTTGCGATGCGTCGATGCGGAAGTCTTTTTGACCGTGGATCACCAGAATCGGGGTGTCCCATTCTCCGACAAATTTGTGCGGGGAATTTTCGAAAGTACGTTGAGCCACCTTGTTTTTCTTGTCCCAAGGCGCACCGCCCATGTCCCATTGTGCGAACCACATCTCTTCGGTGTTGAAATATTGCATTTCCATGTTGAAGATACCGCAATGGGCGATAAACGCTTTGAAACGTTTGTCGTGATGTCCGGCAAGGTAGAACACGGAGTACCCTCCATAAGAGGCTCCCACGCATCCCAAACGATTCTCGTCAATATAAGGTTCTTTCTTCATCTCGTCGATGGCAGAAAGATAATCCTTGATGTTTTGTCCGGAATAGTCCCCGCTGATCTGTTCGTTCCATTCCTGACCGAATCCCGGTAAACCGCGGCGGTTAGGAGCAACGATGATATAGCCGTTGGCTGCCATCATCTGGAAGTTCCAACGAAAACTCCAGAACTGGCTGACGGTACTTTGCGGTCCGCCCTCGCAATAAAGGATTGCCGGGTATTTCTTGTTCGGGTCGAAATGGGGAGGATAGATAATCCATGTCAACATCTCTTTGTTGTCGGTAGTTTTTATCCAACGGGATTCCACCTTACCCATGGTCAGTTGATCCAGTATCTTTTTGTTCACGAACGAGAGTTCCGTGTCCTTTCCGGTTTTCGGGTCTACTTTGTAGATTTCTGCCGGCTTGCTCATGGATACTTTGGTAGCGATCAGGTAATCGTTTACCGGGATAACGGAAGTATAGTTGTGTACGCCCTCGGTTAATTTGGTGATAACCCCGTCGTTCAACGTCAACTTGTAAATCTCGTCGGTGGCGTGGTGATCGGAAATAAAATAGAGCGTGTTATTGTCAGCCCAAGTAAGACCACCCACGTTTTGGTCGAAGTCTTTCGTGTACTCCTTTTTCTCGCCTGTTTTCAGATTCATCACGAAAAGGCGGATTTTATCAGCCTCGTATCCATCACGTTCCATACTTTCCCATGCCATGAATTCCCCGTTGGGAGAGATCACTTGATTTTGGTCGTACCCCATCATACCTTTCGTGAGATTCTCGGTTTTCCCGGATTTCACGTTATAAAGGTATAAGTCCGTGTTTGTAGAGAAAGCGTAATCGATACCCTCTTTTTTGCGTGCCATGTAGATAACGCCTTGACCGTCTTTTGTCCATGTCAGTTGCTCGGTGCCACCCCAAGGACGAACGGGAGATTCCCATTTCTCGCCTTCCATGATGTCTTTACCGGAGGTAATCATTTGTCCCGCGATATAGTCGGCGACAAACGGGTGGGTGTACGCTTCCACCCAATCATTCCAGTGACGATAGAACTGGTCGTTGATCAAGCGGGCATTCGCTTTCGGGAGGTCCGGGTGCAAGTCGTGTACATCTTTTTCCAGTTTCACATCTTTCAAGAAGAGAAGTTTGGATTTGTCCGGGGAGAAAATATATCCCCCGATACCACCTTCCACGTTGGTCAATTGTTTGAGATTACTGCCGTCCGGGTTCATTTCCCATAATTGGACGGAACCCGATTTGCTGCACATGAAGGCAATTTTACCGTCGGGAGTCCATGTTGTCCCGAATTCCTTGTAATCCGTGTCGGTTAATTGTTTGGATGTTCCGTCAGCAAGATTCATCAGGTAGACATCACTGTACGAGCGGTCTTCTTCTTTGTTGAAGTAAGTCACCTCGTACACGAGTGATTTCTGGTCGGGGGATACACTTATTCCGCCGAGTCTGCCAAATGACCATAACACTTCGGGAGTCATCACGTCGGATGCTAATTTCATATCCGGTGTTTTATAACTTGTTTTTACTGCCTCTTTCTGGCTATCGCACGACACAACGGATAGCAGGATAAGTGCAGAAAATAAACGATTTTTCATTGTATATTTCAGCTGTTTTATAGGGTTTGTAAAGTTTATAAGGTTTATAAAGTTCTTAAAGAGACGGGTGTCCTTCGGACAGTATTTAACGGTAGCTTTAGCTACCGTGGAAAAGCATCCTGTGGGGAAAAACAATTACTTTATAAACTTTATGAACCTTATGAACTTTATAACTTATTTCGTTGCCGGTTGCACACCACTCTTTATTGCTTCCACGATCTTTTGCGTGAGTTCTTCTGCCAATTCCGGGTTGTCCATGACAAGTTGTTTCACGGTTTCCCGTCCTTGTCCCAGTTTGCTTTCTCCGTAAGAGAACCAACTTCCGCTTTTTTTGATCACGTTGTATTCAACACCCATGTCAACGATTTCACCGGAACGGGAGATACCTTCCCCGTACATGATATCGAATTCCGCTTTTTTGAATGGAGGAGCTACCTTGTTTTTCACTACTTTCACGCGGGTGTGGTTACCGTAAATTTCCTCCCCGTCCTTGATCTGACCGATACGGCGGATATCCAGACGCACGGAAGCGTAGAATTTCAGTGCGTTACCACCGGTTGTCGTTTCGGGATTACCGAACATAACACCGATTTTATCACGTAATTGGTTGATAAAAATACAACAAGTATTTGTTTTGCTAATTGTTCCCGTTAATTTACGTAGGGCTTGGGACATCAGACGGGCTTGTAATCCCATCACGCTGTCACCCATCTCTCCCTCGATTTCAGCTTTCGGGGTAAGGGCGGCAACAGAGTCAATCACGATGATATCGATAGCAGCCGAACGAATCAATTGTTCCGCTATTTCAAGGGCTTGTTCCCCGTTGTCGGGTTGTGAAATAAATAAATTATCCACGTCAACGCCCAGTTTCTCCGCGTATACCCGGTCGAAAGCGTGCTCTGCGTCGATAATAGCGGCGATACCACCCATTTTCTGTGCTTCAGCGATAGCGTGAATAGCGAGTGTTGTTTTACCTGAAGATTCGGGGCCATAGATTTCTACGACGCGTCCCTTGGGATAACCGCCTACGCCCAGAGCTCTGTCCAGTCCGATAGAACCCGAGGGGATAGCCATAACATCTTCTACGACATTATCCCCAAGTTTCATGACGCTTCCCTTCCCGAAATTCTTCTCGATCTTGTCGAGCGTGAGTTGAAGTGCTTTTAACTTGTCTTGGTTGGTTTCTGCATTTGCCATACTTGATTTATTTATGATTTTAGATTTATGATTTATGTTCACCTTCGGCGAGTTACAAGTTGTTGTTCTCGCATTTCATTTTCAATTTTCAATTCTCAATTTTCAATTGCTCTTGGATTTGCTTCGCGTGCTCCTTCGTGTTCACTTTCGTGATGATTTTTTGAATAATACCGTTTCCGTCAATGATAAACGTGGTGCGTAATACGCCCATGTAAGTTCTGCCGTACATTTTCTTTTCTGCCCATACGCCGTAAGCTTCCAGTATCTTTTTGTCCGTGTCGGCGATAAGGTTGAACGACAAGTTGTATTTCGCTATAAATTTCTGATGAGAACTTGCCGAATCGGGGCTAACTCCTACAACCTCAAAGCCATTATTCGTGAGGGAGGAATACCCGTCGTTCAAGCTGCAAGCCTCTGCCGTGCATCCTGAAGTGTTATCTTTCGGGTAGAAATAAAGTATTAATTTTTTCCCCTTGAAATCATCCAAGGTAATTTTTTTGCCGTCTTGATTTATGCCCTCGAAATAAGGGGCTTTTTCTCCTTCTTTCAGTGTTATCATAGTTGCTTAGTTTTTTCTCGTACTTCCATACAAAAGTAGGAATATTTTGGAGAAATAAGGTAGTGTTTTGGGAATATTTGTACATTTGCGGGAGTCTAAAAAAACATTTATGGAATTCATTGAATCATATAACTTGACTGGATTAATTATCGGGATTTGTACCTTCCTGATTATCGGGTTATTTCATCCCGTGGTAGTAAAAGCGGAGTATTACTGGGGTACAAAATGTTGGTGGATATTCCTTGTATTGGGAATCGCCGGAACGCTTGCTGCCCTGTGGGTTACCAACGTGTTGTGGTCATCTTTGCTGGGTGTATTTGCCTTCTCGTCTTTCTGGACGATTAAGGAAGTTTTCGAGCAGGAAGAAAGGGTAAAGAAAGGATGGTTTCCCGCGAATCCCAATAAAAAGAGAAATTAATTTACGATAAAAAAGCCTTGGGCTGTGAGTGGAAATCTAAAATCATAAATCTAAAATCAATACATGTTAGAGCTTATAGAACAGATGAACCGGGAACGCCGGGGGACATTGATGGAAAGTTTGGGAATTGAGTTTATCGGGGTGGGAGAGAATTGGTTGGAAGCAAAGATGCCGATTGATGAACGCACGATGCGTCCGGGACAATTGTTGCACGGTGGAGCGATTATGGCATTGGTGGAAACCGTGGGAAGTGGATTAACCTATATCGGGGAAAATCTGGAAGAAAATCACGTGTTCGGAATCGAGATTAATGGCAATCATATCCGTAAAGCCCAAGGGAGTTATGTTATCGGGCGGGCTGAATTTATCCATAAGGGACAACGAACCCACGTGGTTGCCGTGAACGTGACGGATGAATTCGGGAACTTGGCTTCCGTGTGCCGTATCACGAACGTGGTATTGCCGAAGTCGTCAGATCACAAATAAAAAGTTATAATTTTTGCCGAAAAAACAAAAAATCGGAAGCTTGCCGGATGATGAGGAAAAAAATTGACATGGCACGAAAACCAAAAGAGTTTCATTGTTTGGGCTCTTCTGGTTTTCATGTTTACAAAATACCCTATTTATGTAGTTTAAAGTTTCTCTACTTCCAAAATCGATAGCCCTGTACTTTGAGCGATTATTTCAATATTCAAACCTGCTTTTTTCAAGTTTGATGCTATTTCCTTAGCTTTTTGTAACTCACCTTCCGCACGTCCTTCCGCACGTCCTTCCATACGTCCTTCCGCGCGTCCTTCCGCACGTTCGGTAAAAATATTATCCCGCAAAATAACCACATTATCCAAATGCCGATAATACGCGTCTAACTCTTCTTTAGTCATTCTATCAAGCTTCAGACGTTCACGAACTTCGTTCAAACCGGGTGCTGTAGCAGATTCCGGAATGTTACCCGTGTTCAAATAATAAATCCATTCTTCCAACGGACTTTTCGCTATTTGATTGAAATCATTCACTCTCAAGATGTAATACTCGGGGTAAAGTTGGCTAACTGTATCCACCTTGAATGTTTGTCGCTGAAAAGGTGTTAATTCAAGCACTTCACCGGTGTGAATACCGTGAAATTCCGTTTTACCATGATAAACGATATCTTTCCCGTGTCCCAGGGAGAAATAGACTATATTCACGCTATACACTTTGCGTACCTTGTCATATCCCTCTCCCCGGTTGATATATTCGGTAACTAACTTTGACGTCCCGAACAACATACGTTGGAAGTAAGCGTATTCATTATTATTTTGTACCTCTATCAAGATAAGTTGGCCTTTGGAATCTTCAGCCAACATATCCACCCGATTATATTTATCATATTCGTCTTCCTGATTACTCTCGCTCTCCAACAATTTCTGGATAGTAATACGCTCACCCAACAACACGGTCAACAATCCTTCCAACACGGCAAAATTAGCTTTATTACGCAGCAAACGCTTCATGGCCCAATCAAAACGGATATATCGGTTTCCTGTTTCCATATGCATTCTTTATTAGTTCTACCAACAAATATAAGTATAATTACTTTACAAACAAAAAATCACGCTTGTGCGGGGATTGCACTTCTATTGTGAATCTTCATATTCTATCAATTTGTATACACTTTATTTAGAAAATATCGGATAGACAAGATTACCATGTGAAAAAATCGATTCTATAATTTCGATGAAGAGAGCAAGAATTTGAACGAGGTGTGTTCTCGTGGAATATTATAGGTAAACCTAGGCAAGTTGGTAACATAACAGCTATATACCAAGCTGTTTGCAGGGTGTTGGTTGGGTGATACTTCTATCATACTCCTATCATACCCCCATGAAACACCTATTAGGATAAAAAAATGTCGTGGCATAATTGTTTTTTGGTATAAGATTGTGTATATAAAACACCACGGAAATAGATTTGAATATTCCGATAAAGATAGTTCTTCTATAGTTATCAGATATTTAATGATTGGTTTATTCCGATTTTTATAGAGGATAGTTTATATTATTTTTTAGATATAGAAAAGACCAAGTTGAAAAGTTTATGTGCTGTCAGAAAAGTTATGCTCTCTTCTTGCTTTTATTTTATAAAATTATCTTGGAAAGATAACCTTTTGAGTAAAAGTATTTAAGCGAGATTTGTCGTCAGATTCAGTTACCGAGAATTCCTCGGTAACTGAATTTTCGTCCAGTTCGTTTTCTTTGAATATATTCTTAAGATGCAGCGATATGTTGTCCGTTGAACAATCTTAAAGTTCCAGCCGTTTTATTGTTTCTTCGAGTTTGAACATTTCGTCACGCAGGCGGGCGGCTTCGAGGAAGTCCATTTCTTTGGCGGCTTTTTGCATGGCGGCTTTTGTTTTTTGCAACATCTTTTCCAGTTCGGGTTTGCTCATGTAAGCGGTAACCGGATCGGCGGCCATGTTGATATGCTCTTCTTCCACGTAAGCACGGGAAGTTTCTTTTAGCACGGATTCGGTTGTTTTGTGAATTTGGGTGGGGATGATGCCGTGTTCACGGTTGTATTCCATTTGTTTTTCCCGACGATAATTGGTTTCGTCTATGGTTGCCTGCATGGAACGGGTAATCGTGTCGGCGTACATGATGACTTTTCCGTTCAAGTTACGGGCTGCACGTCCGGAGGTTTGTATGAGTGAGCGCGTGGAGCGTAGGAATCCTTCTTTGTCGGCGTCGAGAATGGCGACAAGAGAAACTTCCGGCATATCCAATCCTTCACGGAGCAGGTTTACCCCGACAATGACATCAATAATTCCCTTGCGCAGGTTCTCGATGATTTGCACTCGTTCCAGCGTGTCCACGTCGGAGTGGATGTACTGGCATTTGATGCGAATACGGTCTAAATATTTACTCAGTTCCTCTGCCATGCGTTTGGTCAACGTGGTAACGAGAACTCTCTCTTTTATTTCTATTCGTTGCTGTATTTCGTTGACAAGATGATCTATCTGGTTTTTGCTGGGTACGACTTCGATTTCCGGATCGAGGATACCCGTGGGACGGATAATTTGTTCGACCACGACGCCTTCACATTTCTCGAGTTCGTAATCGGCAGGGGTAGCGCTGACGTATATCGTTTGTCCCGTGTTTGCCTCGAATTCCTCGAAAGTAAGCGGACGGTTGTCAAAAGCGGCGGGAAGCCGGAAGCCGTATTCCACGAGCGATTGTTTGCGGGAGCGGTCGCCCCCGTACATGGCTCTCACCTGTGGTAGCGTCACGTGCGATTCATCGACAACCAACAGGAAATCTTGCGGGAAGTAATCCAGTAAGCAGAATGGACGTACACCTGCGGCACGACCGTCCAGATAACGGGAATAGTTTTCGATTCCGGAACAGTATCCCAGTTCCCGAATCATTTCCAGATCGTAATTTACCCGTTCTTCCAGACGTTTGGCCTCCATGTGTTTCCCGACAGAATTAAGAAAATCGACTTGTATAGTGAGGTCGTGTCCTATGTCGTGGATGGCTTTTGCCAGCGTGGCTTTGTCCGTGACGAATAAGTTTGCCGGGTAGATGTTCAATGTTTCCATTTCATCCATGGTCTTTCCGGTCTGTGGGCTGAAAGAAGTGATCCGGTCGATTTCATCATCCCAGAATTCTATCCGGTAAGCCATGCCCTCGAAAGTTTCGATGGAGGGGAATATATCCACGGTTTCACCTTTTGCCCGGAAACTTCCCCGTTTGAACTCGAGTTCGTTGTTCACGTAAAGGGCGTCTACCAGACGTCGTAATAATTGATTGCGGGCGATTTTCAGTCCCCGGCGCAGGAAGATGATATTTGCCCCGAAAGCTGTCGGGTCTGCCATACCGTACAGGCAGGAAACAGATGAAACTACGACCACATCCCGTCGTCCGGAGAGGAGGGAAGCG
>QWCH01004437.1_pt1 | contig 12817 bp, 7 predicted proteins | sample 1972671 | NCBI WGS metagenome assembly QWCH01 (sample SAMN09866713, study PRJNA288562) | Human gut metagenome isolate term3_stool, whole genome shotgun sequencing... | isolation source: gut | host: Homo sapiens | place: USA: California | reverse complement strand
GTGAGTTGAAACGTCGTGTTGATAATGGCGAGATGAAAGTGGCTTTCGCTTTGTATCCTGTTTCTATGGAGCAATTGATCAATATTGCCGATACTGGTAATATAATGCCTCCGAAGACAACTTGGTTTGAGCCTAAACTTCGTTCAGGAATGGTAATTCACAAGATCTAATCAGAAGATTTTATTTCAATAAAAAAAGCGACTTGAAAAGTCGCTTTTTTTATGCTTTATAGCGGAGCCATTTATATAATTCTTTCCAGGTGACTTTCTTTCCGTACATTAGGATGCCGACCCTGTAAATCTTGCCGGATAACCAAGTGAAGAAAAGGAAGGAACCGACGAGTAATCCCATTGAAGTGATAATTTCCCAAGCAGGGACCCCGAAAGGAATGCGCACAAGCATGACAACCGGAGAGGTGAACGGGATGAGTGAACTCCAGAAAACCATGGGAGATTCGGGACTTTTCATTGCGGCGATACCAATGTAAAGGGCTACAACCAGAATGATTGACAGCGGGGTCATGAATTGCTGGGAGTCCGTTTCATTGTCAACGGCAGCTCCAATGGCTGCGAACAATGATGCATATAATAAATAGCCTCCGATGAAATAGAATAAGAAGGCACCCACGAATTTCAGGATAAACATGGGATCAATGGTTTTTACCAAATTTTGGACAATGGCTAGTTGCTCTGGATTAATTTCCGTACCTTGAGCAAACATATTCAGATCGTTGGCATTCTTTAAGGCTTCCAAATCAATATTCGGCATAAAGAAAGCTTGAGAAATTAAGATGATACCTCCTCCTAAAACAATCCATATCAAAAATTGTACAAGTCCCACGGCTGCCACCCCGATAATTTTTCCCAGCAAGAACTGGAAAGGTTTCACCGAGGAAACCAACACCTCTATGATGCGATTCGTTTTTTCCTCGATAACGCCTTTCATCACTTGAGAGGCGTACATGAAAATAAAGAAATAGATGATTAATCCCGCAATCAGCCCGATGACAGACGTGATTTCAGACGAGCTTTCTTTGGTATCTCCGGTGTCCGTGACAAGTAGCGTTCTCACAAGTACGGGAGTTTTGGTCGCATCCAATTCGGCTTCCAAATCCGGCATCTGTGTTTTAGCGATGACTTCAGCACGTTTGACGGATTCTATTTTCTGGCGTAATTGTGATGCAATCTCGTTTTTCAGTTCCATGGGAACTTGAGAAGTTGAGAATACCGGGATTTCGGCATGGCTCATGACATTGACCGGAATGCGGGTAATGGCGTAATAATCGTTTTTCTTCAGAAAATCGATATAGTCTGCTTCCGGTACGTCTTGATCGACATACGTGAAACTTGTGTTATTGATTTTTTGAAGTGGAGTTTCCAATGTCGATTCGTTGATCACGGCAATTATTCGCTCCTGACTGTCGTCTCGCAATAACATCCACATAAGAAAGGCATAGAATAAGGCGAACAGGATCGGGACAAAAATGGTAACGACAAGAAAGGTCTTTTTACGGACTCTCGTGGTAAATTCCCGGTTTATGATGATGAGTATCTTGTTCATTTTAATTGAATATCATAAATTTGAAATCGTAAATCTAAAATTATTTAAGCTTGCTCTTTTACGAGTTTTATGAAAATGTCATTCATGCTGGGAATGATCTTTTGGTAAGAGATGATGTCTGTTTGAGGCAGGACTCTTGACAAAAGGGTGTTTGCCGGGCAATAGGTGTTTTGTTGCAAAATAATATCTTGACGGTCACCTTCGACACGTTGAGATACTATCTCGAATTCAGAACCGATCGTTTGTTCGGGAGAGAATTCCGGGTTGTAGCGGCAACTGAGCTGGTATGTATTGCTGGCATACTTTTCACGAATCTGGTTGATTGGCCCTTCGATGATTTTGCGCGATTTGTTGATTAAGGCGATATGACTACAAATTTCTTCTACTGATCCCATATTGTGGGTAGAGAAGATTATGGTCGTTCCTTTTTTGCGTAATTCGAGAATTTCCCGTTTCAGTAATTCAACGTTGATAGGGTCGAAACCGCTGAAAGGTTCGTCGAAAATCAGTAATTCCGGTTCATGAAGTACTGTGGTGATAAATTGTACTTTTTGGGCCATTCCTTTGGATAGTTCTTCCACTTTTTTATCCCACCAGGTTTCAATTTCAAATTTCTCGAACCACATTTTGAGACGGATGATCGCTTCGTGTTTACTGATGCCTTTCAAGCGAGCCAGATAAACAGCCTGTTCTCCGACTTTCATTTTTTTGTAGAGTCCCCGCTCTTCCGGAAGGTAACCTATCCGGTTGACATCGGATGGTTTCAGGTGTTCGTTTCTGAAAAATATTTCTCCCGAATCAGGGGCTGTAATTTGATTGATAATTCGAATTAAGGAGGTTTTTCCGGCTCCATTAGGTCCTAGTAGCCCATAGATGGCTCCCTCCGGGATATTGATTGACACATCATCCAATGCTTTGTGGTTGGCGTAGGTTTTGACGATGTTCAAAGCTTTGAAGAAACTCATAATCGGGTATTTGTCAAAGGCTGCCCGATTGGGCAGCCTTTGGAGTTATTTTATTTCAAACATTAAAGCGTCTTTAGGGAGTTTGTCTCCTTTGTTGACATGGATTTTAATGACCGTACCGCTTATGGGAGCTTGAATTTTATTGTGCATTTTCATGGCTTCCAGGAGGCAAAGTAAATCTCCAGCTTTAACTTCTTGACCTTCTTTCACGTACAAATCGATGATAGATCCCGGTATGTATGTGATAACGGCTCCCGGATCGGGTTTTTCCCATTTTTTCCGATTAATGAATTTTTCGGTAAACTGGGTTTTGTATTTCAAGCCGTCGATTTCTAATGAATCGTATTTTGGTGTACTCATCGTGGTATAATTTTGGTTTAAAATGGAGGAATTCCATGTTTTTTAGCCGGGGTTAATACCGACTTGTTGCTGGATACCTCGATAGAGTGTTTCAAAATTTTCCGGGTTTCCTCGGGTTCGATCACTGAATCGATATAACCTTTAGAAGCGGCTACGTAAGGGTTAGCGAATTTCTCACGATACTCGGCAACTTTGATTTTACGCATTTCATCCGGGTTTTCGGCAGCCATGATCTCTTTTTTGAAGATGATGTTGGCAGCTCCTTCCGGTCCCATGACCGCAATTTCTGCGGTTGGCCATGCGAACATGAAATCGGCTTTCAAATGACGGGAGTTCATGGCGATATAACCTCCACCGTATGCTTTTCTAAGGATTACGGTAATCTTGGGTACTGTAGCTTCGCTATACGCGTAAAGCACTTTTGCCCCGTGACGGATAACTCCCATGTGTTCTTGTTCAACACCCGGTAAATATCCCGGCATATCCTCGAAAGTTACGATTGGGATATTGAAGGCATCACAGAAACGAATGAAACGTCCGGCTTTGTCTGAAGAGTCGCAATCCAATACTCCGGCAAGAACCGATGGCTGATTGGCCACGAATCCGATGGTTTCTCCATCAATTCGTCCAAATCCGACAACGATGTTCTTTGCGAATTCTTGTTGAACTTCGAGGAAATCAGAGTCATCGGCAACGGCGCGAATGACGTCACGTACATCGTAAGGTTGGGTCGGATCGGAAGGAATAATCTTTTCGATTTTGTATTCCGGTCTTGGAGGTTTGGAAGGGAACGGTTTGGCTTTTGCTTCGTTACTCCAGGGAATGAAGGTCAACAATTTTTTTATCTGTTCAAAACATTCATACTCTGAATGAGCGAAGAAATGGGCGTTACCGCTGATTTCACTGTGTACTCTTGCTCCACCGAGTTCTTCCATGGTCACGACTTCTCCCAATACTGTTTTTACAACTTCCGGTCCGGTAATGAACATTTTAGAGATGTTGTCCACCACAAACACAAAGTCTGTCAAGGCGGGAGAGTACACGGCTCCTCCGGCACAAGGACCGAGGATTACGGATAATTGAGGGATTACTCCGGAAGCTTGGGTGTTACGGAAGAAAATTTCTCCATATCCGGCTAGTGAGTCTACTCCTTCTTGAATACGAGCACCACCCGAATCGTTAATCCCGATTAAGGGTACACGCATTTTTAAAGCATGATCCATGATTTTGGTGATTTTGCGAGCATGCATCAAGCCTAGTGAACCTCCGGCAACCGTGAAATCTTGTGCGTAAATGCATACTGGTTCTCCATAAATTGTTCCGGTACCAATAATGACACCGTCACCATGAAGAACTTTCTTATCCATATCAAAATCTTTAGACTGATGCTCAACGAACATGTCGTACTCATGGAAAGAGTCTTTGTCCAAAATTGCTTCAATACGCTCCCGGGCTGTCAATTTTCCCATTGCAGCTTGCTTCTTAATCGCCTCTTCGCCACCACCTTGAAGAACAATTTCTTTTCTCTTTCTTAAATCAAGAACATTTCTTTTAAGTGACATAAATATTATTTTTTATTTGTAAATGATGGATCCTATCTGACGTTAGATTCCACCAACCAATTTGCAAAATTACGAAAAAGAAATGAAGAAAAAAATACTATTTCGAGTGATCGTGAATAAGATGTTGTCGGATAGGGTTTTAAGAGATTATATTCAGCATATAAATTCATACAAGTCCGTAACTCTCTGGTTGGATTGTTCGTTAAATTAATCGTTCAGTTTGTGGGGTGAGAAAAAGTATTATCGGGAAATGTAAGGTAAAAGCCTTGTTCCCGGTGGTCGAATTGGAGAAATAATTGTAGTTTTGTAATTGATTAATCTTTGATGAAGAAAGGAAAATGAGATTTTTGCGAAAGCTTTTTAAATATACATTGAGAATTATCTTGGTGCTTTTCACGTTGGTAGTTCTTGTCATGATTCTTTTGTATATTCCTGCTATTCAGAATTTTGTCAAGGGGAAGGCGGAACAGTACGTGAATCGTAATTTGGATATGAAACTGTCGGTAGGTCGAATCTTGTTGAAATTTCCGCTTGATCTGGCCGTTGAAAATATTTATCTGGGACAGACGGAAAAAGACACACTGCTGTATGCCGACGTGATTCAGGTGAATGTTGCATTAACAGAATTGTTAAAGAAAGAAATCGAAGTTCGTCGTTTGGTCGTGGAAAATGCAGCGGTTCATTTCGAGGATTCTCTTTCCGGATTGAAAATGAATCTGGTTTTGGAGGAACTGAATCTTCGGGTGGATCGATTGAATCTGTCGCGACAAGAGGCCGAGATTCCTTTCATTGCTTTAAAAGGAGGAAAGATTCGGATGAATTTGGGCGGTGGGGAGTCTGCGGTTGATACAGTCGGGGGCGGGGAGCCTATGCGCTGGCGTTTTAAGATTGGAGAGATAACAATTGATAGTGTTGATTATCAGTTACAGGGACTTCCCATGGGTGAATTCCATGCCGGGATGGGAGAGGCTCGCTTGAAAGGGATTGATGTCGGTTTGGAAAAACAAACAGTTGATTTGGAAAAGATCACGTTGGTACGTGGCTTTTGCGATTTGCTGATGACGGAATCTACCGGGGAACAGGTTGAAGCAGAAATGTCTACCGTGGAAAGTATGCCTTGGGAAGTTCGGGTCGGGACGGTAGAGCTGGAGGATAATCGTTTTTTGATGAAACCGATGACTATCCCTGTTGACGCAGAGCGGTTCCCCGAAACGGTTCGTATATCAGCACTTTCGTTGAAGGTGGATAGTGTGTTTAATCGGGGAACAGAGGTGACGGCAATTATTCAAAATTTGCGTTTTAAGGAAGGAAATGGATTGGATTTGAGAGATTTATCTTGTCGAGTTAGTTTGGGAAGTGAACAAACTAACGTGTCGAATCTGATTTTGAAAACGATTAATAGCCAATTGAAAATGAATGTCCGGGCGGAAGCCGGAATAAGTGATTTTGGCATGGAAACTCCTTTCCAATTATCCATGGAGGGGAATGTTGCCGGGCAGGACGTGTTGTTGTTTATGCCGGATTCTAATGGTCTGTTAAATGATTGGTTATCGAATAAAATTTTTTCTTTGTCCGGATTGGTAAGAGGTAAGGTCGATCAGTTGAATATTGCTCATTTTGATATAGGAGCAGCAGGAGGTTTTTCTTTGAAGAGTGAGGGGAACGTGGCCTTCGTGACGGATATGGAAAGAATCGCGGGAGAATTGAATCTAGCTCTTGTTGTCGACCGAGGGGAGTATTTTGTACCTTTGTTATCGGAGAATGGGAATGCCGGATTTGTTATCCCGGATCATTTATCATTAGAGACGGGTGTGCATATTGCGGATCAAGCGGTGAAAGTGGATGTGGAGTTAAATCCCGGGGAAGGCGTATTGCGTGCAGTTGCCGGTTATGGTTGGAAAGAAAATACCTATCAAGCGGAAGTGCATTTGAAAGATTTTGCTTTGGATAAATTCATGCCGAATGATTCGTTAGGGGCAATTACCGCCAATCTTTTGGCTTCGGGCCGGGGGCTTGATTGGAAAGAGGCGATGGCGAAAGTGGATTTTGAATTAGCATCCTTATATTATAACGGGTATGATTATAAAAATGTGATTTTGGATGCGGCATTGAAAGATCAAGAATTGACCGGGGAATTATGGAGTGGTAATCAGGAGTTGGATTTGGGAATGAAATTCCGGTTACGTGCTGACGAGAACGCGTACAAGATAAGTTTGAATGGAGATCTTGAAAATGTAGATCTGAAAGGATTGCATTTTACGCCGGAAAACATGGCTTTTTCTTTGGGACTGGACGTGAATGCTGAATTAAAGTCGGACAGTACATCATCTTTACAGGCTGTTTTTTCGAATATCGTCTTACAGGACTTTGCCACTCGTAAGTTGGGAAATCTGGAGGTCACTTTCTCCGGTTTGCAAAACAAGACATTGTTGGATGTCAAAGCGGGAGACCTGACCATGAAGTTTGAGGGAGATGGTGGAGGCTACGCTTTAGTCGATCGTTTTAGTGTCGCTAGCGGATTGTTGGTTGAGCAGATCGAGAAACATGATTTTAACATGGAAAAATTGAACGAACTGCTACCTGATTTCCGGTTGACGATAGACGCCCAGCAAGAGAATTTATTGAATAGTTACTTGAAAAGCAGCGGAATACGCTTTGAACGAATGAATGTCGATTTAGGAACCGATGTATCACGTGATTTCGGGGTAAGTTCAAAGGTGTATGGATTGAATATCGAGGGGATTGTTTTGGATAGTGTATTGATATATGCAAGACAGAAGGACGTGGCTTTGCGCTATGGCGTGGATGTATTCGGGGCTAAGGATCAATTGGAAGGATTGGCTCAACTGACAGTGGAAGGGAACGTGGAGTATGATCAGATAAATGTAAGAATACGCGAACATGCGAACGAGAATGGGGAAATATTCAATATCGGGGCTAATGTCGCTTTGCAAGACAGTTCTTTTAGCGTGAGTATTTCTCCCGATCCCCTTATCTTGGGATATGTTTCATGGCAAATTAACCGGGGCAATTTTATTCGCCTGAAGCAAGGGGAAATTCCGGCGGCTAATTTGCAAATGCTGAATGGAGACAAGCGGATTCGTTTAATTTCGGAAGAAGATGCTGATCACAAACTGGCCTCCTTGATTGTAGATATTAAAGGTGTTGATTTGGGTGGTTTATCTAAAGCACTTTCGTTTATTCCGGATATATCCGGTTTGTTAGGGGTTGATGTGCAGATGTATAGCAAGAATGACGTGATTGATGTTAGCGGGGCGGTCAATGTGGATGATTTTTATTATGGGAAAGAGCATGTGGGAAATTTGGGATTAGGCATTAAATATCGATTGTCGCGACAGACTGAGCATGACGTGGATTTTTCCTTGTCGGTAGATGGGGTGAAGGCACTTTTGACCAAAGGTAAATTAATGACCGGGAGTGAAGATAAAGATATTGCATTGGATATAGACATTCCTAAATTCCCTTTGCGTGTTGCGGGAGCCTTTACTCCCCCGGGTATAATGAAGCTGGATGGAGACATGATCGGGGCTTTTCAAGTGAAAGGGCAGATGAATCAACCGTTGATAAATGGAGATTTGCGTTTCAAGGACGGAACCATTGAAGCTTTGATGATCGGGACGACTTTTAAGATAGATTCTTCGGCTATCGTGATTCATGATAATCTTTTGGATTTTAATCATTTCGGGTTGATTGCTCCTAATAAACAGCGATTAGAACTATTGGGAACGGTTGATTTCGCATCCTTCTCGGCCATAAAAATGGATGCCTCTGTTCAAGCGAAGAATTTTCAGGCCATGAAGGTGAAAGAAAATACGGAGACCATGGTTTACGGGAAAGTGTTTGTTGATCTCTCGGCAACCTTGAAAGGAATGCTGGATAATCTGAAGGTCAGAGGAAATATTAACTTGTTGGATAATAGTGAAGTCTATTACACGTTGAAATCTTCGCCTTTGGAATTGACGGACCGGAGTGCGGATGTTGTGCGTTTCGTTTCGTTCAGCGACACGACTCAATTGGCCGCGGCTGATGAGTTGCAGCAGGTTAGTTCCGTGAATCTGGATTTGCTCATGTCCGTGAATATCGCACCGTTAGTTGGGTTGAATGTGTTGCTGTCGTCGAATGGGCAGAATCGGGTAGCAATAAATGGCGGGGGAAATCTGACTTATACATTGAATCCGGTGGGAGAGACCCGCCTCGTGGGAAGATACGTTCTGACGAGTGGAATCGTTTCTTACGGTTTGCCGGTGATCGGGCAGAAGGATTTCAAGATACAAGATGGTAGTTTCGTGGAATGGACCGGGGACCTGGCTAACCCGACCTTGAATATAACGGCTGCGGAGACAATTTCGGCTAGCGTGACGGATGATAGCCAGAAATCCCGCCTAGTGACGTTCAATGCCATGATCAAGATTTCAAACACGTTGGAGAAACTGGACATCACGTTTGATCTTGCCGCAGAAGGGGATATAACGATACAGAACCAATTGGCAGCGATGACTGCCGAGGAGCGTTCAAAGGAGGCGATGAACATGATGATTTACGGAACTTATTCCGGGCCGGGGACGGTGGCAAAGTCCAATGCCTCTGATAATGCCCTGAATAATTTCGTGGAAAACGAATTGAATCAATGGTCTCGGAAACATTTGAAGAACATGGATCTGACGTTTGGTATTAATACCTATAATCAAGTGTCAGAGGCAGGAGAATCTAAGAAAACGGATTATTCTTATCAATTTTCGAAACGATTGTTTAATAATAAGGTACGGGTGAAAGTCGGGGGGCGAATCTCCACGGATAATGACCCCGCGGCCGGGGGAGTAGAGGAGAATCTTGTGGATGACATTGCCATCGAGTACGTGTTTGGAAAGAATCCGAACTTTTTTCTGAAGATCTTCCGGCACACGGGCTACGAGAGCGTCTTGGAGGGAGAAGTGACACAAACCGGTATCGGTGTGGTATTAAGAAAAAATTTCCAAAAATTCATGGATATATTCCGCCGTAAAAAGAAAGTACAAGTAGAATCCAAAATAGAACCGATAGAAAATGAAAAGTCTGGGAAATAGTTTATTTGTTATTATAGTATTCATGATATTGGGTAGCTCTTGTTCTCAGACGAAGAGGTTGACCGAAGGCGAGGTGTTATACACCGGGGTGAAAAAGATGAATATAGAGACTGCCAAAGGGGTAAAGTTGGAGGGACCGAAAAGTTCGGCTATTTCCGGGCCGTTAGGTTTCCCGCCTAATAACCCGTTGTATGCTCCTTACATACGTTCCCCGTTTCCGGTTGGGTTGTGGGTGTATAATTGGAACGTGAAAAAAGAGAAGGGATTAAAACATTGGTTATACAAAAAATTGGCCAAGAAACCCGTGTTAATCTCTGATGTACAACCGGAACTACGCTTGAAAGTGGTGGAGAATGCTGCCAGTGAATACGGTTATTTCGGGGTGAAATCCAGTTACGAGATTATTCCGAACAAACGGAATCCCAAGAAAGCGAAAATCAGTTATAATGTTTACGTGCCGGAAGCTTACTTGCTGGGAACTGTTGAATTTTGGGGCTGGACGGGGAGAATGGATAGTCTGATACAGAGAACGCAACGGGGTTGCTTGCTAAAATCCGGGGCAGAGTATAATTTGTACACGATGGAAGATGAGCGAGCCCGGATAACTAAAATGTTCCGGAATAGTGGGTATTATTATTTCCAATCGGATTATATCGAATTTTTGGTCGACACGACACGGGAAAGACGGGTGGCAGATGTCCGTATTGCTTTGAAACATGGTATTCCGGCGGTAGCCTTGCAACCGTACAAGGTGGGAAACGTGGAACTTGTACTGGAAAATTCCGATCAGTCAGAAACTCAAGATACCTTGTCTTATAAGGGGATAGAGGTGAAATATACGAAACCGTTGGACGTGAAGCTCAAGGTTCTCGCTCGTTCCATGCATTTACTTCCCGGAGACACTTATTCGTTCTGGCGACAAAATCGAACGCAAACGAGTCTGGCCCGGCTTGGAATTTTTAAATATACCAACCTGAACGTGACCCGGGCGGATAGCGTGAAAAAGTCCGGTTTCGGAAATCTAGACTTTAGTATTAATGCCGTGTACGACTTACCGATAGAGACGGAAATAGAAGTAGATGTTTCCTCTAAATCCAATAATTTGCTCGGGCCTGGTTTGTCGTTGGGAATAACGAATAAGAATTTATTCCGGGGCGGGGAGAACCTGACCTTTAAGTTGAATGGAGCTTACGAATGGGAAGTCGGGGATAAAAAGACAAATTCAAATTCCGGGTTAATCAATTCTTACGAGTTAGGTGTGAACGTCGGTTTGTCATTGCCTCGGTTACTAGTACCTAACTTCTTGAAAAGTAGTAAAGATTTTGCCGAACGTACGAATTTCCAAATAGGAGTAGATTTTTTGAATCGCCATACTTTTTTCCGGATGCTTTCTTTCACGGGATCTCTCAGTTATGATTTTCAAAGCTCGTGGCGAGTGTTCCATACGATAACACCTTTGAAGATCACGTACACCCATTTGTTGCAGACTTCGAAAGAGTTTGATGAAACGATGGAGAATAATCCTGCGATAGCGATGAGTTTTAAGAACCAGTTGATCCCTTCCATGTCCTATTCGTACACTTATGACAGGGCGGCAACAAGACGGAATCCCAATCGATTGTACTGGCAGAATACGATTATGTCAGCAGGTAACATTCTTTCCGCCGTACAATATATCACGGGAAATCATCAGGGGCAAAACAAAAAATTGTTCGGTAATATCTACTCGCAATTCTTGAAATTAACCTCTGAAGTAATCGTGTACCGTAAAATAACGGAAACCTCTCTTCTGGCAACCCGCTTTATGGGGGGCATCGGTTGTGCTTACGGGAATTCCCGGGTGATGCCGTATAGCGAGCAATTTTATATCGGGGGAGCGAATAGTATCCGGGCGTTCACGATCCGGTCGATAGGCCCCGGTAGCTATCATCTGGAAAGCGATAACAAAACGGCTTATTTGGATCAGACGGGAGATATTAAATTGGAAGGGAACGTGGAACTTCGTTTCAAAATCATGTATCAACTGAATGGGGCTATCTTTTTAGATGCCGGTAACGTGTGGTTGTTGCGGAATGACCCGAAACGTCCGGGCGGAGAGTTTAAGTTAGCAGGTTTGTTAAAAGAGATTGCTTTGGGAACAGGTTTCGGCTTGCGTTATGACTTTGGTTTTATCGTACTCCGGGGTGATCTGGGAATTGCTTTGCATACTCCTTACAAGAATCCGGATAAGTCGGGATATTATAATATTCCGAAGTTCAAGGATGGCTTAAGGTTCCACTTGGCGATCGGTTACCCGTTCTAAAGAAAAATATTGGCGTGAGATGACTTGAATTGTCATACTTTTATCGGCTTGATATTTCCTTTCGTACCCTTACTTTTGTTGATTATATTTTGAATGAAGTGAGAGTTAAGGGGGAGTTAAGTTATCAAGTAAGAGGGATTGACGTGTCCCCTAGGTTTTAAACCCGTTTAGCAACTGGCTTTGCTGTTTAGATAGAATATTTGTGAGATATTTGGAGTGGCCTATTTCCCCGTTACTTCCCCTTTATTTTGTTCCGGGTTTAAAATAAAAGAGCGTGCCATGCGGACACGCTCTTCTGGTGTGATTTCTTTTTCTAAAATTTTCCTGACAATTAGAATGCAAACATTACTCGTAATTGCAGTTGATGAAAATTCTCGTCATCCGGGAAATATACGTTACTCAAGTTAGCATATTGATATTCTCCCATGATTTTAATGTATTGATTGAAAGAATAATTCAATCCAAGTGTTACCGAGTGCATGGTACCCCCGTCAATACTAGAAGAATAGGGGTAGTCTACAACTTTTCCGTTCGGGTAGAACTTGTGATTACCAATCAAGAAAATGTCCCCGTCAGTAATATCTGTTAAGTTCGTGCAAGAGTAGCGAGCTACGAGTTCCAAACCTCCTTTGTCTCCCATGCCTTTTAATAAACCGTATTCGTCATCGTAGGTATAAGCTTTACCGCAGAGCAGGTAACCGAATTCTACGTAACCACCGTTCATGATTGTGGGACGTAATTTGTTTCCACTTCTCCATCCTTCAACATTTGTCCAACTTTGTTGGCCACCTAATTGACTTTCAAATAAGGTTTGATTGAATTGGGAGAAATATGACCAAGTATATCCGATATAACAATAGGTTCTACACCATTCTCTAATAAGGTTGTAGCTAAACTATGACGCAAAGAATGCAAACCGTGATAGGGATGTTCCTCAATGGAAATATTCGCTCGACGCAAATATTTTTGAAAAATAGGGTATAA
>QWCH01006775.1_pt1 | contig 12818 bp, 14 predicted proteins | sample 1972671 | NCBI WGS metagenome assembly QWCH01 (sample SAMN09866713, study PRJNA288562) | Human gut metagenome isolate term3_stool, whole genome shotgun sequencing... | isolation source: gut | host: Homo sapiens | place: USA: California | reverse complement strand
GTATGCAAGGCTCTGAGTTGTATCTAATGATTGATAGCCTTGATTTAAAAATATTTCAGATTCACCCTCTTCATTATCGTGATTCATCATTTTTTCTACATATAATTCAACAGGACTAACATTGTCAAGCAAATTATGAAATGAATTATAATCAAAAACGGCATAATGAATAATTCGCGTATGGAGTAAGTTTTCCACAGCGCTTCTGGTTGTTTCTATACTGTCTTCTTTATAAGATTCTTTCAATAAGAGACGTTTATTCTCATCTTTATTGAGCAAAGTATTTGTGGGAATAGAAATCAGTGTCAATTCTTCTCGTTTATGATTTAATGCCGCAACAATAATAGCGTCTGCTTGTGGTACCGGCTGATTATCAATACCAACCAGTAAATAATAGGACGGATTATCATTATTACCAAAAGAAAAATAATTTACGGCATACTTATATCCCTGCCTGATTGTCACAGCCAGTAAAAATAAAAGCGTAAAAACAATGATTAAAAATAAAAGCAGTTTCCCGTACCGAATTTTTCGTTTTCCTTTTGTTCTTCTCATTTATATCCCAATTTCATAACTAAATCATTTCTACCTAAGAATGTTAAGTCATATATGTATTTATTTTCTTCCAATAGATGATTAATTGTAGAATTATATGCTGCCAGTATTGCCTCATCTAAATTTTTTTTCGCTTTTTCACGAATTATATCAACTTGCGGAAAGTTTCGGTTTGGCTCTATATAATCTGCGAGAAAAATAATTTTTTCCAAAAGATGCATATCCGGCCTCCCTGTCGTGTGATAATAAACAGCACTTTGTATTTCCGGATCAATGATTTCATATTTTGTTTGTGCAAGAATGCTCCCTGCCGGTCCATGCAGGAGTGCACGATTATTCCACAAAAATGTATCTACTTTCATTCCAAAGTCTTCCACTATTTTCTGCATATCCTGTAAAGATAATTCTTTGGCACAATCATGAATCCATCCGGCCATTAGTGCTTGACCGGGATCAGCACCATATCTTTTTGCAAGTTTTACCGCAGAATCCGCTACTCCGGAAGAGTGAATAAAACGTTTTTTTGATAGTCTTTTTTCTAAATCCTTTTTTATATCGTCAAGTATCATTCGGCACCTCTATAAAGCTTATATTTATTTATATACTGTATTACAGAATCCGGAATCATGTATTTTACAGAATACCCGTGGTAAATCCATTCTCGCAAAATTGTTGATGAAATTTCCAATTCCGGTGTCTGTAAAAAATGAATTTTCCTCTTTCCGAGTTCTCCAAAGTAATTCACAGAACGTTCCATCTCTTCGCGGCTTCCCGGACGGCTGGCACATATAAAGTGACACGAATTTAAAAGTTCCCTGTTATATCTCCAATGAGGTAAATCAGCAACCGCATCTGTCCCGGCAATAAAATAGAGTTGATATGCTTCAGGTAATTCCTTCTGTATTTCATGAATGGTATCTACTGTATAAGAAGGACCGCTTCTTTTTATTTCAATAGATGAAATAGAAAAATGATCATTATCACAGATTGCCAGTTTAACCATTTTAAATCGATCCATTTTGTCTATGTGATTCATATTTTTATTAGGTGTATCTCCTGTCGGAATAAAAATTATTTTTTCCAGCTTAAATTCACGCCAGGCTGATTCTGCAATAATTAAATGACCAATATGAATGGGGTTAAAGGAACCGCCAAATATACCTATACGCTTTTCCATACATACAGTACCATTTCTAAAAAAATAACACACCCTGAAATAAAGTAAATAAAATGACAAATATGCTTCCGCTCAAATTGCCCTTTCGGGGTATGCATATAATAATAAAAAATCCTGTTAATTTTATAAGAAAGTTTCATTGTATTATGTACGATTAATGCATCACAAATAAATTATCTCTATGAATTACAGTATCATATGGTGCGGGATATCCTAATTTTTTTATCAGCTCCGCTGTATGAAGCCCCTTGATTTTATTGATATCATTCCTGTTGTAATGGGTAATTCCTCTTGCAAATTCTTCTTTGTCGCAATAAATGGATACAGCATCCCCTTCATCAAAATCTCCGGATGTGGAAATAACTCCAACAGGAAGTAAGCTGGATCCCTTATAAAGCAATGCGTCTTTACAACCTCTGTCTACATATATTTTCCCTTTTACTGCAGATCCTATAATGATTTCCCGCCTCTTCATTTGGGGATGTACATTTTCTGCTTTAAAAAAAGTACCAACAGGTTCTCCGTCTGCAATTTTCTCCAAGACTCCGGGAATTCCGCTTTCTGCAATAATCATATCTATGCCGGAATAGACACATATTTCAGCTGCTTGTAACTTTGTATACATGCCACCGGTACCACCTGGTGTTCCAGCACTTCCCGCCGTTTTAAATAAATTTCTGGAAAACTTAGAAACCTCACGAATTAATTCGGCATTTTGATTTTTTCTGGGGTCATCTGTAAATAGACCTTGAATATCAGAGAGAATAACCAGCAAATCAGCTTCTGCTATACTGGCAACCATGGCTGATAAGGTATCATTATCACCTATTTTTATTTCATCAATACTAACTGCATCATTTTCATTTACAATCGGAATAACCCCTAATTCAAACAATGCGGAAATTGCACCCTTCATGTGCATATACCGCTTGCTGTTTAAAGCATCTCCTTTTGTAAAAAGAAGTTGCCCTACCGTTTGCCCGTAGTCTTGAAATATTTTGGAATATAAATTCATGAGAATATTTTGTCCTACCGCAGCGATGGCTTGCTTGTAGGGGATATAGTCAGGTTTTTTGTCAAAACCTAAGACGGGAAGCCCTACACCAATTGCACCGGAAGATACCAATATAATTTCTAAATTTCTGTTTCTTAAATCAGAAATTTGCCTTGCTAAATGATCTATAAATCGGATATTGGCTTTCCCACTCGGATAAATCAAAGAGCTGGTACCGACTTTGATAACGATTCTTTTCATATGATCCTCTATTTAAGGAAGATTATAATGGGATTTTTTATCTCCCTTTTTTTGTTTAAAAAGAATGCAATTTCTCCCAATAATTTGGACGATTTCGGCATTGAGTCGTTCTGAAAAAATTTCGGCTGCTTTTCTTATATCGGCAACAGAATTTTGGTTTATTTTAACTTTAATAAGTTCTCGTGCTTCCAATACATCAGATGCACTTTTTATAACCGAATCCGTTAATCCGTCTTTTCCAATTTGCACAACCGCAGGAAAGGATGTTGCAATCCCTTTTAAATATTGTTTTTGTTTTCCTGTAAGCATTATTCATTCTCGCTTTCTTCAAAAGAAGAGCTCTTTTCCGAGAACGAAAATTCTATACCATAAAGGTTTACCGTATCGCCCTCTTTAATTCCTTCTTTTTTTAATAATTTATCCAGCCCCATAAATTTCCAGGCTTTGTTAAAACGGCGAAGTGAAACAGAATTATCAAAATCGGTCATGGCTACCAGTTTCTCAACCCGCTTCCCTATTACAGAGTAGACGTGACCATCATATTCGATTTTGAATTCATTTTGCGGTAATTCATATACGATAGCTTTCTCTTGGTTATCAAAAGTAGTGGTTTCTGTTTCTTGTAATATGGTCCATGCCTTTTCAAGTAACGATTTGATTCCTTCGCCTGTTAAGGTACAAATTGGAAGGAAAGAATATCCTTTCGATTCTATTTGTTGTTTTATTTGCTCTAATTCTGTTTGATTTGTTATTAAATCGATTTTATTTCCTGCAACTATCTGTTTTTTCTGTGCCAGTGCAGGGCTATAAATTTCAAGTTCATTATTAATGATTTCAAAATCTGAAAGCGGATCCCGACCTTCACTGCCGGCAATATCTAATACATGAATCAATACTCTACTTCTTTCAACATGACGTAAAAATTCATGTCCCAAACCGACACCTTGACTAGCGCCTTCTATAAGACCCGGAATATCTGCCATGACAAAACTTCTTGTTTCATCCAAGTTAACGACACCCAAGCTGGGACTAAGAGTTGTAAAATGATAAGCCGCAACCTCCGGACGGGCACCGGATACTTTTCTTATTAAACTCGATTTCCCTACACTGGGGAATCCGATAAGTCCTACATCAGCAAGAACTTTTAATTCTAACCGGATTTCTTTTGACTCCCCCGGTTCTCCTTTCTCTGCATAAGTAGGGGCACGTACGGCACTGGTTGCAAAATGAGTATTTCCTCTTCCACCTTTTCCGCCTTTTGCAATAAGAACCATCTGATCTTGATGTACCATATCCGCCAGAAGCTCATTTGTGTCATTGTCATAAACCATAGTTCCTAAAGGCACATCAATAATAATATCTTCTCCGCCTTTTCCATACATTTCTTTTGCGCCGCCATTTTCCCCTTTTTCAGCGGCAAACTTTCGTTTTCTTCTAAAATTAATCAATGTATTCAACCCACTATCAGCTTTCAGGTAGACGGATCCACCTTTACCGCCATCACCGCCGCTCGGACCACCGCGGGGTACATATTTCTCTCGTCTGAATGCTACCATTCCATCGCCGCCGGCTCCGGATACAATTATAATTTTAGCTTTATCTATAAACATAATATCCTCGACACACAAAACTACATATTTAAAATCAATTATTCTATATTATACAAAAAATAAAGAGGTCTGTCATGAAAAACCAATTCCAAATAAAAATCGCAAACAAATTATCTCTTTAAAATTTGCTGCGATTTTATGTTAGTTTTCTAAAATTTCAATAGCTTTTTTTATTACATTGTCAGTATTTTTATCAAAAATCCGCCCGGTTTGTACGACTTCAATATCAGGAATAATACCAACTTTATCAATGACTCGACCAGCTGATGTTCGGTATTCCGCAATAGAAATTTTTAAGGCTGATTGTTCTCCGGTTTGTATAATTTTTTGTACCGTTCCTTTGCCATAACTTGTTTTTCCTATAACAGTTCCTTCTTTTTTATCTTGTACGGCTCCTGCTAAAATTTCTGAAGCACTGGCGCTGTGTTCATCTATAAGAATGACCATCGGCATAACCCGATCTATTCCGATAATATCAAATTTCTTTGCATGTCCGTCTTTTGTATGATAACTTACTATCGTTCCTCCGGTTAATAACTGATTTGCTACAGCAACGACACTATCGACTAATCCCCCAGGATTCATGCGGAGATCGATAATCAATTTCTCTGCGCCATTAGTCTTTAATGTTTTTAATTGTTCAGAAAGCTCTTCCGGTGTATGTTTTGTAAAGGAATAAATATGGATATACCCAATATTGTTTTTAATAATACTACTTTGAACCGTGGGCATAACAATATTGGACCGCTCTACATCAAAGCATAGCTTTTTTTCTCCACGCTTTACTTCTATCTGTACATGAGTACCGGCTTTCCCTCTTAAACGCTTAGCAAGATCCTCCAATTCTGTCCCGGAAATTGGCTCTCCGTCCACAGCGAGAAGTTCATCCTCTGATTGCAATCCGATTTTTTTAGCGCTACTATTAGGAAAAACCGATAAAATATGGATATTTCCATTGGTGTTTTTGCCAATAACCACTCCGATTCCACCGTATTCTCCACTTGCCGATTGCTGAAAAAGATCGAACTTTTTACCGGAAAGTAAAGCAGAATGAGGATCATCTAAAGCGGAAATCATACCCAAAGTAGCATTTTCAAAAAGCTTTTCATCAGATGTTGTGCGGAAATAATTTTCCTTAATTATTCGATAATTCCATATAAATTGTAATGCGGCTTTCGTATCATCAGTCAAAGAATATAGGCCTGTTAAAAGAAGTAAAACTGCTGATAAAATAACGGAAACCAGCCAATAAATAATGTGACGCATATTTTTCTTTACTCTTATAAACATCATAAGTATCCCATGGGGTCAACGGCTTCTCCGTTTTCTCTGACCTCAAAATGGCAATGTGGCCCTGTAGAGTAGCCGGTAGAACCTGCGTAGGCGATAACTTCACCCTGAGAAACTGCCTGTCCTTCTGATACAGCAACAGAAGTATTATGTCCATATAATGTTTGCAGGCCATTTCCGTGATCAATAATAACGGCATTTCCATATCCGCCGCACCAACCTGCCAATATTACAGTTCCGCTGTCGGCTGCATGAATAGGAGTACCGTAATCGACTCCGATATCTATACCGGCATGATAAATCGTAGTTCCAAATATAGGATGCGTCCGATAGCCGAATGGAGAAGTGATAGGACCATTACATGGCCAAATAAAAGCTCCGCTCCCATGAACTATAGTGCCACCGGCTTGAACAGATCCCGAACGAGCCTGAATCAATTGTCGAACATTATTGCTTTCTGCAATTAAATCGGCTTCCATAGCGACAGCGGCATCTTTTTGCCGCTTAGCATCATTCATAACTTGTTGTTGCTCTTCCTTTTTGGTGCGAATTTGACTTTCTGCTTGTTGTGCTTCTTCTGCTAATGCATCCAGTTTATTTTTTTTCTGTTGTAATTGATCTTTTTTTGCTTCTATGAGCGCTTTTTGTTTCTGTATTTCTTGTATGAGATTAAAATCAGAATGAATGATTCTTTTTAATAACTCAAGTCGGTTGGCAAAATCACTAAAGCTTTTGGCACCCGTAATGACTTCCAGATAACTCAGTTGTCCGTGCATATAAATAGAACGAACTCTTTTATTCAAAATATTTTGGCGTTGTTTTAAATGAATTTCAGCCTTTCGGATTTCTTCCTCTGTTTGCTTAATCTGTTCATTAATTGCCGCCTGTTCATTTTGTATAGAACGGAGTTTTTTGGTAGCTTCGTTCAACTCCAACTGGATAGCCTTTAATTTTTCCGCAATTTCATTAATAACAGCTTGCCAATTCTCTTGTTGAGTTCGGGACTCATTAATTTGTTCTTGTAAATTTTGTAATTTATCACTTAAATCGTCTGCCATTGATACGGTTAATGACGAGCCTATAAAAAAACTGACTGCAATAGCCGTTATTAAGCATTTATTACGTTTCATATTTTATACCTTCATATATTTGCGTAAGGAAATCGCACTGCCTAATATACCTATAACGATTCCGGCGGCTAATATAAGTAAAGAAACATAAGGCATAAATGGCCAAAATGGAATTAATGAAAAAAATACCAGCCCTGCATCAGCCATTTCCCTTAAAATAAGATCGTAACCCATGCACAATAATATAGAAGCAACCGTTGATCCGATAAGCCCTATAATCATTCCTTCAAAAAGAAAAGGCCAACGAATAAAACCGTTAGTAGCTCCTACATATTTCATGATTTGAATTTCTCTTCTTCTTGCAAATACGGTCAATCGGATAGTATTTGAAATGATAAATAGTTCCGCTGCTGCTAAAAATAAGATAAGGATGATACCACTAATCCTGATGACTTTAGCTATTCGGTATAATTGTTCAATTACATCCTGGCCATACTGTACAGCCTCGACTTCTGAATAATTCCTGACAATATTTACTGCCTTTTTTAATTCATCCGGCGAATTAAATGATGTTTGATAAGAGGCAGGTAAAGGATTTCCGTTAATCGAATCCAAAAGACCTGCTTGATCCCCCATCCGGTCTCTAAAGTCTTTCATGGCCTGATCCTTATCAGTAAAAGTAATCTCCTTAAGCCCGGATAGAGATTTTAGTCTCGATCCTACAGTCATTACTTGTTGGGTTTTTAGTCCATCCTTTAAATAAACTGTCATTTCAACCTGATTTTCCAGGTAAGAAGCCATATGATTAATATTTAAAACCGCACTTAGAAAAATGCCTAAGATAAACATAGAAAGAGTGACTGTTAAAACAGAAGCAATAGCCATAAACCTATTTCTAAAAAGTGACTTGAATGTCTCTCCAAAAAAATAACTAAGAGAACTAAGCATGCCGATTATATCCTCCTCTTTTTATGTCACTTACAATATGACCGTCCTCAATACTGACGACTCTTTTGTGCATGGAATTAACAAGTTCTTTATTGTGGGTGACCATAATAATAGTTGTTCCCATATGATTAATTTCATTAAATAACTTCATAATTTCATCGCTGCTGTTCTCCTCCGGAAAGTTTTGTCGGTAACTCATTAGCACGATTTTTTAATCCTACTAAGTCAAGAACACGGTTTACTTTAGCCCGAATCTCATTACTTTTTACTCCGGTTACACGCAAAACGAAAGCAATATTTTCAAAAACTGTCTTATCTGACAAAAGACGGAAGTCTTGAAATACAATTCCCAGGGTCCTTCTATAATAAGGAATTTTGCTTTCTTTAAGCTTATTAATATTTACACCATTTACAAATACATTTCCTTCTATAGGCGTAAGCTCATGTGTGATAGTTTTAACAAAAGTAGATTTCCCTGCACCACTGGATCCGACTACAAAAACAAATTCTCCTTTGTCTATATGAATGTTTACGTCTCTTAGTGCTGTATGACGTGTGTCGTACCGGAGAGATACATTTTCAAAAGTAATCATAAAAAATTATTTCCTTTCCAAGACACGTATTGATTCTTCAACAATATGCTCTACTGTAAGACCGTATTTTTTCAAAAGATCATCCGCTTTTCCTGACTCCCCAAAAGTATCTTCTGTTCCAATCATAGCCATAGGAACAGGAAAGTTTTTGCAAATTACTTCTGCTACAGCACCGCCTAATCCGCCCATCACTGTATGTTCTTCACAGGTAATAACAGCTCCCGTTTCTTTAGCCGCCTTGATAATTTCTTCTTTATCAATTGGCTTGATAGAACTCATATTGATTACCCGTTATGCCTCGACTTTTTAAGATAGAGGCAGCTTCTACTGCTTTTGCCACCATAATTCCACAAGCAATAATTGTAAGATCATTTCCATCATTTAATTTTATGCTTTTCCCAAGAGTAAAAACCATATTCGCAGGCATAATATCCTCACATTTTGCCCGGCCGAGACGTATATAAACAGGTCCATCATAAGAGGCTGCCCAGGTAATAACTGCTTCTGTCTCCGTCGCATCAGCAGGTACAATAACCGTCATATTAGGCAGTGCACGCATTAAACAAATATCTTCCAGCATTTGATGGGTGGCGCCGTCTTCACCGACAGTCAGTCCAGCATGTGTTACTGCAATTTTTACATTTAACTTCGGGTAACAAACAGAATTGCGAATTTGTTCATATGCACGCCCCGCTCCGAAAACGGCAAAGGTTGATGCAAACGGTATTTTTCCTGCGGAAGCTAAACCTGCCGCAACGCCAATCATATTAGCTTCTGCAATTCCTGTATTAAAAAAACGATCTTTATATTCTTTAGCAAATACCGAGGTTTTTGTTGATGAAGACAAATCTGCATCCAAAACAACAATCTCAGGATTTATGGCGCCTAAACGTTTTAGTGTTTCTCCATATGCATCACGTGTTGCTTTCCCCATCATTGTGCCTCCAATGCTTTTATAAAACGTTCTGCCTCTTCTTCAGAAGGGGCTTTACCATGCCATTCTACCTTATTTTCAATCTCAGGAACACCTTTTCCTTTAATCGTCTTCATAACAATAATAGACCTCAAGTTCTCCGTCTCCGAGAACAGCAAATACTTTCCAATCCGCATGATCAATATGCGCAGCCAATGCCATTCCGCAGGCAGCACTAAAGCCTTGTCCAAGAGAGCCTGTGGTCATGTCAACACCAGGTATATGTTTCATGTCCGGATGCCCTTGGAGAATATGATTTACTTGTCGTAAGTGGTTTAATTCTTGTTTATCGAAATAGCCCTTTTCTGCCAAAACAGCATATAAAGCAGGTGCGCCATGTCCCTTTGACAGAATTAAACGATCCCGGTCCGACATTTTAGGATTCTTCGGATTAATATGCATTTCATGGAAAAATAATAATGTGAGTAAATCTGTAATCGATAAAGAACCTCCCGGATGCCCAGAATTCCTTGGACAGTGACTCCATTATTTTTCTCCTTTAAAACAAATTGTATTTTGTAAAATATCAGCTGTTTCTCGTGCTTTACTTCTTAAGCAATCAATAGTTTCCCAATCATATTTCTCTTCATTTTTTTGAAGTGAAAAAGAAGATTCTTTACATAATATGTTTTCATCAAAATTCTCAATAGAAAAGATAGCGGCTTGCTTTGCTGATTGAAGAAAATTATCAATTTTAGGATCGTAAGAAATCCCAATAAAAGGAATATGCATAAGTGCTGCAAAAATTAAGGCATGTAGTCGGATACCGATCAATAAGTCTAAGTTTCCTATAAGTGACATTAATTCTTCGATGTAATATAGCTTTTCCCGGTGCAAGTGATGTAGGAACCAGAGATAAAACGGCATCTGCTGTGCAATAAATATCATTCTTGACGCCCAGACGTTCCAGAAATCCTTTTGATTCATCGTCTCTGACCGTAATAGCATTCACTCGATTTAATACAAATCTGAGAATCCACCTGACCCAGCGATGTCGGACAGGACCAATCCCCTGAGCATAAAGGAAAACTTTTTTTCGGAAGCAAACACCGGTAAAAATGATGCTTAGATAATAAATCAAACTTTTCCAGCTCGTTACATCCTGTAGAAGACTTCCGCCGCCACTGATAAGAAAATCTGAATTATACAAGCATTTTAAAATAGAAAAACCGTCAAAACGAGGTATTGCTTTAACACCAAAGGTATGGGCCGTTCTTTCAGGATTTCCGGAAATGACTGTAATATCAGTATCTCCAAATCGTTGGTATAATGCCTTCAATATGGCGAACAACATAGCTTCGTCACCGGAGTTATTAAATCCATAATATCCGGAAATCACTATTCTTTTATTTTCCATAGCGTTCTCCGAAATACTTTGTAATATGAGTTAAGATAATGATTCCAATAAGTGCAATCATCAATGTAACTGACCCCAGCGCCAATCCGCCGATACCTCTCATAAAGCTTAGTATAAAGGGACTTCTCATGTGAGCAAAGGTTTCTACTACGGAACCTTGTCCTATGGTTATTGCCATTATAAATAAATAATGAAAAATTTGTGGCCACCTATGGTATAACGCAGTTAAGGAAAATAAGATAGCCGGGTGTCCAAACAAAAACTCTTTCTCTCTTGGGCGGGCATACATAACAGATTCCAAAAAGCGTCTCAAAGCAATTTCAAATTGCGGGACAGGAGCCCCGTTATTTCCACTTCGACCTACGAATACGAAGCCGATAATACTTAGTAAACCTAATACCGCCAGTATGCCAAGTTTGATATCAACAGTACAGAACCTTTTTATAAACTGTACAAAATCTTTATCCGATGAGACAACTTGGCTAAAAAACGGGAAGTGCTGTATGTAAATTAAAGAAACCAGAATGAGAGGAAGTACAAATGTTAATTTAACACCTCTAAAAATATCCATTTCCAAGAAAAAGCGTGTATCGCTTAATAAACCGCTGATATATAGAGCTCCGGCTAAAGATAAAATGCCTCCTGCCCAAAGAAGTGTAATGGATTCAAAAAATAATTGAATGTACCCCCTTTGGGAATAAGTATCTTTCTTTTTTGAAATGCAATACTTAATAAATAAAGTAATAACTATAACAGGTGTACATATAGCCGCACTTAAAGCCAGACTTTGTAAAATAAAAACTTCTTTTCCGCACCAATACAGCCCTTGTGTTAAAAGAATTGCAGCAATTTCAATTTTCCATAAATGAGCATTTAAATAAGGAATCAGGAAAATCAAAACCAACGTAATCAGTGAAACAGCCCCCAGCGAAATGATAGCTTTTAAAATCTTATTTGGAAAGTAATTTTCCATAACGGAAGCTTTCCCTATTTTAAAGCCATGATCTTCCAATCGGGATTTTACATCCGAAATGTATTTTGCATTTGTTTCAGATAATGTTTCTCCATTAGCTGCAAATTTGTAGGATGGAAAGAGATTCATTCGTATATTGCGTTCAATGGTGCTGATATAAAATCTTGAAGCCGCTTCCTTGGGATCTAACTTGATTAATTCATCCTTGGACATGGCATAAAGACGAATGGCATTATAATTTACTTTTTCTGTTAACGGAATGATCCCATCTTGTCTCTCAAATCCCAATTGATTTTGTGCTTCAATAAGAACAACCGGTAAATTTCGTTCTTTTAATCCTTTTTCTATATAATCCAGTTCATCTTTATATCCGATTTCTATATAATCCAGTTCATCTTTATATCCGAGAACGCTCTTTCCTTGAAATAGAACAGCACTTATTTTGTCAGATGAATCTACTGTGTCAAAAAACAAATCTATAATTTTTTTATCACCATGGGGAATATTTACCGGCCTTAAAACAACGTAAAAACCTTGATTCGCAACCTTAGAAACTGTTGTACTGAATATTCCCAACGGCATTTTCAAAAAACGTTCATAATTGGCTTTAATTTCAATCGTTTCTTTCCCGTCAATCGATAAAAATCGAACATCCTCCGGCCTCATGAGATAAATAATATGCTGTTTTAACTCATTAAAATAGGGAAGTTTATCTTCATCTGTCGACGCCTGAATATAAATCCTATCTGATTTAATTTCGGAATTTGTACTATCTTTCAATATAAAATCTGAACCGCGATACGCCAAAACCAGACCAAGATTTATTAATTTTTCGGGAGTTTCATCATATACAGCAAGAGACGTTATACCACTTTTTTTATACAGCGAAAACAAATCCTTTTCTGAGGTGTTTTCTATCGAAGCACTTTCTACAATATGATTATAATCGTATACCATTTCAACGGTTGTCGCATTTTGTTCTATATGATACCGTTCCCATGAAATATAACCGCTCAG
>QWCH01004420.1_pt1 | contig 12850 bp, 7 predicted proteins | sample 1972671 | NCBI WGS metagenome assembly QWCH01 (sample SAMN09866713, study PRJNA288562) | Human gut metagenome isolate term3_stool, whole genome shotgun sequencing... | isolation source: gut | host: Homo sapiens | place: USA: California | reverse complement strand
TACTTTTGTAGTCTGTTTTGCAAGTTTTACTTTTGTGGCTGTTGTGTTTGGCTTCTTTGCTGTAGTAGCAGGTTTTGTAGCTGGTTTAGCAGCAGTTGTTGTATTTGGTTTAGAAGCTGTTGTACTGTCCGGTATGGATGGTGTTGGTGCTTCTGTGGATTGATATGGTTTTAATAATTCAGTAAGTTCATTGATTAAATCAGCAGCATCGGCACTGGTAGAACTTTCGTTTGCTAAGAGTTCTGCTGCCTCATTTTTATGTGCTAATAATACACTATCATCAGCACCGGCACCTTTTAATGCAGTTTCAGCCTGTTTGATAAGTTCCTGTAACTGTGCTTTTTGAGCTTCTGTTACAGGGATTGCGACGTAGATATCAGCGTAGTCATCACAAGAAATAGTAACGCTGTAAGTTCCACCCTCCGCATCAGATGGGATAGCATTTAAGTCAAGAGAAACGTTTTTTGCAATAGCTCCGGAATACAGAGTATAAGGAGTCTTCTTATGACCTGCTCCAACAGTATATGTTACAGTCAATGTTCCATTTTTAACAGTAGGAAGCTGATTTAAAGTAAATGATTTCATATCGTCACTGAAAGTACCGCTGATTTCTTCAGAGTAAGCCGGTTTTATAAAGATTCCATCAGCGAAAGTATAAACATAGTTACCTTCTGGTGTTACATAAGTAATTTTGTTAATTGTTTTATTCACAAGCTTTGCAAATTCAGCCGTATTATCTGATTTTGCAATTCCCATAGTAGCCGCTTCATTGGTAACATTAAAAGATAATTTGTAAGGCTGTACCCAGATGTTTGAAAGATGTTCTAGACCTACTTTATATCCTTCTGTTGTTTCAAGAATGATTCCCTGAATAGTAGAGTTGACAGGGAATCCCTCATCTTGTCGGGAATTTCTTAAGTATTTTGTGCTTGTTTCCACCACATCAATCTCGTATTCACCCCAGGTGGATCCTGTTGTTAATGTTGGTACGGCATCCGTTACAGTAGTGACTGTTTTGTTATTAGAAACATAAGAACCGTTGTTCTGAAGTGTTTTATACTGAGAAGGAACCTGTGTAGGATTTTCATTTAATGTAATATCAGAAGCTTCCTCATATGCTTTGCTTAATTCTTTGTTTGCATCTTTTAAAATAATGGATTTAACATAAAGGTCAGAATCAACAGCAATATTTACATTCGCAACACCTTTTACATGATATCCTCCTGCAGCTTCTGCACTTTCCTCCTCATAATCTGTCCAGGCATTAGATAAAACAGAATACTTAGAAGTGCTGGCAGTAGTAACAACATCAAAGCTGTCTGTACTGCTTACATCACCAGAATAGAATTCTTTGTAAGTTAAATTTGATTTGCCATATAAAGTTCCAGAAAGTCCGGAACCATCTATCAACTTATAATATAATCCACTGTTTCCAATCTGAGTATAGCCTTCTAAAGCTTCTGCAGAATAAGTGTAAGTGCTGCCTGCGATAGAAACGGATTTTGTTCCTTCTGCTGCAAATGCAGGAACAGAAAGCTGGCTGACAGACATAAATACTGCCATAGAAGTTGCCAGAGCCTTAGTTAATAATTTTTGTTTTCTCATTAAATTTGTAGTCTCCCTTCTTTTCTTGTATACTTTTAGAAACTGATTATGAAATCAAACATAAAAAATTCCAAAAGGACATATTTGATAAGAAAATAAATATATAAAAATCTGTGCACTGATTTTTAAGGCAAAAAAATTAGAGAACTCTCCCTAGCGCGCATATGGAGTGCGTTAGTGGAGGGTCCCCTACCAGGTTTTCATGCATGAATATCTAATAAAAAGATATTAAGCACCGAAAATTCAATTCAAATCTTGTAAGTCTGAGATAGAAAATATATCTCGCAATTAGAGAATACTATATAAAATTAGTTGTGTCAAACAAAAAATACCAAATGAAAAAAGTTCTCAAAAAAGGGAATGCTTAAATACTAATTTTCGTTTCTTTAGTCCCTCAAATTAGTTATTTAATCCCCCATTCTAACCAACTGTAGATTTGGATAGTCAGAAAAAAGAAACAATACCATATCCCAGATGCGGCTTCGGAGCGTGTTTAAGATGCGAACGAGCATTTTAAACACAGCGACTGCAGAGCAGATGGGATATGGTATTGTTTCTTTTTTTGTCTACACGAAATCTACAATTATTATTTTGTCTTCACAGTTTTTATTGCAGACCATTTTGATGTAGCTGTCTGATATCCGGCTTTTGTATATACAGCGCGGATGCGGACTTTATATCTTGTTTTCTTTTTCAGTTTCTTAAGCTGAGCAGATGTGATCTTAGCCTTGGAAACTTTAATTGTTTTTGTAGCTTTTTTGTTACCGAATCCTTTTGTTGTGTATTGGATTTCATAACCGGTGGCTTTCTTAACTTTTTTCCATGTAACTTTTGCTTTGTTCTTTGTTGTTTTTCCAACTTTAAGAACCGGTTTGGAAAGTTTTACATTTGCTTTCTTTAATGCTGGTTTAGTAGCAGGTTTTTTAGTTGTTGTTGTGCCTGGGTTAGAAGGTGTTGCAGGTTTAGAAGGAGTAACTGTTTTCTCTTTTAAGCCTGAAAGAGCTTCTGTAAGTTTTGTGTTTGCGGCATCAACAATTGCCTGTGTATCAGCGGATGCTGCTTCTTTTGCTTCTGTTAAAGCAGTCTGAAGTGCTTTCCAGGTTTCAGTAGTATATTTGCTGCTATTAAGTGCCTCTGCTTTTTTGATAGAAGCTTCAAGGGCAGAAGTATTCAGCTGTACAGTTCCGGATACAGATGGGTAGCCGGTAGATGTAAGTTCTATTGTGTAAGAAGCAGATTTATCTGCAAATACAGGTGTGGAAGAACCATCTTTACCTTTAATTGCTGCATTGAAGTTAATGTTTCCGTCTGCATCAAATAAATCTGTGGCTTTAATTCCGCCTTTACCTGTTTTTTCTACACCATTAATTTTAATAGATGTAATATTATTTACATATTTTTTAAAGTTTACACCATCAGGAAGAGCAACCTGATTATTTTTAATGGAGATATCTCCAGTCTTGTAACCAGATTCTAATGTGAAGGAAGCTACAATATCAGAGTAAGTATCATCTGTAAATACCATAGAATAGGAACCCACACCAGTATTATCTGTAGCTTTTATCGTCAGAGTATTGTTTGCATATGTATAATCTGTACCTTCTGTCAGGACAGTTTTTCCGATACTTACGCTGCTTAAAGTATAATTAGAACCGGAAGGAATAGCAGTGGTATCTACAGAAACGGTTGCGCCATCTTTAAAGTTATCGTTGGCGGTAGCTTTAATACTGTCGGATACAGCTAAAGTTTTACATTTTAAATTAGTGTTGATCACAATATCAGCACCGTCTTTTACAAGATAAGTAACTTTTTTAATTGTTTTACCTTGTAAAGCTTCATGACGCTTATAATCAATTGTGTTTCCATGCTTTTCTTTAAATCCCTCTGTTACGGCAAAGGAGAATTTTCCTTCATGATAGATGTTTTCCAGATGCTCCATACCGTATTTATTACCATCTTCGTCTTCAACAATGATACCAAGTAAGGAATTTTTAGCATCTAAATTAGAAAGAGGGCTGTTTTCAGAGGTTACAGGATCTACTTCGTATTGTCCGTAGGAAGACTGTGTTTTGATAGTAAGTGTATCGGAAGTATCTTCTCTAACTTCAGATTTCATAGCTGTCAAAGTACCATCACCATTTAAGATTTTATATTCAGATGGTGCTGTATCAGATAACTTCATAGAACCAATAATTTCCAATAATTTATTGCTGCATTCTTTCTTTTCGGAAATAGCCTTTTTCGCATTTTCATATAATGAAGTTGGAACAGCAATATTTACGTCTTTTATACCGATAATAGAGCCACCCTGTCCGTTTGCATTATCTTCTGAATATGTATTGGAGAAATAAGATTTGTATTTCTTAGTTGTTGCACTACTTACTGCATCATACATACCACTTTCGCGGTAAGAAGCTGCTTTATCGGAAGTGAGGTCTAAAGTAGTATCCTCTTTTACATTATTTAATTCTCCGTAATAGAAGTCTGCATAAGAAAGATTCGCTGTTCCGTATACATATTTATCAAGAGCATTTTTAGCGGCTGTAAGATGTTTTACTGCCTCATCAACCTCTGCCTGAGTAGGAGCCTCTTTTGCTAAAATGTCTTTTGCTTCTTTTAATTCTGTTTCGAAGCTATTCCAGCTCTTTTCTGTATAATCCGATGGGTTTAATCCTTCAACAGAAGAAACAAGTTTGTTTAACTCAGTTGTATCGCCAGCATTTGTGTCAGGTTTTACAATGTTTGTATCAGTAGCTTCAAAGTTATATGTAGAATCAGCGTATCCAAGAGCATAAATGGTTAAGCTCCAGTAGCCAGTTCCGTCATATCCTTTTGGAAGCTGGCAGCGAATAGAATTTGTAAGACCTAACTGGATTCCCATACTTTTATGCATCCAGTTATCAGCAGCAAATTTTGTTCCGTAAGTGGCAAGTGCCTTAGAACGTGTGCTGTCATTTCCATAGTAGGTCCATTTTACAGCCTGCATATTAGCGCCAAGATCGCCGTAATTTTTTGTGAAATCTACACGAAGAAATTCACCGTAGCTACCGCTTGCATCCTTTACAGTTGCTCCCATATTGTTTAAATCAGCAGTTTTAAGAGTCTTATCTTTAATACCAGAAGAAGAGCCGTTACTTCTTTGGGTAAATGTGAAGGAACCATCACTCTGCTTTTCGGCAGTCTTTAGGCCATTGGTATCCTTATCAACAGATGCAGTAACATTATAATCCTGCAGATTCTTTTCTCCATAGCCACCAATTAAGGTACCGTTATTTTCTACAACGGAATACTTTTTTTTAAAGCTGGCATAGTCAGAAGATTTTACTTTGACAGGAACATATTTTAATCCAAGAACATCATATTCTGTCATAGTCTGTGTAGTGCCATTGGTTAAGGCGAGAGTACCTCTGTTCCATCCGGCACTGGTACCATCTGTAAAGTAGACAGTTTTTCCATCACTGCTCCAATGGGAAACACTATATTCTCCTTCAGCAGTTTTAATAACTGCAGTACACTGATAACTTCCACGATGAAGACCGTGATTAGCGGTAGCTCTTGTTACAGCATCAAAGGCACCTTTATCTTTTTCACCGTGTGAATCAGCTGTATCAGAAGAAGTGGTATCTCCGGCTGCCCAAACTCCTTCAGCCTTCCAATATTCAGCCCATGTCAGGCCTGCATAGCAGTAAACGTAGTCATCACTATTTTCTGCTGTCTGTGTCTGTACTGTAGATACACTTGCTGCTTTTACAACCGCTGGAGTAATACTGGAAAATACAGTAGTACAAGTCATTGCAAGAGCGAGAGTACCTGCTACAAGTAATTTGTTTCTCATAAGTTCCTCCTTATATTATAATTGGTATTTGAGTTAGCATATTCTAACGAAAAATATAATAGTATACTATTATTAGCTGTGTCAAACTGTATATGTATTAATGAAAAAAGTTCTCATTTGCTTATAAAAAAATTGCATTGTCAGAATATTTTCTATATAATGTATAAAGTTAGAAAGAACTAATGTAAGTAAGCTTTAAAATAATGGAGGATTGTTGTGATAAATTTTAGAAAAAAAGCAGTTGCGATGTTACTGGCCACTGTGTTCACTGCAGGAATGCTTTCTGGATGTGGAGCATCAGGGGATATAGAGAAAAGTAAGAATGATAGTAGAAAGGCTGTGGAGCAGACGACACAGGCAGAATCGGATACAGATCGTAAATCCCAAAACGAAGAGGACGAATCGGAATCACGAGATATTTTTGCGATGGATACGTATATGACGTTAACGGCTTACGGGAAGAATGCCAGAAAAGCATTAGATGAGGCGGTTGATGAGATTAACAATATTGAACAGCTTGTTTCTACAGGAATTGACAGCAGTGAAGTTTCACAGATTAATGAGAATGGAAAAGGTTCTGTCTCAGAAACAACCGGGTATCTGATTAAGCGTTCAAAAGAGATTTATGACAGCACGAATGGAGTGTTTGACATTACGATTTACCCGATTATGCAGGCGTGGGGGTTCCCGACGGAGAACTATCGTGTTCCCGGAAAGAAAGAGCTGAAGAAGTTAAGGGGACTGATGGGAGCAGATCACGTTTTATATGATGAGAAAAAACAGGAGGTCACTTTAAATAAGGAAGGAATGAAGATTGACCTTGGTGGAATTGCGAAAGGATATACTTCTTCAAAAGTAATGGATATTTTTAAAGAAAATGGGATTTCGAGTGCAGTAATCAGTCTTGGTGGTAATGTACAGACACTAAATGGAAAGCCAGATGGTTCTGACTGGAGAGTAGCGGTTGAGAACCCGGCAGATACGGGAAGTTATATTGGCGTACTTTCTATAAAGGATAAGGCAGTGATTACTTCTGGGGGATATGAGCGTTATTTTAAGCAGGACGGCAAAACATATCATCATATTATTGATCCGGCTACCGGATATCCGGCAAATAATGGTCTGACTTCTGTTACGATTGTATCAGATGACGGAACACTTGCAGACGGTTTGTCCACATCATTATTCATTATGGGACCGGAAAAAGCACAGAAATACTGGAAAGAACACAGTGATGAGTTTGACACGATTCTTGTAAAAGATGACGGAAGCATTCTAGTTTCAGAGGGACTCGCAGAGTATTTTACCAGTGAGTCTGATTTTACGATAATAAAAAAATAATGATACAAAAAATTTCTCATAAAATCAAGTACAAAAAGATTTCGAGAATATAAGAATACAAGAGTACAGGAATACAAGAATACATTCAAAAAGAAAGGGAGATATGATGAGAGAAAAGTGGAAAAAATATGTTGAAAAATTTAAAAGTCTTGGTGATAAGGTTTCAGGTGTGAAAGGAATTACAGCGGTAATTCCGGCGGTTTGCCTGGCGGTTCTTATGGTGACAGTACTTACCGGATACAAAACCCCACAGGCAAAAAAGTATGAAGCTTCAGAGACAGAAGACATCAGTCAGATTAAGGAAGCGCTTGCGAAGGAAAGTACAGCAGCAATGGCAGAAACAACGAAAAAGAATACAACAAAGAAGGGAAAGAAGGGGGCTATTGATGTAAAAGATGGAACGTATAAAGGTTCTGCAAACGGATATGGCGGAAAAGTTACAGTAAATGTTACTGTAAGTAAAAAGACAATGACGGCGATTGATATTGTCAGTGCTCCAGGTGAGACGGATTCTTTCTTTAATCGTGCAAAAGGGGTTATTGATGAGATGCTTACGGCACAGAGCACAGATGTAGATGTCGTGTCTGGGGCAACATACAGTTCAAACGGAATTATCGGTGCGGTGAAAAATGCACTTTTTGGAACGGAGTCTAATAATGCGACAGCGGCAGCAGCGAACGCAGGCAATGCAGCTGGTTCGGCTCCGAGTGTTTCTAAAGTAAGTGAATCTGGAACGTGGAAAGATGGAACTTACACTGGTTCGGGCAAAGGATTTGGTGGAACTATTTCTGTAAAAGTAACAGTAAAAGATGGAAAAATCAGCGCGATTGATGTAACAAGCGCATCAGGAGAAACTGCTTCATATTTTAGTAAGGCAAAAGGAATTATCCCAAAGATGATCAGCGGACAGACTACAAATGTGGATGCGGCATCCGGAGCAACCTATAGTTCCAATGGAATTATTACAGCAGTAAGAAATGCTCTTTCAAAGGCGGAAACAGGAAAAAGCAGTACGAAAAAGAAAAAGAAGAAAAACAAAAAAAATAAGAAAAAGAACAGTAGTTCCGATAACAATAATAATAATAATAAAGCACCGGCAGAAGGCTATGAAGACGGCACCTATACCGGAAGCGCGGCCTGTTCGGGAGAGCAGTTTAAGGAATATAGTGTAACGGCAAATGTAACGATTAAAAATGGAAAGATTTCTGCGGTGGAAGTTTCTTCTACAGCAAAAGGAACCAACCTGAAACAGTTTATGAGCAGAGATGAGATTAAGAATCTTCCATCACTTATTGTCTCTAAAAACGGAACAAGTGGAGTAGATGCTGTCAGTGGAGCAACGTATAGTTCTCATGCTATTTTTAATGCGGTAAATGATGCTTTATCAAAGGCAAAGAAAAATAGTTCTTCTACGGAGAAGAAAGAAGAGACAACAACGGAGAAGAAGGAAGAGACGACAACAGAAAAGAAAGAGGAAACGACTACAGAAAAAAAGGAAGAGACAACGACAGAAAAGAAAGAAGAAACGACCACAGAGAAAAAAGAAGAAACAACAGAAAATCCAGACGAAGGGAAAAACTACAAAAATGGAACATACAAAGTAAGTGTAACCTGCGAGCCGGATGAAGATGAGGATTTTGATTCCTATACGATTTCCATGGATATCACAATTAAAAAAGATAAAATTACGGAAATTTCTAATATTACCGCGAATACCAATTCAACGAATAAAGCATATACAAACGATGCAAAGAAAGGTATGGTTTCTAAAATTATAGCAAATGGAAATGCAGATAGTGTAAATACTGTAGCAGGAGCCACCTGCTCTTCTAAAGCGATCAAAGATGCATGCCAGAAGGCATTTAATGCGGCGAAGAAGTAATTTTGAAAAGAGAGGCTTTTTCGTTTATTTAAGAAAAAGTTATTTGAATATTTAGAATAGTAAGAAAATTTATAGAAGATAATAGAAAGCATTTTAGAAGGGACAACGAATGAAATATAAGAACTTTTTAATCCGTTTATTTGATCTTATTCTCGTTCTGGGGCTTTTAGCAGGATATCAGGCTGTGATTTACAGTCGTGACAAAGAAGCCACAATTGCAGAATTAAAAAGCCAGGTAAATCAGCTTCAAGGAGAAAAGGAGGATATTCTTGAAGCAGCAAAAAATTCCGGAAAGCTAGGGACCGATGATGCATCTGTCGGTCAGGCAGGAACGTATAAAGATGGAACATATACTGGAAGTTCGCAGGGATTTGGCGGAGAAATTAAAGTAAAAGTAACGGTATCCGGGAAGAAAATCAGTGCGATAGATATTATAGAAGCAAGTGGGGAAGATGAGGCTTATTTATCAATGGCAAAAGATATTGTGAAGACAATACTTGATAAGCAGACGACAGATGTTGATACAATAAGCGGAGCAACCTATTCATCTACAGGAATAAAGAATGCAGTAGGACAGGCATTAGAAGGAGCAGCTAAATAATGAAGAAAAAGAAAAAAATATCGGTGCAGACAATCATAGAAGTGATGATACGGGCAGTATTTTTTATTATCTATCCAGCCTTGTTTTCCACTGCATTTACCGGAATAAAATTAATTGTAGAACAAATTACACAGCGTGCAAGTCTGCCGTGGAATTCCTTTGTACAGACACTTGTTGTATTGCTGGTCTTTACCATTGTATTTGGACGATTTTTCTGTGGTTTTGCCTGTGCATTTGGAACATGGGGTGATTTCGTTTATTTTATTTCATCTATGATTCGCAAAAAAAGAAAAAAGAAACCGTTGAAATGTTTTTCAAAAGCGGGAAAGATACTCCGATATTTAAAATATGTTGTACTGCTTGTTGTACTGCTTCTTTGCATAAAAGGTTACAGTAGTGCAGTTGCGGTACATAGCCCTTTCAGTGCATTTTCCCGTTTTCATCAGTTAAAGATGGCAGACAGTCTTATAGGAACAGGTCTCTTTTTATTGGTTACAGCAGGAATGGCATTGGAACCAAGATTTTTCTGCCGTTTCTTATGCCCAATGGGAGCAGTATTTTCTCTGATGCCAGTATTACCGTTTTCTGTAATTAAACGAGACAGAGAAAACTGTATTCCAAAATGTAAAGCGTGCAATTTAGTATGTCCGGCAAACCTTGAAATACCATCGGATAAAGAAGGGGATAATGCGACATCTGGTGAATGTTTTTCCTGTGGAAAATGTATCGGAAAATGCCCAAAACAAAATACACATAATGGTCTTCCAGGAAAGCTATGGTTACCAATGCTTGTAGGAAAGGCTGTGGTATTATTCGTGATATTTAGAATATTGTATTAAAGAATTTTCCTGATTTTGTCTGTCGATAAATTACTATATCAAAAATCCTTTTTCGTGTTATAATGGACGGTAATCGGTCAATGTACTCTCGGAGTCTTTCTTGCACTTGCTTTTGTGGCTGATTTTCTGCCAGTCGCACCCGAATTTCATCAACGTACGCACCGCGTACGCCTCAAAATTTGGGCACAACTGACAAAAAATCTTCTCACGAAATCAGGCACAAAAAGATTCCGAGAGTACATGTCATAAGAAAGGAGTCTTTTTTGAATAAAGCAAATTTGATTATAGAAGAAGTGAATAAAGTAATTATTGGTAAAGAAAAGGTCATCCGTAAGGTGTGGATGACGATTCTCTCTGGTGGACATGTTTTGCTTGAGGATGTACCTGGTGTGGGAAAGACAACGATGGCGCTGGCTTTTTCAAAGGCTTTGGGACTTTCTTATCGAAGAATACAGTTTACACCGGACGTTATGCCATCGGATGTGGTCGGTTTCTACTATTATAATAAGGAAAGCGGGAAGTTTGAATACCGTCAGGGAGCAGTTATGACGAACCTTCTGCTGGCAGATGAAATTAACCGTACTTCAAGTAGAACACAGTCAGCACTTTTGGAAGTTATGGAAGAAGGACAGGTAACGGTAGATGGTGTAACAAGAAATATACCGGAACCATTTTTTGTTATTGCAACGCAAAATCCGCTTGGTTCGGCGGGTACGCAGATGCTTCCAGAGTCGCAGATGGATCGTTTTATGGTTCTTTTGTCTATGGGATACCCAACAATAAAGGAAGAAATGATTCTGATGAGTCAGAGAAAGGTGAGTGATCCTTTGGATGATGTGAATGAAGTTATCTCAAAGGAAGAATTACTTTCTATGCAAAAGGAAGTGAATGAGATTAAGGTCTCTTCGTTAATCTATCAGTATATTGCAATGCTTTCTGATGCGACACGAAGACATGATATGATTCAGCTGGGTGTCAGCCCAAGAGGGTCTCTGGCCTTATGCAGAATGGCAAAAGCAAGTGCATTTTTGGCTGGCAGAGATTATGTTGTGCCGGAGGATGTTCAGGATGTCGTAAAAGATGTTTTCCGTCATCGTCTGGTATTAAAGTCAAGAGCAAGGTTATCGAGTAAAGATGCGGATAAGATTATGGATGAAATCTGTGCCACTGTGCATGTGCCGGATCGAAGAGCGGCAGGAGGAAGAAGATGACCCGAAAAAGACTATGGATGAATCGGATTAGCGGGATTGTCTGTCTGTTACTGTGGATCGCATTCATTATTTTTCTTTCTGGAACAACGGGGAAGATTGCTGGGATGGCATTAGGAATTATGTTGCTGGTGGCTGTCATTTATAATCTTTATCTTCCAAAAGAAGTTTCTATTCATCTGATCATTCCTGCCTATGCACAAAAGGAAGAAAAAATTACTGGACGACTTTGTATCAGCAATACAGGAGTGTTCCCTGTTTTGTCTGGGAAAGTTTTTTTACAGGTAAAGAAGACAATCAGTGGGGAACAGGAAATGTTTTCTATGAATATCAGGGCAGCGGGACGAAAAAATGGTGCGGCTGCCTTTGTTATAGATTCGGAATATATGGGATTTTTGGAAATCACGATTTTGCGGGTAGAACTGTACAGCTTTTTTGGATGTATGAAAAAGGTGACATATGTAAATCAGGAGAAGGTGGTAATGATTCTGCCACAAACAACGGAGCTGCATTTTCCAGTACAAAACAGCGGAGTTGCCTGTTCTTTTTTTGATGAGGAACAAAGTGGAAAAAAGGGAAATGGTCCGGGAGAATATTTTGGAATCCGTCCGTATGTTGATGGGGATCCCATGAAACTGATTCATTGGAAACTGACAGGAAAAACAGATGAATATATGATAAAAGAAGTGGAAGTGCCGATGATGAGGATGCCTCTTATTTTTCTGGAAACAAGGGTAGAGAAGCAGGATGCTGCTATGATTGATGGGCTGCTAGAAGCATTTTTTTCTATTTCACAGCATATGGCACAGGAGAGACAGAAGCATTGCCTTTGCTGGTGGGATAAAAAGACCGATGGGTGGAATTTTTACAGTGTGGAGAATGTAATGCAGTTGGAAGAAGTGTATGCCCATGTATTTCAAAGTATGTTTTTTTCTCGTGGGAATGCAACGATAGATTCTTTTGAAAAAGAAAGAAAAGAACAGTTTTCAGAAGTGATTTATATTACAGAGTACTGGAACGAGAAACAGGCAGTTTTAGATGACTGGAACCTGACTTTATTATTAGAACGACGGGAAGCAAGAAAAGAAGAAGGGGAAGCTCTCGTACCGTATATTTTTTCGGCGGAAACCATGGGAGAGGATATTGATCGGATTTTGACAGCGTACAGGAGTGCAGATTATGGAGCATAAAAACTCATTTCACATTAAAAAATTGAATCATCAGAGTGGATATGGCTGGGCAGAAATGATGCGGGCCGGATATGTATGGCTTGCTGCGCTGTTATGTTTTATCTGGTATGCTGCCGGTCGTTTTGAAATGTATACAGCAGGTGTTGTTCTTTTTATTGGAGCAGCCTTTTTTATATTATTGTATTTCATCGGGATATCTGTTGGAAAAGGTTTTGCGGTTTTTATAAGCGTTTTGTATTTTTTTGTTCCATTTCTCATTCTTTCTATGGAAAATATTCGAAGAGCATTGTTGATTTTCTCCCGAACAGTCTTTAACTATCTGGCAGACTATGGACAGAGTAAGAATATT
>QWCH01007666.1_pt1 | contig 12858 bp, 16 predicted proteins | sample 1972671 | NCBI WGS metagenome assembly QWCH01 (sample SAMN09866713, study PRJNA288562) | Human gut metagenome isolate term3_stool, whole genome shotgun sequencing... | isolation source: gut | host: Homo sapiens | place: USA: California | reverse complement strand
GGAACAACGTAAATCTATTAAATTGAAGTTTATGAAAAAAATATATAATATATTTGTTTGTATTAGTGCCGCAATCTTCCTGTCTTCTTGTACCGCACAAGATTGGTATGACAGCGGGGTTTCCAGCCCTTATCATGATTGTTCTATCATGGAGTATTTACGAAAAGATACATATAACTGGGAATTAACCGTAAAATTGATAGAACGGGCAGGATTAACCGATATGTTCGAGGGAAAAGACTCGAATTACAAAGAGATTACTTTCTTTGCTCCCCCGAGTTACACTATATTACGACATTTATGGAATAACGGTATGGAATCAGTGGACGAGATGAGTATAAAGGATTGTAAAGCAATCGTGCTACGCCACGTGTTGAACAAAAAATACTTGAAAGCCGACTTTGCATACCGTAATGTAGACTATATGATTGACGACGAATTACAAGACGGAGGAACGGATGTTGAAACTTTAGGCGGCAGTCATTTACGAATTTATCGAGATAAATCGGCTTATGGCGGAGTTCCTGATTTAGGTCCCGAGACCATGTACATTTATTCTTTTACAAAAGCAACAATGGTTCCTCTCGCCACCCCAGACATTCAACCTCTGAATGGAGTAGTTCATGCATTGAATTATAATTACGATTTGGGAAGAATATAATGGAGGTATTAAAAAATTAAAACTATGAAGAATATAATTATATTGACGATTATTGCCATGATTACTTGGCTTGGAGTCGGGTGTCAAGATGTAACCATAGGCTATTTATTGACAGAAAATGCCAGTTATGAAACCGATTCAATGATTGTAAAAAAAGATTTAGATATTACACCTCCAAGTTGGGGTATTTGGTCGAACCCGGAATATTACGATTTAATCAACATGGGGATACCACCTGAAGAAATTCTCGAATGGGGAATCGAACCTACTTATGAAGGTATGGGAGGAGAAGGAGAAGATTATTATCGGTTAAAGTGGAAACAACCATGGGTAAGCGTACCTATCGAAGGCATTCAAGGAACTCAACAGATTTATGTTACCGTGAAAGAAATCAAAACAACGAATGGCGATGCTAATAAATTAGCGGATTGCCTAACTGTTAGAGGTAATGGAATATTCGAGGTTCCTATTGAACATGATATTCCCGTCGGACGTTACGTGATCTCCTTAAATTTCTCGAACGAGGGGTACTCGAAAGACGTAAATGATTGTTTCACCATCATCGTTAAATAAACCATCGTTGTGTGTCAGGAGGGCACTTTCACTAATGCCCTCCTCTACCCCTTCACAAAAATAATCCTTGTTTTCCCGGCGTTTGACAAGGAATGTTAAGCCTATAAAGTCGAAATAGACTTGAATTTATTAATCACCAAAGGAAACGAGCTCGTGTCTTTACAGGATTTGTCAAATGACCACCGGAAATATCTTGACCGGTTTCTCACCTTGCAACGAGAGTCTTTCGAAAGAACTAAAGCCAGCCTGCTCGGCACGACCTCTTTCCGTCCATCCGATTTCATGCTTGAAGGTACCGAAATAGACTTGAACGAATTAATCAATTTCCTATGGCATTCCGGTGCGGTGAAAGGCATCACTCCCGGTGTCACGAAAAAGGCTTTCGCGGGATACTTCTCGGCCATGATGAACCGGAAATGCGCCAATAATTTCGAAGATAGGATACACCAATCTCTCGGGCGTTACAACCCGCTTAAATACGTGGACAAACTGCGGGAGCAGTACCTCGATTACGCGGAGCAACGAGAACAGAGAAAAAAATAACTTCCCTTCCTTTTCACTAACCACAAATCTACAATATTATGGAAAAATATATTGACATCGAGTATCAACTCCACGTGTTACTGGAATGTAACCACACGTTATTGAACCAAGTGGAAATATTGCTCAACCGAGTGGACCAACAAACGATAGCCCCGACTACAGAATGGCTGGACGGCAACGATGTCTGTCGCATTCTGAAAATATGCCCCCGAACATTACAAGTTTATTGCAACAAAAATATCCTCCCCTTCCGGCGTTTAGGAAGCAAAGTATTTTTCAGCAAAACGAACATCGAGGCAACATTGGAAGCGAAGAAATTTTAACGAAGAACACGTATTAAACAATCTGCATTTCTTGCAAATCCACTTTTAACAAGTGGATTTGCAAAACAATGACAAGTTTATACTAAAATCAAAACCATTAAAGAATACATGAGAACCTTATTTTTCCACATATTCATCAGCAATCTCAATTAGGTCAAGTTTTATATCATCCCAATTTTTACCAAGCAAACATATAGGATCAGGAAATTCATCCGCAACACTAAAATCAGTGAACAATCGTAACAACTCTTTGGGCTCATGTTCCCACGGATGCCTTTTCTCATGAAAAGCAAACATTTCAGATAGTGGAAATCTAGCAAGCAAAAGATGTAAATCCCAAAAATCCTTTTTTCGTCCACCGCGAGACACCACATTCATTTTCATCGCAATAATATCGCTTAGGCTAGCCATACGTATATTGTCAATGATTTCAATCTCATTTATAAAAGAATCCGTGTACATCAGATCAAGTTTTATATAATTATCAGCAGACAACCCTATATAATATGATCTGCCATTTCCCACTACCGAAGTTGTATCCGTGGATTCATAATATGGAAATCTAGCACGAAGATAAGATTCAAAATTCCGGTAATTTAGACTACCGTATTCTACATCTGTGAATAAATCAATATCTTCTGAAATACGATGACCAAATCGCAAACTGAGATTAGTTCCACCAACTAAACGAAACGGGTTAAACAATTCTTCCGCCATCAGCATATCAAGAATTTCCTTCAAATATGGTTTTACCGTTTCATAATGTAATACTGTCATTAGAATGTTTCGTTTTAGTAATCCGATAATAATTGTTCGATTTGTAACTTTCAAGTTCAGTAACGTCTATATTATAGAAACGTGCTATTTCTTTCTTCTCTGCTTTATTTCCTCGTTCTAAAACCCTTTGTATTACGGCTTTTTTGTATTTACCCCAGTCTATCGAATCAAAATCTACGTCCCAAAACAAAGACTTTCGGATATTGGGAATTCCAGATACAGACCGACTTAATTCCTTATTCTTAAATTCTATTACTAAATAATACGCCTGAAGAGCATATAAGAATCCATCTTCGTATCCCAATGCCTGTTCTATCTTAAGAGATAATTCAATTGTCAGTTGCCGCCGCCCGTTAATTATAGCATTAAGAGTTTGACTATGAACACCAATAGAAGCAGCGAAAGAACGCTGGCTGAGATTTTTCTTTTTTAAATCTCGGCTAATGATCTTTCCCGGATGAATTCCTTTTAATATGTCAATTTTATGCACCATAATTCTTTTTACAAAGATACGAAAATGCAAACAAATTTGTTTGCATTTTTATAACAAAAATCACAACACTAATTCCCGAAACAGTTTCTCGAACGTCACGTCAAGGTCGGCAGAGAAACCGGGATGAGGACGGGAGGTCTGTATTGAAGTACTCCGGACGGCGGTAAGCCAACGGAAACGTTCCGGAATTTCAAATTCGGCAATAGGACCGCCCTCTTTCGCACCGGAACAGATACGATCGAAAACACGCAGATTATTTTCTATCACCTCAACCTCCGCCTCCGGAAAAAGCGTTCTCAATTTATCCTCGTGCAGGATATATTTTGCCTTGAGGTATTTTTTCCGTTTGGAAAACAAAATGATTCCCACGTTCACAAATTCTTCCCGTTCCACCCGGGGCACAACCCGGATGACCGCATATTCATACAAGTATTTCTCTGGCATGTTGAGCTTCTTTTATAAATATTTCCGAATGTGCTACCCGCTCCACGAGGAAACGCACGTAAGTATCTTTAATCTCCGAAGGCAATACGCCGAAATCTTCCCAATTCAACCATTCGTCGGGAATCAAATGGACAATCTCCCGTATTTTTTCCGGCGTGAGCAAGGCTTTCAGTCCGGCATCCACTTCCACCAACCGGCTCGCCCGAGGCAACAAGACATGATCTTTTACCTGCCCGAAAGGACTCAAGACGTGTTTTTCCCAATTCACCCACGAGTAATGAAAATAAAGTGATGAACCGTGGTCTATCAACCAAAGTTCCTTGTGCCACATCAACAAATTGGTATTTCGTATCGTGCGGTCGATATTCGTGAGCAAGGCATCCAACCAAACAATTTTCGATGCCAATTCGGGATCAATTATATTCACCGTGGGATCGAACCCTAATGCCCCCGACAAGAAATGAAGCCCCAAGTTTAATCCCCGGCTCGCTTTCAGCAAATCCTGTATCTCCTCGTCGCCTTCCGCCTGCCCGAATGCTTCGTCCAGTTGAAGAAACACGATCTCGGGCACCCGTAATCCCAAAGCACGAGCCACCTCTCCCCCGATCAGTTCAGCGATCAAAGCTTTTGCCCCGTGACCTGCACCCCGGAATTTCACCACGTATTTGAATTCATCATCCGCTTCCGCCAATGCCGGCAAAGAGCCGCCTTCACGCAAGGGCATGATATACCTCGTAACATTTGCAGTCCGTAACTCCATATCGTTCCTTTATTTTAGCAAAAACAAAGATATAAATAAACGACAATTTTACCGGAGATTTCACACGAAATACTCTATTAACTTTTTTTATTTAAGCAGTAATATTGTATGTACAAATTAAAAAACAAAAGATATGAAAGAAAAAAGTATGACAGATGAAAACATGAGTTTGTTGTTGAAAAATAGCAGAACATTGATAGACAAAGTCAACTTGTTGCTGGAAAAACTGGAACATTACACTTACACCCCGGCAACCGAATGGTTGGATTCCTGAGAGGTATGGCGTTTCCTGAAGATGGGAAAAGAGGATATGAATTAAAAACAAGAAAGGGGTAAAAACCCCTTTTCTTCAAAAACTCCTCCGTCTGCTTCGCAGCCACCTCCTCTATAAACAGAGGAGGAGCTGGTGAATCTTTCCAAAAACGGCGAGTAACCAAGCTTCCCCTCTGTTTATAGAGGGGGTACGGCGTAGACGGGAAGAAGCTAAAATGACTTTTACCCCTTTCTTGTTTTTTAATATCTCCGATTGTTCCCGCCGCTTCTTTCAACACGGGGACGTGCAACGGTTACGCTAATTGTCTTTCCTTCAAATTCCGTTTCATTCAATTTAGCAATAGCCTCTTGAGCCTCCGGCTCATTCGCCATTTCAACAAACCCGAAACCACGTGACCTTTTAGTTTCGCGGTCTGTAATAATGTAGGCAGAAGTTACACTACCATACGCTGAAAATAATTCTTGTAAGCTTTCACTCGTCGTGCTATAGCTTAAATTGGATACATAGATGTTCATCATTTAGGTATTTAATTATTGATAATGGGTTATCCTTTAACTTGCAAGAGCGATTCTCACGGCATTCATGCCTTTACGACCGCGTTCCAACTCAAAAGTAACCATATTTCCTTCAACAATAGGGTTTTGGACGCTGGTAATATAGAAAAAATATTTTTCCGTACTATTGACATCCTTGATAAAACCGAATCCCCTGTCCTCGTTAAAATATTCCACCCGACCTCTCAACACGGTTTCTTCGGTTTCCTCTTTCTTTAATGTAGAGACAGCAATGTCTTCTATATTAATCTCCTGTTTGTTATTCATATCAGGAGGGGTATCGGTAATAAGACCATTTTCATCGACATAAGCGATCATATCCTCAAAAGATCCGTTACCGGCATTTGCTTTACGCTCCTCTTTGCGTTTCTGTTTTTCCAGTTTCTTACTCTGTTTCTTCTTTTCTAATTCTCTTTTACTAAACGATATCGCCATAGGCATTTATAAATTATTATAGTTATATTTACGCGGAGACAGATACCGCGTTCAATTCTTTTCCTGTCAGTTTCTGTATATTTTTAAGCATGATACTTTCTTCCTGTGAACAGAACGTCAGAGCAGTCCCGCTATTCCCGGCACGCCCGGTACGTCCGATCCGGTGCACGTAAGTTTCCGCCATATCAGGCAAATCGTAATTAATCACAATCTCCAGATTGGCAATATCTATTCCCCTCGCGGCAATGTCCGTGGCAATAATCACGCGAGTTTTACCCGATTTAAAATTCGAGAGTGCACGCTGCCTGGCGTTTTGAGTCTTATCACCATGAATAGCCTCACAGCCTATGCCCTGCTTGTTCAGCACCCGGGCAATTCTATCCGCCCCGTGTTTGGTTCTTGAAAAGACCAAAACCGTCTTTTTCTTTTCCTTTGCCAGAATCTCGACAAGCAATTTGCTCTTTTGAGATTTTTCCACGAAATACAATCTCTGGTGGATGGTATCGACGACCGACGACACGGGTGCCACCTCTATTCTAACGGGTTTGTACAGAATTGATTTGGATAGGTTAGCAATTGTCACGGGCATGGTTGCCGAAAAGAAAAGACACTGCTTTTGTTTCGGTAGCATAGGCAACAATCGTTTTATATCGTGTACAAAACCCATATCGAGCATCCGGTCTACTTCATCCAAGACGAAGTGACGGATATGGCTAAGGGAAATGTATTTTTGATTAATCAAATCCAGCAAACGCCCCGGCGTTGCCACCAGAATATCCACCCCGGATTGAAGTTGTTCTACTTGTGATCGTTGATTTACTCCCCCGAATATTACCGTGTGGCGTACACTCGTGTATTGGGCATAATCACGAAAACACTCATCTATCTGGATTGCCAATTCTCGTGTCGGGGTAAGGATTAATGCCTGAATCTCCCTTTTCCGGTTCTTGGACATCTGTTGATCAAGCTGTTGAATAATGGGAATAGCGAACGCTGCGGTTTTACCCGTTCCCGTTTGTGCCAAACCTAATAAATCACGCCCCTCCAATGCGACCGGTATCGCCTGTTCTTGTATGGGAGTCGGCGTTTCATATTTCTTATTTACCAAAGCCTTCAATATCGGCTCCGAAATATTCAATTCTCTAAATGTCATAAAATATCTGCTACTTTACAGCTAGCTCTGTCTAATTAAAAATTTAAAACAAATAAGTTGATTTTGAAGTCAATTTTGACGATGAAAAGACCTGCCTGAATACGACAGAGCAAAGCACAGCTCTAAAAGATACAATATGAACTCGATTGTTTGTTCTGCAAAGATACGAAAAATAATTTAACAATCCAACTCACTCCCGCACTTCACTAGGGCAAACGCGTCAAAACGCTTTTCGCCCGGCAGCCATGCTGCCGTGGACAAAGCGCCCGCTAGGGTCCATAAACCTTATGAACTTTATAGACTTTATAAACTTTTAACTAAAAGGGCGAAAAGCGTTTTGACGCGTTTGCCCTGCGCACTTCACCTTTGATTATGAATTGGAGGATGGGGCGGCGGGGATCGTTGCAGTAGAGCGTAATTTGTTTGCGTTGTTTGCCGATTCTTCCGGCGGAGTGGAAAACGACGTCAAGTTGAGTGGATTTGCCGGGGAGAATGACACGTTGCCCGGGGACGACGGCGGTACAACCGCAGGTGGTTTCGATTTTGCGGAGCAGAAGGCTACCGCTGCCTGTGTTACGAATAGGGATGATGATCGATTTTTCTTCACCTTCCTTTAGCGTTCCGAAATCATATTCCAAAGAATCAACCTCTATTCGGGGAGCTTTGGCTTTTTCTTCCTCGCTCCACTCGTTAAAATTCTCCTTTACTTCAGCTTCGGCAACAACGCCGAAAGAATAATCCACTTCTCCATCAACCAAAAAACGGAGAACATTATAATATTCACCCAACAACATTTCATTTTCCGGTCGGAAAGTGATAATCAAAGTATCTATCTCACCGGAAGCAATATCATATCCTCCCAAACGCCAATCTTGAACGCTCCCTCCTATTTTCCGACAAGTCAACTCAGGGAAATTATTAAAGCCTTCCAATCGAACAGCCTTACTCTTGGGGTTATATACCATGACGGTATCCGTGTACTCCCGCCCGACATAAGTCGTACCTAAAGCAATATTCTCTTTATTGAACAACAGATCGCCCAAGGGGTAAATAAACCCTTCCGGAACTTTCTTCCCGGAACAGGCACAAACCCCCAAAGACAATATAAAAATCCAATAAAAATTTCTCATGACAAATCATAAATCGTTTATGAATTTCAAAGCTACTATTAAAATCTTAATTTCGTCCGGGCATTCTCCAAATTTTGTGGAGAAAACGTATTTTTGCCTCGAAAACAGCATAATTAATCAGAGAAAAGTAGTAATTAATGGTTTCGTTAGTGGATTATTTACTGTTCTGTTTATCCCTCCAAGATAAATTTGTTGCAGTAAAATGAAGCAAAATCTTTAATTATAAATTTTAATCCACCATGAAAACAAAGAATTTATTCATTGCACTTATTTCGATGTTGTTCGCCTTTCAAGCGTGCACGACGGATGACGTGTCATTAACAGAAACAGGCCCCGGTGACGGGACGAATCTCTATGCCATCAAAGACAATGCTTTCGGGGAATATCTAAAATACCTGAAGGTTAGCGGAGTTTATTCCCAAGTATCCAACGAGAGCGGGAACGCCGTTATCTCCTACGTGATCGACACGGTTGAATCCCAAGGCTACACGGGAGAGATCAACCTCAACAAGAGTAACAGTTCCATGACGAAACTGGAAACAGCCGGACTGACGACAGCTAAAGAGAAAATCAAAGACTTGGACGGCATCCAGTATTTTCCGGGAGCCACGTCATTAATCCTCACGTCAAACGAGTTGACATCCATCAATTTGAGCAAGTCTGTGAATCTAACCTTATTGAATTTGAACAACAACTGGATAGGTTCGTTGGATTTGTCGCAAAACACGAAATTAAAAACACTTTTATATAACGCCAGTAGCAGCACATCTGCCCCGGAAAACAGCAAACTTATCGAGATTGATCTTACTCACAACGTGGAATTAGACACGATATCCATGACAAATCACGAGTTGGAAAGTATCGACCTGTCACAGAACACGAAACTACGGGGAGTAAACTTTAAAGGTAACAGCAATACTTTGTACATACCGCAAGAAGTGTACGACAGATTGAATACGGCGACCGGATTACAGCCGAGCAAAGAACCGGAAACCCCGGGAGAAGGGGATTACTACATGATTCCGGACAAAGCCTTCGGCGAATTTTTACACTACCGTTTAAAAGATCAGGGTATCGTGGCAGAAGAAAACGGAACGTATAAAATTGACAAGACAAAAGCCGCCGCCTACACGGGAGAACTGGATCTGACCAAAAGCAAAAGCGCTATTACCGAACTCACGGAGGCCGGACTTGAAACGGCAGAAACCAAATTAACCGACTTGAGCGGTATCGAATATTTCACGGGAATCACCTCGTTGAAACTGGTTTCCAATCAAGTTACCTCTTTAGATATCACAAAACTCGTGAACCTCACTTATCTGGATTTGAACGCTAACTGGATCGGCAGTTTGGATTTAACCAAAAATACGAAGTTAGAATACCTGCGTTACGGGGCTAGTTCAAGTAAAGATGCCCCGGAAAACAGCAAACTTTCCAATCTCGACTTAACACAGAACACAGCATTAACCACCATTTTATTAAGCGGTCATTTATTGAATGACTTGGATTTAAGTAAAAATACGAAATTGACTGTCATTGACTTAAGTAAAAACCCGGGAGTTCCCTTTGTCGTTTCCTCTGAAGTTTACGACAATGTTGCAGCCGAAGGCAATAAGAACACGGTCATCGACAGTATCAAAAAATAACACCATGATTTACATAGGAGCACTTATTTCAATTCAATTCATTGCCCTGACTGCCTACTGGCTGTTCAAGAAATATCACGCACAGGCGGTACTGCTTTTCAGCGGTTTGGCGATGTTGACCTTAGCATTGCTGCTGGGGTTCGATATTCCCGAACTGAAGAACGCTACCGGACTGAAAGAGTTCGATCTCTTCAAAGTGATACAGGAGATTTTCAGCGAGAAAGGTGCGGGAGTGGGATTGATGATTATGACCATCGGAGGATTCGTGGCTTACATGAAGCACATCAAGGCAAGCGATGCCCTCGTGTACGTTTCCATGCAGCCGCTGTCTATTTTCCGGAAGTACCCCTATCTCGCCGCATCACTGGTGATACCTATCGGGCAACTGCTGTTTATCTGCACTCCCTCGGCGACGGGGCTGGGACTACTGCTAGTAGCTTCCATCTACCCGGTTCTCGTGAGTCTGGGTGTCAGCAAACTGTCTGCCGTATCGGTAATCTCGGCATGCACGGTATTCGACATGGGGCCCGCCTCGGCAAATACAGCCAGAGCATCGGAACTCGTGGGGATGAATAACGTGATGTACTTTATCGAACACCAGATGCCGCTGACCATCCCTATGACGATACTGCTCATGGTAGTGTATTACTTCAGTAACCGGTATTACGACAGGAAAGACGCGTTGCACAAACAACCCGAAGAACCCAAACGGGAAGATTTCAAGGTAGATGTACCTCTGATTTACGCCATTCTTCCGGTATTGCCGTTGATCCTGTTGATCGTGTTCTCGAAATACATTCAATTGTTCAACTTCTCGGTAGAACTCGACACGACGACAGCGATGTTCATGTCATTCTTTATCGCTATCATCTTCGAGCTGATCCGGCAAAAGAACCTCAAGAATGTATTCGCTTCCATCAAAACGTTCTGGGACGGCATGGGAAAAGTCTTCGCCAGCGTGATCACGTTGATCGTGGCCGCCGAAGTCTTCTCCAGAGGATTGATCAGCCTCGGCTTTATCGATTCGCTGGTGATGCTCTCGCAGCACATCGGGTTCTCCGGGGCAGCCATAGCCATATTGATGACACTGCTCATCTTCGCAGCTTCCATGTTGATGGGCAGCGGTAACGCATCATTTTTCTCGTTCGGACCGCTGGTTCCTTCCATCGCAACCAAAGTAGGATTGGATGGGGTGAACATGATATTACCGATGCAGCTTGCCTCCAGCATGGGGCGCGCGGCATCACCTATCGCCGGGGTTATCATCGCCATATCGGAAATCGCCGGGGTATCGTCCTTCAACCTTGCCCGCCGGAACCTGATTCCGCTATCGGTTACCATGATAGTCATGCTGGCATATCACTTCTTAATCGGATAAGGTATGAATATTACAATTATAAGAAACGCGAATATATACGCCCCGGAAAAACTGGGGATAAAAGATCTTCTCGTGTGTAACGGGAAAATAATCATGGTGGATGAGAAGATCGAGTTGACGAGTGTGAGCCACTCGGAGATCGATGCCGGGGGCATGATCGTGACCCCCGGTTTTATCGATCAACACATGCATATTATCGGTGCAGGCGGCAAAAGCGGTTATTTCTCCATCACCCCCGAAGTACAACCGAGCGAACTGATTCGCTGTGGAACCACCACGGTAGTAGGTCTGCTGGGTACCGACGGTATCACGAAAGAATTGACCACTCTCTACGCCAAATGCAAGTCACTGGAACAGTACGGTATCGGGGCATATATGCTCACGAGTTATTTCGCCGTACCCCCGAAAACGATCATGAACAGCGTGGCAGAGGATATGTTGTTTATTGACAAAATCATCGGTTGCAAGGTAGCCATTAGCGATGAACGGTGTTCATTCCCGACCAAGGAGGAGCTACTGCGCCTGATCAATCAAATACACACAGGTGGTCTGACTTCCGGCAAGGGAGGAGTTTTACATATCCACTTGGGAACGTTACCTTCCCGTATGCAACTCCTGTTGGAAATCGCACGGGAATATCCCACGCTGGTAAAACACATCTCTCCCACTCACGTGGGCAGAACGGCAGCCTTATTCGAGGAAGCCGTCGAGTTTGCCCTTCTGGGAGGAATGATTGATATCACCACGGGAGGCACCAAATACGATGAACCCTACAAGATTCTGTTGCACGGTCTGGAAAAAGGAGTACCTATCGACCGCATGACTTTCAGCAGCGACGGCAACGCGGGAATGAGCAAGAAAGATCCGGAAACGGGCGAACTCGTGTTCTACAAAGCCCCCTTGCACTTGAACCTGCAACAAGTGCAGAAACTGGTGAAAGAAGGTGGACTACCGTTAGAAGAGGCTCTCCGCCCGGTAACGACCAATCCGGCAAAGAACATGACCTTGCGCACGAAGGGACGCGTAGCCCCGGATTGTGACGCCGATTTCTGTTTATTCGACAACGAACTGAACCTGCAAGGCGTGATCGCGGGTGGTGTGGAATGGATGCGCCGGGGACAGTTGGTAAAGGTTGGAAATTTCGAAACGCTTTAACTTGAAACGAAAAGATGAAAAAATATAAGTTCATATTTATGCTGTTTATGCTGGGGTTCTGTTTTCCCGCTCTCTCCCAAGAGAACGAAACGGAAGACGACGACTCGGAAGCCGTAACGGCAGATTCCGATGCAGCTAAAATCATCGTGAATAAATACCGTCCGGGTGACGGAATCACGTTCTCCGCACCGGACGGGGGATACAACATCAACCTACGGGGATTTATTCAAACTTCCTTTGAAACCCGCAAATACGAGGGTGACGATAAATTCTATTCCCGTTTCCGGATGCGACGTTTACGTCTTCGCTTATCCGGTGACGCTTGGGGTGGTAAAATCGGCTACCGTTTACAGACAGACTTCGCTCAAGCCAATGGCGGCGACGGCGAATTAAGCGGGATGCTACTGGATGCCTTTATTTCTTACAAACCCGTGAAAGGACTAACCTTGACTTTCGGACAAAAGTCCACCCCGACGGATAACCGGGAATTGGGAATGACTTCAAACACGCTACAATTGGTCGACCGCAGTAAACTATCCTCTTATTTCGGTTCCATCCG
>QWCH01004414.1_pt1 | contig 12869 bp, 10 predicted proteins | sample 1972671 | NCBI WGS metagenome assembly QWCH01 (sample SAMN09866713, study PRJNA288562) | Human gut metagenome isolate term3_stool, whole genome shotgun sequencing... | isolation source: gut | host: Homo sapiens | place: USA: California | reverse complement strand
TTCTTCCGGCGGCTAATAGGCGGTGACTATGGACGAGCTTCTGACGAAAGTTAAGCAGAACCTCATACTTGAACACTCGGCGGACGATGAACTCATAAGCGGGTTCATCACCGCCGCTGTTTCCTATGCCGAAAGCTATCAGCATTTGCCCGAGAATTACTATTCTGAAAACGCAATGCCGCCGACCACGGAACAGGCGGTAATAATGCTGTCCTCGCATTTTTATGAATCGAGGGACGGTAGCACTGGCGGCTTTTTCGGAGATAGTGTTCAGGCTGGAAAGCAAGTGTGGGATACCGTGAATATGCTCCTGCGGCTGGACAGGCGGTGGAAAGTATGAGTTTCGGTAAGATGAACACGCAAATACAGATAACGCAAAAACAGGTCACGCTCGATGACGAGGGATTTCAGACGGAATCCAATGTCGTTGTAGCAACAGTCAGAGCTTATCGCGAGGGTAGGCACGGCAGTGAGAAATGGGCGAATCGAGCCGCATTTTCCGAAGCTACCGACCTGTTCCGTTTCAGAACAATTCCCAGTCTGACGGTTACGGCAGATATGCGGCTTATCTGTGGAGGTTCTGTATTTGAGATAACCTCTGTTGAAAATGTGAAAGGCAGAGGTATGTATATTGAAGTGCTTGCAAAGGAAGTGCAGCCGAGTGGCTAAAGCTGATGTAAAAATGCCCGATGAGTTCCTTTCGAGGATTTCCCGGCTTGGAGCGCAGACCGACAGCATTGCCGAAAAGATGTTACAGGCGGGCGGCGAGGTTGCTCTCGCAAAGGTCAAAAGCAATCTGAAATCCGTTGTAGGTTCGGGAACGAAAAGCAAATCCCGCTCCACAGGAGGACTTGAACGGTCGCTCGGCTTATCTCCGGTTATGGTCGATAAAAACGGAAATCATGACATCAAGGTAGGATTTTCCGAACCGAGAACGGACGGCGGCAGTAATGCGAAAATAGCGAATATCCTCGAGTACGGAACAAGCAGTCAGTCGGCGAAACCCTTTCTGAAGCCTGCAAAATCAGCTGTGAAAAAGCAGTGCGTGGAGGCCATGAAATCCGCATTTGAAAAGGAGGTCGAGGGGCTGTGAGTCTGCTTTCGGAACTCTCTGCAATCGCAAAAAAGCTGAAAATCCCGGCGCAGACTTCTGTGTATTCAGGTAACGCTCCGGACGAATATCTGGTGTTCACTCCGCTTTACGACAGTTTTGAACTTCATGCTGACAATGCGCCGACCGCCGATGTGCAGGAAGTGCGGATTTCTCTGTTTACGAAAAGCAGTTACACCCGTACTGTGAGCAGGATTGTAAAGGCTCTGCTCAGCGCGGATATTACCGTAACCGCCCGAAAATATGTCGGTCACGAGGATGACACGGGCTATCATCATTATGCCGTTGATACGGCGAAAAACTATGAAATGGAGGAGATATAAATGGCAACAATAGGTCTTGACAAGCTGTTCTACGCTGAAATCATCGAGGACAGCGACGGCAACGAAACCTACGGAGTTCCCGCTTCGCTTGCAAAGGCGATTTCGGCAGACCTCTCCGTGGAGCTTGCGGAAGCTACTCTCTACGCCGATGACGGCGCTTCCGAAATCGTCAAGGAGTTCAAAAGCGGTACGCTTTCCCTTGGCGTTGACGATATAGGCAATGACGCGGCTTCGGTTCTGACGGGCGCTACCATCGACAGCAACAACGTGGTCATTTCCACCAGCGAGGACGGCGGCAAGCCCGTGGCTATCGGGTTTCGGGCGAAGAAATCCAACGGAAAGTACCGCTACTTCTGGCTTTACCGTGTGAAGTTCGGAATTCCGTCAACCTCGCTTGCCACAAAGGGCGACAGTATCACGTTTTCCACACCGACCATTGAGGGAACGGTTCTGCGCAGAAACAAGCCGGACGGCAGCGGAAAACACCCGTGGAAAGCGGAAGCCACCGAGGGCGAGAAGAACGTTCCGGACAGCGTAATCACGGGTTGGTACAAGTCCGTATATGAACCAACATTCACGGTAAAGCCTGCTGAAACAGGCAAGTAACGGAGGTATGAACAATGACGAATGAACGCAGTTCTTTAATTGTGATTGGTGGCGAGCAGCATGAGATGATTCTCACCACTAGGGCGACAAAGGCTATTTCGGCAAGGTACGGCGGTTTGGACAATCTCGGCGACAAGCTGATGAAGTCCGAGAATATGGAGATGGCTCTGGACGAGATAATCTGGCTGATTACCCTGCTTTGCAATCAGAGCATTGAGATACATAATCTCAAAAACAGCGAGAAAAAGCCGCTTCTCACCGAGGAAACCGTGGAACTTCTGACCTCCCCCGGCGAGCTTGCCGAGTACAAGGACGCAATCACTGAAGCTATGCTGAAAGGCACGAAGAGGAATATCGAAAGTGAAGATACCTCAAAAAACGCGGTAACAGCCGAGTGAACGATGCAGAACTGTTCACCCGGCTGTTCTATTACGGAACGGCGCAGCTGCACCTTTCTTCGGAAGAGGTGTGGCTTATGCCGTTCGGTTTTCTTATGGATCTGTGGGAGTGTCATAAGCAGTTCTTGGGGATTGCTAAACCTAAGCGGGAGATGGATATTGATGAGGTTGTGCCTGTGGAAATATAATTGGAAAAGGGGTTGAAAAATGTGGAAATGCGTGGTATAATAAATTATATATGACTGATAAGTGAAAGTCGTATATATTTTATGTTTAGCAATTGCAATCTGTATGGGAGGTTCATTATGAAAGCTTTTTGCCCCGATGTTATGGCTGATGTTGAATATAAAAGCAAGCTAGAGAGCCTGTTTGAAAATCAGGTAGGTCTTTATAGAGATCTATATAACGAATACAGCCAATCCCTAAAGATCATGTTAAAAAATAATTTTGATGGTACATCTAACACAAAAAGTCTGTATGATTCAAAAAAAATAATAGAATTTCCTTCAAGCAGTGCTGAAACACTCGCACGAATCATTTTATCACTTTACAGCAAAGGTCCAACTATTGATATTACTTGGCAAGATTTAAAGACAAACTTCAATACTATTCTTGATTTGCTTCAAGCAACGCTTAAAGATAACAATGTTGGACAACATTTTGCTCTTGCAGTTATTTTAGAAACGCGTTATGATCGTAACATTTCTAATCACTACAATGGTCTTGCCGACAACCCATCAGTTATTAGATTAATGAATGTCATTCGGGAAATGTTGGTTTTTATTGATCCAGAACTTGAGGGAAATCTTCCCAAGTTTGAATTTCCCAACGAAAAATTACCTGATATTCAGTCGCTGTTTTCAAATGATATACTCGACTACAAGCACAGAAAGCTTGTGCTTGTAGTGGGTTCACTGCATGACATTCCTGAAAATCAGAGGGCTTTGTTAGCTAACATGCCGTGGTCAGTAGTAATTGACTTGGACGCTGCGTCAGACTACGGCGGCCTTCGTTCTGCAGTAAATGATGAGAAAAGAATAAACACAGTCCTTTGGAATACTGTTGACCCCAATGCTGATAGAAGTGTTGATTCTGGCATAACAGATTGGTATACCTGCGGAGATTATCTTGACTTACTTAATCACAATCAGCGTATATCGAATTCAACATATTCAAGGTTATCATCATATCAGCATTTATCATCCTCTGTGAAAAATGAGGATATCGAACAAGATATTGATCAACTTTATGATGATACTTTAAGCTCATTTCGTAATAGTCCAAAACCTGTCACAATAATATATATGCATAATGATTTTGATTTTGCAAACGGCTTTACATCTAACATTCCTAGAAAACTCAGAAGAATAGGATATACATTTATCGGTGTTTACTATCACAAAAAAGAGGATGTAAAGAAACTTGCATCAAATATGCGTGCAAATTATCCAGAAGAAGATCTCGACAGATTCAACTATTTCTGTTGCGATCTTCAGAGTTTCTTTTCCGAACTGGAAAAGTATAAAAGTCGCCTACCAATAATAAAGCCAAGTGAAATTGAACAGACCCTTCCTGGAAATTATGGCCCAGTGAGACTGGAAACAAACCGGATGCAAACATTGAGCGAATACTTTGATGTTTTATATAGTGGATGTGATGTTTTTGACCCAGAGAAAGCAGGAAAGGCAAAAGAAGAATTCTTCAAGGGAAAACAGGTGGAATGGAGTGTGCTTGCCTCTCCAGATGGAATTGTACCATTTTTCAGACATCAAAGTGAAAAAATTAAGAAAAAAATCATCGGACGACTTAAGATTGCAAACTCAGATAATGTAGTAACGGTCTACCATACACCAGGTTTGGGTGGATCGACATTTGTCAGAATGCTGTGTCATTCTATGCACAAAGAATGGCCTGTAGTATGCACTAGAGCCGATTATTCCGCAGACATGGCAGAGCAGTTGAAAAAGCTGTATGATAAGTTAAAAAAAGGCATAGTCATTCTTGCAGACAGCATGGATAATTCAAGTATAATCGCACTAAGCGATAACCTAAAGAAATATCAGACGAGACCTTTCTGCATCGTCACTAGCCAACGTTCTACCGATATTCACCCCGATATGTTGACTGCTCTTTCAGATGAAGAAACAACCCAATTTGTTAACAGATATTATGAAGTCAGCACATTGAGCAACAAAACGCAGAAATACAATGATTTTATCAACACCTTTACTTCCCAGATGAAGGTGCCGTTTCTAATTGCATTGTATTTTTTTGATAAAGATTTCTATGGTGTTGCTGATTATGTAAAGAAAACACTATCACAATGCGAAACAAAGGGAGAACAGAAAGTCATTGCTTATTCTGCTTTATTAAACCTGTTCTGTCAATCAAAAAGTTTGCCGAATAAATTTGCCCTTTATCTAACTTATGGTTTTATTAATCCGCTAAAGCGTTTTTTGAATGAAAAGAAATATGCAAACAGCATACTGATGGAAAACGATAAAAACAGCGGAATTACAACCAAACACTACCTCATAAGCAAAGAGATCCTTCGGCAGACAGCGATAAGTCTTGGCTATATGTCTCAAAACGATGATTATAGCCTGTTCATTTTTAGGTTTGCCTGTGATTTTGCTAATGATTACTTTGATTATATAAAACACAGTAGTCATGGCTTTGAAGAGGAGGATAATGATATTTTGAAAGCACTCATTATCGAAAAAGAAGAAGGGCGCTTCTCAAATCTCATAGAAACCATAGGATTAAACGACTACAGCGAACAAGTGTATAAGGCATTTATCAAACAGGCAGAACAATATACGAGTGACGTCAGAAATGCAGACTCCCAAAAAAGACTTTTCAATGCACTTGCTCACTTTTGGGGACACTTCGGAAGATTCTATGGATGCAATGATAATATTAAATATCAAGATCGAAAAGAAGCAGTGTCCTGTGCTGAAAAAGCCTTGGAATACATGGAGAAAGCATCAGCAAAGGATTCATTAATATACCATATGTGTGGTGAGTCTTACCGTAAGTACCTGTTCGAAAAGTTAAAAAATCTTAGTTCCGCTGGATTTACTAAAGAAAAATACTGTGAAGAAGCTATAAAGTTGGATGAGATTTTTACTATTACCGTCAAAATGTATGATCTTTCCGCAGAATATGGCAACATGATGTATGCATATTTATCGCAGCTAGAACTTTATGTTGATTTTATTGGGAAAATGTATTATGAAGATGGAAAAGATAAAGTTTGGTGTCTTTCACCCGACAAAAAGGCATTATATTTCGAAGATGTCAATAACTTAATTGATGTAATTGATAATTTTGAAATGCCAGAGATTCAAAACATCAACTTCATTAAAACCGTCCAGAAATTCAATGCTATCAACAACTGTGATTCCATAGGTGAAATCATAAATTATTATGATGGTCAAGTGCACAGCTGTCGTGCCAAACAAGATCCAGCATATAAATTAGTCTCAATGTTCGGACAACTTCATGCATATCTTAAGAAGTGGAAAGAAAGCCCCGATAATAGGGACTTGGAAAGAATAATGAATCTGTTAGACGATATCGTAGAGCAACCATTGAGCGTTTCTGACCCTCATGCAAAACGGCGTATGGCATTTGCTTTCCGCAAATGGCTATATTTTGCAAGATTATCAAGTCGCAGTATCAATATTGGATTGAAAATTGCCGAACGCTGGGCTAATCTTTGTAATGATATGGAAATTAAGGATCCCAGACCATATTACAATTTGTACGTTCTAAACTACTTAAACATGCTAGAAGGGGCTGATAAAGCGCAAGATGCAGAAGACAACAAATTACTCTGTACCAAATTTGCGCAGGATAGTATTGCACTATACGGAAAGCTTTCAACTTATCAAGACTGTCTTATTAGGGGAGAAGGAATGGGGCAATTATGCCCTTTATCCATGATGCAGGCTATTGACAAAACAAAGTTGGTTTCTATCAAGGGTGTATTCGAAGGCACTGAATCCAAAATGGGGTTTATTAGGATAACAGAACCCCAAAGATGGAAAGATCGAAAAGCAAAAATCCGCTTGACAAGTAGTTTAGTTACTCTTTCTGATAAAGTAAGAACCCATGTGGTTGAATTCTATTGTGCCTTTACATATGAGCAAATTATGGCATATAGAGATCTGGCAGCTGATATCACAAGTAAAGAAAATCTGAATAATATATATGACAGCGCGGTATCATTGCATGATTCATCTGTAAAGAGCACACATTGATTAATCAATCATATCGTATAAAAGACTATTGCTTTTTCTACCATAACGTAGATTTGCATTACAAACTCCCATTTTGTCGAGCAGTTTAATGCACTAAAGGAGCAACCACCCCGGCTGCTCCTTTTTCATATATTCCACCCCGAGCCGCAAGGCTCTTTTTTTATGTCCATTTCAAGGAGGTGACGCAGAGTGTCCGAAAATTTCGGCTTGAAAATAGGTATTGAGGGCGAAAAGGAGTTCAAGAAATCCCTCGCAGAGATAAACAACTCTTTCAAGGTATTAGGTTCTGAAATGAAACTGGTGGATTCCCAGTTCGACAAGAACGACAAATCCACAGAAGCCCTCACCGCCCGCAGTGAGGTTCTGAACAAGGAAATCGACAGCCAGAAACAGAAAATCGAAACGCTCCGTTCAGCCCTTGCAAATGCCGCCGAGTCCTTTGGTGAGAACGACCGCCGTACCCAAAGCTGGCAGATACAGCTGAACAATGCGCAGGCGGCTCTGAACGGCATGGAGCGTGAACTGAATTCCAACAACACCGCCCTTGGAAAGGCTGACAAGGGCTTTGACGAAGCCGGAGATGAAGCCAAGGTCTTCTCCAACTCCGTCAAGAAAGCCGCCGACACCAGCGAGGACGCTGACGGAAAGCTGAGTAAACTCGGAGATACCGCAAAGAAAATCGGCGCGGCTCTCGGGGCTGCTGCTGCGGCGGTCGGGACAGCCTGCGTTGCCGCAGGAAAAAAGCTGTGGGACATGGCGAACGATGTCGGCTCGGCCGGCGACCAAATCGACAAGACCTCGCAGAAAATCGGCATAAGCGCCGAAAGCTACCAGAAGTGGGGCTATGTGTTTGAGCGCTGCGGCGCTGACGTAAACAACCTCCAGACGGGAATGAAAAAGCTGTCCACCGTCATTACGGACGCGGCGGGCGGCTCTGATTCCGCAGCTGAAAAGCTGTCCGCTGTCGGGCTTTCCATCGAGAAACTGAACGGTAAGTCCCAGGACGAACAGCTGTCGCTTGTTATTGGTGCTTTGCAAGGCATGGAATCGGGTGCAGAGCGCACCGCTGCCGCAAACGACCTCCTCGGAAAATCCGCTGTGGATATGGCGGCTGTCCTAAACACAAGCGTTGAGGAAACCGAACGTCTGAAGCAGGAAGCGGAAGATTACGGCATGGTTATGAGCAACGAAGCGGTTGCGGCTTCAGCGGCTTTTGAGGACAGCCTTACCAAGCTGTCGCACACCGCAGGCGGTCTGAAGAATCGCATGGTGGGAGAACTCCTGCCGGGAATAACGCAAATCACGGACGGACTTGCCGACCTCCTCGCAGGCAACGAGCAAGCTGCGGACGAACTGAAAAGCGGCGTTACATCTGTTATCGACACTATCCGGACGCTGATTCCGCAGTTTGCTGAACTTATCACCTCTATCGCAGGAGCAGTCCTTGAAAGCGCTCCGGGGATAATCAAGGCTCTTGCGGACGGGCTGCTGTCTGCTATTTCTGAACTCAAACCCACACTTGCGAAAATCGTGACGGAGATAATTTCGGCGTTTGTGGGACTTCTGCCGCAAATCGTGTCTGCGGGAGCGGATATTCTGCTGTCGCTCATAAAGGGTATTGCGGACACTATTCCGCAGCTTGTTCCGCAGATAGTCGCTGTTGTTGTGGAAATCGTAAAAACGCTCGTTGACAATCTTCCGCTTATCCTTGACGCGGCTTTGCAGCTTGTGACAGGGCTTGCGCAGGGCATTTTAAATTCACTGCCTGTCCTCATTGAAGCCCTGCCGCAGATAATCACGGGAATCGTGGACTTCCTCATCGGCGCAATACCGCAGATAATCGAAGCGGGAATACAGCTGCTGACTGCACTGGTGACGGCTCTGCCGGACATCATCGCGGCAATCGTGGAGGTAATTCCGCAGATAATTGACGGAATAATCAAGGCGGTGATTTCCGCAATCCCGCTCATCATCGAAGCAGGAATAAAGCTGCTCATCGCGCTTGTGCAGAACCTGCCGACAATCATCACGACCATTGTTGCGGCTATTCCGCAGATTATTTCAAGCGTTATTGACGCAGTTATCGGAGCTATTCCGCAGCTTGTTGTGGCGGGCGTTCAGCTGTTTATTGCGCTGATTGAAAATCTCCCGACCATCATCGTGGAGATAGTCAAGGCAATTCCGCAAATCATAGCGGGTATCGTTGACGCATTCGGCGGCTACTTCGGCAAGATGGCGGAGGTCGGCGGCAATCTGCTGAAAGGTCTGTGGCAGGGCATTTCTGACGCGGGCGCGTGGCTCTGGAATCAAATCAGCGGATTTTTCGGCGGCATTGTGGACGGAATCAAGGACTTCTTCGGAATACACTCGCCGTCAAAGCTGTTCGCAAATCTTGGCGGCTTTATGGCAGAGGGACTTGGCGAGGGCTTCGGCGATGAGATGAAAGACGTTTCAAAGAGTATGCAGAACGCTATCCCGTCAGATTTCGACCTCGATATGAATGGCACGGTTTCAGGCTTCAACGGAGTACAGACACAGGCGTTTGATGTAACAATTCCGTTGAGTATTGACGGAGTTCCGCTGACTAAGGTTATATCCCGAATACAGTGGAATCAGAACAAGGTGACGGTAAGAAATGCGGGGGCGGTGTAATGGTTGAGATAATCGTGACCGAAAACGGAAATGTTCGCGGTGTGTTTACACGGGTGATTTCGGCATCGCTTACCGACAGTCTGAACGGAGAATGCACCTTTCAGTTTTCCGTGATTTCCTCGATGGCTTCGGAGATATTCACGGGACTGGAGGTACAGCTTAAAAGCGACACGCTGAACTACCTTTTCAATGTAGTGAAGGTGTCGAAATCTCTGTCCGGCGGCATTGCGATTTGCACTGTGGAGTGTGAACACAAGTCCTACGAACTGAACAACGATGAATACAAGCTGACTGAATTTGATTTCGGGGGCGCTCCGGGTGAGTGCCTTATTTCTTTGCTGCAAGGTACTTCGCTGACCGCCGGAATTTGCGACCCGACCGTTCCGATAAAGCTGAAAATCAACCGAGAATGTACTCGCCGAGCCGCTTTAATGCAGCTTATTGCTTTATGCGGTGGAGAAATCGAGTACAACGGAAATGAGATAAATATCCGCTCTCACCGAGGTTTGCAGGACTACATCGGCATTATGGACGGAAGAAACGTGTCCGACCTAACAATGGAAACCGACAACCGTTCCGGTACTACAAACTACGGTCTGACGCTGTACAAGAACGTCAATTTTTCGGTCGGCGATAACGTGCAGATAGTGTTCCACCCGTTCAATCTCAATGTGAATACCCGCATAATCGCCATGAGTTTCAACCCGTACAACCGCCGTGAGATTTCCATCGAGGTCGGAGATTACCGTCCGAGCATTTCGGACAATCTCTATCAGATGGAGCAAAAAACGAACGAGATACGCAAGGACGTGGGAGAATCCACAGCGGAACTCAAAACCGCGACAAACAGCACGGATATTTCGGTTACGGAGAAATCACAGCGGCTGTTTCGCATTACTTACAATGCGATTCAAGCAACATATGCGGCATTCTGCTCGACCGTGAAATTTGTGATTTCAGCCGCAGGAACTCTCGCATTCATTCTGAAAAAGAACGAAAACGAGGTCATGCGGTACGAGGAATATTTCAGCGAGGGTTCGCACACCAAGACTTATACCTATCCGTTTACATCGGAGGTCGGTCAAAATACTATGTCGCTCAGCGTGGTTTCGTCCGATGGCGCAGAGGGTAAATTCCCGAAAATGCAGACCTGGGGCTATGTGATGGGCGCTTACCTTGCAGGAGATACTCCCTGGGACGGCTACATTGAAGCACGTGAGGACGAGGTTCATTTTACTATGCGCCGAATCGTCAAAAAGTCGCTTGTTCGTACTTCGGATACTCTGCTGTTTGAGATACTTAAATCGCACAAGTTTGTTTTTACTGAACCTATGCCCGTTTTCACTAAACGTGAGAGGGACAGAAAAACGCTTGAACCCACCATCAGAGCGGTATTCCCCGACGCATGGAGTCCTAAGATAATCACACCACCGCCAATCACCGTGGTGAACGTATCGAACAGAAAGCTGTATCTTGAACTGCGAAATCCCGTCAAGGCGGAGCGCATTGAAACAAGGGCATTCACCATGATAGTCACCACCGAAAAGGAAACAGTCCGCTTGCAGCCGATTTCTGCTGATTTTGGCGTGGGTGATTTCGGCAGTACGATTTGGCTTGCGTTCGGCAGTTCCGCAATGAAAGACAGCGTTCAGAGCATTACTCTGTTGTATGACGGAGATGTCGGAAATCTGACCGATGTGCTGAATAACGCGCCGTGTAACAGTTTCCAGACATCGTTTATTTACACACCGTATGAGGAGGAAGAAACATGATAAAAGGACGTGCGACCATTCAGCTTTTTGATGAAAAGACGGGCGAGGTAGTTCGTGAACTGCATGAGGAGAACATGATAACCAACGCAGTGGATACGATTCTCAACCCGCCTGATTACATCGAAATCGGCATGGATTCCGACAACGACCGCAGCTTCAATATGCTGCGTGATTTCGTGGGAAACATTGCCGATACAGCGTTCCGTGGGGTTATAGTCTGCCGCGATAAAATCCCCGAGGACGGCAATAATATGATGCTCCCATGGACGAACGAGGAAATAGGCCACGCAGGAATCGCCAACACGAACACGGACACAAGTATCGGTACTTACAACGCCAACGAAAGCGGCCGCATTGAGAACGGCAAGGGCTACCGTCATGTGTGGGATTTTGCTTCGGACAAGGCGAACGGCGAAATAAGCTGTATCTGCCTTACCACCAAGGACGGCGGCACAAACGGAATGCACCATTCCTACTGGAATCTGTCCTGCGGAGGAACTGACCTTAACAGCAGTTCTCTGGACTCATTCAGGCAGGCGTACCACACTATTGTCGGGCGGTATATTCCGGATTCGCAGTTCAATTGCGGAGTTTTCAAGTGGTTTTACATGGGCAGGCTGTCCAATGGAAATGTGCGGCTTCTCGGAAAGCATATCCATGACGGGTGTATTTATGAGGTCGTTATGTTCGACCCCATGTCCATAAGCGTAAGCACGGAAAAACCGTTCTGCGGCATTATAAGCGTGAAGAAAGTTATAGAGCTGTTCCCGGCGGCAGAGCGTATTCTGGATTCCATGTACGATAACAGCTATCATCACGGCGGCTATTTTTACGATTGCAGCACTACGAATGTGGATTATGTCCCGCAGGAGGAAAAGGAAAAGCTGCGTCAGGATTGGGAGGACGCCCCACAGTGGCTTGCGTATTTTCCGTATGTTATCGGCGATAAGGTACATATCGTTGCGACTTCGCGTTATCACATTCATCATTACATTTTCAGGCTGTCCGATTATTCGCAGGTTTCGAAGAAAACCATCGAAACCGACACGCTGCTCCAAATGTACGGCGTAGGCTTTAAGTATGAGAGAATCAGCAATTCTTCATCGCAGTACAGATGGTTTTACGGTGCGGGGGTGAACGGCGATTACTGCAATGCGCTGAGCGCGTTTGAGTGGGACGATAAGTACTTCGTCATTACTAAATATCCGCTGATAGACGGGAAAGAAGCGACAGGAACAAACAACTTCGGGCAGCTGCGTGTGTTCACAAAGGACGGCAAATCCACGGGCAAGACATGGCAGTATGTCGCTGACGGAACGCTCTCTAACATGACGGCGGCGAGCTTCTGGGGATTTTATGTTGACGAAAAGACGAACACTCCGCTTGTGATTTGCGATAGCTGCAACATTTCCTATTCAATGCTTGCCCTTGAGATAATCAAAAGCGGCGATGATTACGGCAGATACAGAATGCGGTTTTCTGCGCCGACTTATGGAAACAGTTATCTGTATTCGTATGCGAATATCATCAAGACGGACGAACTTAATCTGCCGCTGTATGTCCTGCCGTACTATCCGTATTCAAGCAACAGTCAGCATTTCTTCGGTTTTGCACTTGGAATATGCAAGCTGTGTCTTACCACAATAAACAACCTGTCCGAGCCGGTGCGAAAACTGGACGGGCAGGTCATGAAAATAACTTACGATATCGTTGACGAATGATTGGAGGGTTTATTATGAGAG
>QWCH01006326.1_pt1 | contig 12877 bp, 13 predicted proteins | sample 1972671 | NCBI WGS metagenome assembly QWCH01 (sample SAMN09866713, study PRJNA288562) | Human gut metagenome isolate term3_stool, whole genome shotgun sequencing... | isolation source: gut | host: Homo sapiens | place: USA: California | reverse complement strand
AACGGTCAATCTTTTTTGATCCACTAGAAACGGGAAGCTGACCAAACATTGCTCGTCAGCACCTTTTCTATTTGTAGTATAGTCAATTTTAAACGATTTGTCAAGGGATATCCACCACTGTCAGACTGCCGTTTTTTCGCTCCACAAGCCCCCAGTTCAGTGGAAAAGGCTTGACCTCTAGCAGTAGGTACATTATCATGTATATTAAGAGGTGATGCACGATGACGACCACCAAGGATGGCAACGCTGTCCTGCTTCCCGAGGAAGATTACAGCGGCATTGTGGAAACGCTTTATCTCGTCTCCGTGCCGGGAATGCGGGAAAAGCTCCTGGCGGCCAAGGCCGAACCACTGGAAGATTGTGTTGACGAATCGGCTGTGGAATGGCAGCCATCAAGATTTTAAGCCTTTGGACACATTACGAAAGATGACCCGAAAACGGACTGTTTTGCAGTTCGTTTTTTTTTTTCAAATTTTTTTGAAAAAGGGTGAAAGGATTCCGCGCGGCGTGTATTTAAGGAAGTAAGAGCATCCATTTTTGCCGGAGCTCCACTTCCGGCCCAGAGAAAGTGAGGGACCCCCTATGAAGAAACGACTTATCAGCCTTCTGGTGGCGCTGTGCATGGCGGTAACGCTCCTGCCTGTGTCGGCACTTACAGCGTGGGCGGAGGAGAGCAGCCAATTAAAAATTGTAGGTGGCTATCCTGTCGGTTCCGGTGAGAACCATGATCGAAATTGTTCTGGTGATGGCTGGAGCTATGACGGTTCTACACGAACGCTTAAACTGCATCCTGCCAACCCGACAGAATATGATTTGAAAGAGTGCGGAAACATCCGTCTGGATCCAAAGAGTATTTTATGTTCTGCCATCATAAGGAAAAACGCAGAGATTGTAAATGGTAAATTTTGGAACGCCGAAAATCCTGGTTCCAGTATTACCAATGATGGCACTATAACGAGTGGCGTTTACTCAATGCCCGTTATAAATCATGGTACAATTACCGGCGGCACGTTTAAATCTACCGTTACCAACAATGGCACCATAAAGGGCGGCATTTTTCATAAAAAACCAGAGGATGGCCAAGTCGCTGACGGCTATACCTTGAAAGTGAATTCCCAGCAGAATGGCAGCTATGAGAGTTACGATGCAGAAATCAGTTATTTCGGCAACAGCGGTTATGTCATTCCCAATTCCAACCATAATACCAGCATCACCATCTATATTTCTCTTAAAAACAGTCAAGCAATATTATTTCCTATTGATGTTACATTCGGAGACTCAAACGACACACATTGTTTGTTAGAAGATTGGGCACCAAGTGCAAGTTATCACGGTGATGGTACAGGTTCTTTTTCTGTCACCTTCATCGCACCACCCGCCAAAGCGAACACCGTTACCCTGAGCAAGCTGACCCGGCTGGTGATTGACGAAAACGGCTACCCCGTTGGCACCAAGGGCGGCACCCAGGATTACAGCGGCAACGGCTGGAAGTTTGAGAAGAGCAATAGCACGCTGACGCTGACAAACGGCAGTTATGATTTCTCCGGTGAGAAAAACGCACTGCGCCCCCTGAACCCGAATGTCCACTTGATGGTTGAATCCGGTGCAACGCTGACCGGCGGCGCATTTGCGAAAGAGCCCAAAGGTGCAGGCACATTCAAAACAGTCATCCTGAACGGAACCGGTTCTATCACAGCGGTCAACGGCCTTGCGTCCGGCGACTGGGGCAACACACTTTATGCAGTCAAGACCGGGAATAATACCATTACCGCCAGTGAACCCATCCTTGATATCAACCGCATTTTATTGGAAAGCGTATATCCGGATTCTTCCAACAAAAACACCGTGCGCATCAATATACAATCTCTTAATTCTGTGAGTGCTTTTAATCCGGAAGCGGATATCATACTGAACCAGGCTTCCCATGGTTTGTCTCTTATCATGGACAGTGATGGCACACCGGTTATAGTCAATGCTCCTTTTGCGCCCGATAACAATTATTATAATTATTATGGTGACGGCTGGTATGTTAATAAAGCATCCGATGGCATGAGCCATGGCACACTGTATCTGACCGGCGAAAAAACCTACAACTTCCGTTATACAGACCCAGTCCATAAAACCGGCCAGTTGGATGGCACATTTGCAGCCGGTTTGCTTTATAATGACGGAACGATAACCGGCGGTGCATTCAACGGAAAGGATAGTGTGCTCAACAAACTCTTAGGGAGCACCGTAGTAAGCGATACTGCGCTCAGTGGCGATTATCGCTCTGTTACCGTGAATGATGGAGCTATCGTGAAAGTAAACGATACACTTCCTCTTGTTTACAATGAGACCACCCATGATTTGGTGCAGGGTTCCGCATGGGATCTGTATTCTTATGAAGGCACCGTCCTCACCGTAGAATCCAATGTAGATATTACAAATATCAACGGTCAGGAAATCGGCAATGCATTCACCAGCTACTACCCGAACGGTAAAACCAACAAAAAAGTGGTATGCTTTGAGATGCCCGACAGCGATGTGGAGTTGAACTCGACCAAAATTGTTGTTCCCGACCCGAAGCCCGAACCCAAACCCGAGCCCGAACCCGAAGCCCCCACCTGCCCGAGGGCATGGTGTTCGACCTGTGGGCCATGGATGAAGCCAGCCTGCTGGGCAACCCGGCGGTCGCCTACAACCAGGAGAGCTTTACCATCCCGGCCAATGCAGTGGAAAAAGGCAAGACCGTTACCGTGGAAGCCCAGTACCGGGATGCCACCATCGAGAGCGAGCCCAGCATTCTGGGCACTGCCGCCATCATCGGCGTGGCCGGTGCAGGCACGGCGGTCATCGTGTGGCAGGGCTACCGCATCGGCATGGAGCTGTACGAGAAGTATTTCCAGCCCACGCCGGAAGAGGATGCGGTGGTCGAACCCACGCTTGAAAGTCAGATGACAGATCCGATTTCCTGAAAGCGGGCTCACCCTCTCAGTCTCGCTTTGCTCGACAGCTCTCCCAAAGGGAGAGCTCTTGACAAACCGATATAAAAACAGCGCCGCTCCATCGTTTCCGGTGGGGCGGCGCATTTTTGCGGTTCAATCCCGGCGCAAAGGCAGGGTAAGGGACATTTTCTGGTAGGCAATGCGGGGCGTGCCGTCCTCCACATGGATGATGCCGCACTTGGTAAAGCCGTTTTCTTCCAGCAGGTGCTGCATGATCTTGTTGTCGGCGTGGGTGTCGGCCCGCAGGCTCTCGCAGTGCTCCAGACACCAGGTGATCACAGCAGCGGCAACGCCGGGGTGCCTGCCCGCCGAAGCCAGCCGGTGGATGGTGCCGTAGGGCAGGGTATCGTTCAGCCACTTGCCATCCTCGATCCGGGCATAGGTGGGGTCCGGGCCAAGGATAAAGGCAAACACGCCCTCCAGCTCGCCGTTGACAAGGTAGAGGAAGAGCCGGTTGGAATCAATGTCCTCTTCCAGCAGCTCCTGCGGCGGAAAATGATTTCCCCACTGGGTGGGGTTGCCGGAATCCGCCATCGCCTGCCGGGCACGGGCATAAATTTTCAGGATCGCATCCAGATCTGCACGTCTTGCTCCACGAAACATCTTCATCCAACCTCTCTTCCGGCAGGCCGCTGCCCGCCCTGATCGTTCTGCTTTAATATAACACAAAACGGCCCTCTCCGTCAAAGCCTGCTGCAAAGGCGGAGAGGGTCGTTCACTGATGCACTTATGTGCGCTGGCTGCGTGCCCGGCGGTACTCCCGGGGGCTCTGGCCATACCGCTCATGGAACAGGCGGTAGAAGTAGCTGGTGTTCTCATAGCCCACCTGGGTGATGATCTGCTGGATGTTCAGGTCGCTGCGGCGCAGCAGACGGGCGGCGGTCTCCATCCGGTGCTTCTGCAGCAGCTCCTTATAGGTCTTTCCGGTCTGGGCCCGGACGCACTCGCTGACATACGCCAGCGAAACGCCGTAGCTGCGGGCCACATTGGAAAGGCTTGCTTCGCGGTAATTCTGGGTGATCTCCTGTAATGCCGCCTGGACCAGCGCTTCGATGCCGGACACCCGCCGCAGCCAGTTCATCAGGCTTTCTGGGGAAGCCTTTCTGCCTATAATACGGGCGGGGCACAGAAATAATTGCAAATAGCTCAAATTTTTTTGGTAAAACACCCGCTCCGTCATTGCGGCTTCGGGTCTGCATTCTGCATATTTGCAGCAGTCTATTGCTTTGATGCGGCATCTCTTTTGCAGGAAAACGAAAACAAAAGATCAGAACATATTTTCGTTATGATAACGCCCGCTGCGGACGAACTCCACCCACTCGGCCAGGTTCACGGCGTGGTCGCCGATGCGCTCCAGGTACTTGATGACCATGAGCAGATCCAGGGCGGCATCCACCTTGCCGGGGTCGGCGGCGATCTCCTGCGCCAGCGTATGCTTGATGGCGTTGAAATCGTAGTCCACCTCATCGTCGGCGGCAATGACCCTGAGGGCGGCCTGCTCATTCTCAGAGGTCAGGGCATTCAGGGCATCCAGGATCATCTTGTGCGCCTTCTGGCCCATCTTGATGGCCTGGCTCACAGCAGGGTCGCCCTCCTTGCGGACAGTGACCAGATGGGGGATGATCTCCGCGATATCGGAGGCATGATCGCCGATGCGCTCCACATCCGTGACCACCTTCATGGCGGTGGAGATGCGGCGCAGGTCACCTGCCACCGGCTGCTGGCGGAGCAGCAGGGTCATGCAGCGGTGCTCAATGTCCCGCTCCATGTTGTTGATGCGGCCATCGCCCTGCACCACGGCGGCGGCAGCCCCGGCATCGGCGGTGCAGAGGGCTTCCATTGCAGCTTCCACGGCATCGGCAGCGTTCTGACCCATCTCGGCCAGGGCCGTTTTCAGGGCGGCAAGGTCGTTTTCGTATTGTGTACGGTTGCTCATTGCGTTTTTCTCCTTAGCTGAACCGGCCCGAAATGTAATCCTCGGTGCGCTTATCCTGCGGGGTGCTGAAGATCTGCGCCGTTGGGCCGGCTTCCACCAGCTCGCCCAGCAGGAAGAAGGCGGTGCGGTCGCTGATACGGGCTGCCTGCTGCATGTTATGGGTCACGATGACCACGGTGTAGTTCTTTTTCAGCTCGCTCATCAGCTCCTCCACCTTCATGGTGGAGCCGGGGTCCAGAGCGCTGGTGGGCTCATCCATCAGCAGGACTTCGGGCTTGACAGCCAGGGCGCGGGCAATGCACAGGCGCTGCTGCTGGCCGCCGGAAAGGCCCAGGGCGCTCTTTTTCAGGCGGTCCTTGACCTCGTTCCAGAGGGCGGCACCCTTCAGGGAGCTTTCCACCAGCTCGTCCAGCTCTGCCTTGTTGTGCACACCGTGCAGCCTGGGGCCGTAGGTGATGTTATCGTAGATGCTCATGGGGAAGGGGTTGGCCTTCTGGAACACCATGCCCACCCGGCGGCGCAGCTCAGTGGGCTGCATCTCGCGGGCAAAGATATCCTGCCCTTTCAGGCGGACATCGCCCTCGATGCGGACTCCGGGCACAAGGTCGTTCATCCGGTTCAGGGTCTTCAGGAAGGTGGACTTGCCGCAGCCGGAGGGGCCGATGAGGGCCGTGATCTCCCGCTCGCCCATGTCCAGCGAAATATCTTTCAGCGCCTTGAAATCCCCGTACCAGAGGTTCAGGTTTTTGGCTGTGATAATGGGTGATACGTTTTCCATAGTTTTCCTCTTGTATTGACTCCCTCAGTCGCGGCTATGCCGCGCCAGCTCCCTCTGAGAGGGAGCCTTTTGCGTTGCGGGCAGGATAAGCCTCCCTCCGTGAGGGAGGTGGCATCGCGCAGCGATGACGGAGGGAGTTATTTACTGCTTCTGTTTCAGTTTGGTTTTTGCCAGCCGGGCTGCCAGATTGATGGCAAGCACCAGCACCAGCAGCACTGCACCGATGGCCCAGGCGGAGTCGAAATCGCCGTCCTCAAAGGCACGGAGGTAGAGCAGCACCGACAGGGTGGCACCGTTGGAGGTGTAGGCCTTGAGCACGCCGTTGGCAATGACCTCGGCAGCACCGGCGGTGAAGAGCAGCGCGGCGCTTTCGCCCACGATACGGCCCACGGCCAGGATGCAGCCGGTCACGATGCCGTCGATGCTGCAGGGCAGCACGATGGTGCGGATGATGTGCCACTTGCCCGCACCCAGACCCAGCGCGCCCTCACGGTAGCCCTGGGGCACCATTTTCAGGGATTCCTGGGTGGTGCGGATGATGGTGGGCAGGTTCATGATCACCAGCGTCAGGCTGCCGGAGAGCAGGCAGGTCTGGAAGCCCAGTGTCTGGGCGAACACCAGCATCCCCACCAGACCGTAAATGATACTGGGGATGCCCGCCAGCGTCTCGTTGGTGAACTCGATCACCGAAATGACCTTGCGGTTCCGGGCGTACTCGGTCAGGTAAACGGCCGCGCCCACACCCAGTGGCAGTACGATCAAAAGCGTCAGCAGGATGACATACAGCGTGTTGAGGATCGCAGGCAGGATGCCGTCCGTGCCCTTCAGCACACTGGCGGTGGTGGTCAGGAATTTCCAGCTGATGTGCGGGATGCCCCGCACCAGCACCATGCCCAGAATGCCTGCCACCAGTACGATAACCAGCACAGCCGAGGCCCGGACCAGCGCGTTCATCACGCGGTTCCAGGTGCGGCGGGAGGCAGAAGAACTGTTATTCATCGCGCTTTCCTCCCTTCAGCACAACATTGAGCAGGATATTGATGCCCATGATAAAGACGAACAGCACCAGCGCAATGCTGAACAGCGCCTGTTTCTGCAGGCCGCTGGCGTAGCTCATCTCCTTGGCAATGGCGGTGGTCAGGAAGGTGACGCTGCGGAACAGGCTGTCCGGCATGTTGGGGCTGTTGCCAGCCACCATCATCACGGCCATGGCCTCGCCGATGGCGCGGCCGATGCCCAGCACGATACCGGCGGCAATGCCGCTCCGGGCAGCGGGGACGCTGACCTTGAACCAGGTCTCAACATCCGTTGCGCCCAGAGCCAGGCTGCCCTGCTCATACTCCGGCGGCACAGCGTTGAGCGCTGTGACCGACACCGACACGATGCTGGGCAGGATCATCACCGCCAGCACCACGATGGCGCTCAGCAGGCAGGCACCGGAGGCCTTGCCAAAGATCCTGGCCACGGCGGGCACCAGCACCTGCATGCCCAGCAGGCCGAACACCACGCTGGGGATGCCGCTCAGCAGCTCAATGGCGGTCACGACCACGGTGCGCACCTTCGGGCCTGCGGCCTTGGAGAGGAACACCGCCGTCAGCAGGCCGATGGGCACGCCGATCACGGTGGCACCCAGCGTGCCGTAAACGCTGGACAGGATGAAGGGCAGAATGCCGTAGGCCGGGTCGGCGGCGGTGGAAGCCCACCGGGTGCCGAACAGGAACCGGAACAGCCCGATCTTCCGGATGGCAGGCACACCGGAAAGGACCATGTACATCGAGATCAGGAGCACACAGCCCACCGCCAGAATGCCGCAGAGGAAGAAGATGAGGTTCATCACCGCTTCCAGCCACGCAGCAGGGGTTCTGGGGAGAGAGATCTTTTTGTTGTTCATAGCATCATTGCTTTCCGCAATTACTCGTTCACAGGAACAGCACCGGCAGTGCGGATCAGGTCAGCAGCATCGGCACTGACAGCAAAGTCGAAGAAAGCCTGTGCCTGCTCAGACAGGGTGACAGACTTGTTGGTGACGAACACGAAGGGACGCTGCACCTCGTAGCTGCCGTCCTTGACGGTCTCCTCGCTGCACTCCACACCGCCAACGGTGACCATCTTCACGGTGTCGCCCACAGCGGACAGGGAAGCGTAGCCGATGGCCAGAGGGTTGGCCTCCACAGCGCTGATGACAGCGCCGGTAGCGGTCAGCTCCTGCGCGTACTTGCAGCTGTCCTTGACATCCACGATGCTCTCAAAGCCATCACGGGTGCCGGAGCCAGCCTCACGGCCGATCAGAACGATCTCGCCGTCGTCGCCGCCGACTTCAGACCAGTTGGTGATCTCCCCGGTGAACATCTGCTTGAGCTGGTCAACGGTCAGATCCTCCACCTTGCTTGCATTGTTGACGATGATGGCGATGCCATCCAGAGCGATGGTGGTGCCATCCACGTCAGCCTTCTCGTCGTCCTTCAGGGCACGGGAGGACAGGCCGATGTCCAGGGTCTTATCGGCAGCACCGGTGATGCCTGCGCCGGAACCGGTGGGGTCGTAGCTGACGGTGACACCCGGCTCAACCTCAGCAAAGCCTTCGGTCAGGGCAGCGATAACGTTCTTCATGGAGGTGGAACCACCGGCAGCAACGTTGCCGGACAGGGCAGCAGCGGTGGAAGATGCAGCAGAGCCTGCAGCGGCAGAGGTAGAAGAAGCTGCAGCAGAGGAAGCAGAACCGCCGCAGGCGGTCAGGGCAGCAGCGGCAGCAACTGCACCGCAGACAGTGAAAAACGAACGACGCGTGATCTTTTTCATAATATTTGTCCTCCAAATATCCGGGCTTTCCGCTCCCGGCTCTTGTTTTCGTGTTTTCCTTGGGTACGGCACTATTGTATCCCAGTCGGCAAGCCGCTTCGACCACAAGCGGGAAAAATCGAGGTAAATTGTTTGGATATGTTTTGACTCCAATGTAAAATTTGGGCGCAAAAAAGCCCGAGGTGCGGGTGCACCTCGGGCTCTTTTGAGGGGATATTAGACTTTATCGACAGCGGAGACTGTCACTTTGCCGTCACTCGTCAGAGAAAACTCAGCTGTCCTGCCTTGCAGGGTCACATACAGCTTGAAGGGTACGCCCTGCTTAAAAGAACCGTACCCACTGGCCTTTGCACGGAACTGCGGCACATAAGTCTTTGTCAGTTTAGAGGAGATCTCCTCTTTTCCATTGGTCAGTTCCAGCGCGGTCTTATCAATTTTTGCCGCAAAGACACCGGCAAAATTGTATTTGATCTCGCTGGCTGCACCATTGTACCGAATCCGCACATTGGGTTTGCAGAGGTAGCCGTTGGCGTTCTCATTGCCCACGACCTCATCACCAGTGATGGTCATGTTGCCGGTCATGGTCACTTCAAACTCACCCAGCCCGATGGTTGCGGACGGGATCTCGCTGCCGCCCCCATCGCAGCCGGTGAGGACACCGGCTGCAGAGGCGGCCAGCACCGCGGCGGCAGAGGCTTTCAGAAAATCACGGCGGGAAAAAACATTACGCATCAGAAATTCCTCCCATCTCAGATCTGGTTTGTTCCTATCACCATAGTACCATATTTACCCAGACTGTCAAGGGACAGAATTCAACCTCTCAGTCTCGCTACGCTCGCCAAGTACGGGTTGCGGCTCCCAGCATCCATCTCGTGTTGTAAACAACACTTATGTCTTGCTGGCCGCGGCCCCAACAGCAACGCCCTTTATCCGCCACTGGCGGCGGTTGTTGCTGTTGCCCCTAATAGGGGAGCCCTTGGCATATCGGGAAAGTCTGCACGGATGGACAAAGCTCCGTCGTTAAAGCTCGACCTCCACGCCATCGGGGCGGTAGAAGGTGACGTTCCTGCGCCACTGGGGCTCGCCCATGGTGCGGCGGTAGCAGTCTGCCAGCTGCCGCACGGCCTCCTCGGGGCTGCGCACCTTTCCGCCGCAGCAGGGGAGCACCAGCACCCGGAACCAGGCATCAAAGAGATGCTCTGTCCAGCCGGTGTCCCTGGCCCCGCACCGGGCGTAAAAGCCCAGGCGGCGCACAGCCATGGCCTCGTCCTCGGCTTTTTCAGGGCACTCCGCTTCAATGAGGATGGCCTGCGCGCCCTTCTCGTGGTCGGGCAAGGTGGCCAGCAGAGCGGCTCCGATGCCGCCGGCCCGGTATTGGGGCAGAACAGCAAAGTAGTCCAGCTGGCTCACCTCACAGCCCACGGGCCGCACCATCAACAGATACGCCACCAGCGCGTCGTCCTCGTACACGCCCCAGGTGTGGGCGGTACCGGCGGCCTCGCTGTTCAGGATCATGCTCAGGGGCTTCAGCTCTCCGGCAGGAAAATCCCGGCGCATCTCGTTCAGGTAAACGTTCGTCAGCTCTTCGGCGGTCAGCAGCCGCCAGGTCAGGTTCTCGGGGTTCATACGATACGGGTCCCTTTCTGGTAGACAGCCTGAATATTCAGTTCCTTGTCTGCCAGGATCACATTGCCGTAGCGGCCTGCAGCCAGACTGCCGTAATCATTGTCGATGCCAATGCTCTTGGCGGGGTTTTCGCTGGCGGCGCGGACAGCGCTTTCCAGCGGGACATTCATCTCCAGCACGGCACGCTTCATGCAGTCGTACAGGCAGGTGGCACTGCCCGCAATGGTGCCGGGGTGCTCGGTCAGGGTAGCACGGGGGCCGCTGACCGTGACCGCCTGGCCGCCCAGGCTGTACTGGCCGTCGGGCAGGCCGCAGGCCATCATGCTGTCGGCGATCAGGATGACATGGTCATCCCCGAAGGTGTTGAAGGTGAACCGCACCATGGCCGGGTGGATGTGGACGTTGTCGGTGATGAGTTCCACCTCCGCGCCCCGTTCCAGCGCCGCAATGATGGGGCCGGGCTCCCGGTGGGTGATGCCGGGCATGGCGTTGTACAGGTGGGTCATGTGGGTCGCGCCTGCGTCAAAGGCGGCGTTGGCGGTGTCGTAGCTGGTGCAGGTGTGGGCAATGGAGATCCGCACCTCGTCATGGCAGGCGGCAATGAACTCCAGCGCACCCGGCTCCTCCGGGGCGATATCCACCAGCTTGATCAGGCCGTTTGCCCGCTTCTGCAGGCGGCGGAACATTGCAACATCCGCCTTGTGGAGATACTCCGGGTTCTGGGCACCCACCTTGTTGGGGCTGATGAAGGGTCCCTCCATGTTGATACCCACAAGGTCTGCGCCTCTGCCGTTTTGATGGGCGGCGGCAGCATCCATCACACCGTTCAGGATCTCTTCTGAGAAAGTCATGGTGGCAGGGCAGATGGCCAGCACGCCCTTACCGGCCTCAAAATCGGCCAGGGTCTGGATGGCTTCTTCATTGCCGTCACAGAAATCCTTGCCCATGGCACCGTGGAAGTGGATATCCACCAGGCCCGGCAGAGCGTAAGCGCCCTTGGCATCCACGATCTCTTCGCCTTCCTCCGGCTGTGCAAAGGGCACGATGCGCCCCTCCCGGATGGTCAGGCTCCCCTCCTCAAAGGTGTGGCGGGGGGTATAAATCAGAGCATTTTTGATGATCATATTCTTATTCTCACGCTTTCCTTCGTGCAACCTCTCAGTCGGGCTTGCGCCCGCCAGCTCCCCTTGTAGGGGAGCCTTTGGCAAAAAGATTCACTGAAATCGGCTGCCAAGGCCTCCCCTCATTAGGGGAGGTGGCATTGCGCAGCAATGACGGAGAGGTTTAATTACAGCAGGCTCAGTGCTTCCTCATCGGCCACAAGGATGCAGTCGGGGTGCATCTGCAGGATGGAGCCCGGGCACTCGGGGGTCACAGGGCCGGAGACGACCGCCTTGACTGCCTTGGCCTTTGCCAGACCGTTGGCCACCACCAGCACCTTGCGGGCCTGCATGATGGTCTTGATGCCCATGGTGTAGGCCTGCTTGGGCACCAGATCCTCGTTGCCGTCAAAGAAGCGCTTGTTGGCCTCGATGGTGGCAGGGGTCAGATTCACGCAGTGGGTCTCCAGCTCAAAGGCCTCGCCCGGCTCGTTGAAGCCGATGTGGCCGTTGGGGCCAAGGCCCAGCAGCTGCAGGTCGATGCCGCCCACGCTGTGGATGATCTCGTTGTACTTTTTGCAGGCATCCGCAGCATCGGGGTTGGTGCCGTCGGGCAGATGGATGGCCTCGGGGCGGATGTTGACCTTGTCAAACAGGTTCTTGTGCATAAAGCTCCAATAGCTTTCGGGGTGCTCCTTGGGCAGGCCGCGGTACTCGTCCAGATTGACGGTGGTGACCTCAGAGAAATCCAGATCGCCCTTGTTGTACCAGTCCACCAGCTGAGCGTATGCGCCAACAGGGGTGCCGCCGGTCGCCAGACCCAGCACGCAGTTGGGCTTCATAATGACCTGTGCGGAGATGATGTTGGCAGCCTTGCGGGACATGTCCTTGTAATCTTTTGCACGAATGATCTTCATAATGGGGAACCTCCTGTTATTTTGCTTTGTCGTTGTCAGTATAGCATATTTTCCGGCCAAAAGGGTAGCCGGTTTGTGAACAAAACAAAATGCCGCCGAAAGCGGGGCGTAAACGCCCGCCCTCGGCGGCATTTTTACAGTTTGGGAATGGATGCGGAAGCAACCAGCCTTCCGCGCAAAAGCGTGCTCAGAAGGATGCTTACAGCATCTTCTTCAGCTCATCATACACGAACTGCACCTTGGTGCCGATGATGACCTGGCAAGTGGTCTTGTCGGGGCGGATAACACCGGCAGCGCCAGCAGCCTTCACAGCCTTCTCATCCACAGCGGTGTAGTCCTTAATGGTGAAGCGCAGGCGGGTAGCGCAGTAGTCCACGCTGGAGACGTTCTCCTTGCCGCCGATGGCCTTCAACACGCCAGCAGCAACCTCAGTGTAGTTGTTGTTGGCCAGAACGACCTTCTTCTCAGCCTCTTCGGCATCCTCGTCCTCACGGCCGGGGGTCTTCAGATCGAACTTGGTGATGGCGAAGTAGAACACGAAGTAGAACACCACGAATGCAGCGATGCCCAGAGGAATGATCATCCAGGTCTTAGCAGCTGCGGGCAGGGAAGCGGAGAACACCAGGTCGGTAGCACCTGCGGAGAAGCAGAAGCCAGCACGGAAACCGGAGTAGTAGGTGATGATGGTGAAGATGCCGTACAGAGCGGAGTACACAACGTACAGCGGGAAGCAC
>QWCH01004393.1_pt1 | contig 12919 bp, 12 predicted proteins | sample 1972671 | NCBI WGS metagenome assembly QWCH01 (sample SAMN09866713, study PRJNA288562) | Human gut metagenome isolate term3_stool, whole genome shotgun sequencing... | isolation source: gut | host: Homo sapiens | place: USA: California | reverse complement strand
AGGAAGTTTATATGACAGTTCTTACTATTTCAATCCTTACATGGAGAAATACCGGATAGAAGGGCAAGTCAAATTACCTTTCTTCCTGACTCCCGACAAACACTATGTAGGTGTCGCCTGGTATCAAAAGAAAGTGACAATTCCATCCGACTGGAAAGGGGAGCGAATCATTCTTTTCCTGGAGCGTCCGCATATCGAAACGACCGTATGGGTAAACTCTAAGAAGATGGGTATGCAGAACAGTCTTTGTGTTCCTCATGTATACGACCTGACTTCGGCAGTCACTCCCGGCAAACCTTGCCGGATCACTATCCGGATCGATAACCGAATTAAAGAAATCAATGTCGGTCCGGACTCACATAGCATCACCGACCAGACACAGGGCAACTGGAACGGTATCGTAGGCAAAATCGAACTGCAAACAACACCTAAAGTCTATTTCGATGACATACAGGTATATCCCGATCTGAGCAACCGGAAAGCGCTGGTACGTATGAATGTGAAATCCTCTTCCGCTGCCAAAGGAGAAATAACGCTTTCTGCCGAAAGCTTCAATACAGATACCCGGCATAAGGTAGCCCCTGTTCAACAGACATTCCGTATCCAGTCAGGAGACAATCGGGTAGAAATGGAACTTCCGATGGGAAAAGACTTCCTGACATGGGATGAATTCAACCCGGCACTCTACAAGCTGACGGCTACACTGAGCAGCGGCAAGCAGTCTGAAAGGAAGCAAGTGCAGTTCGGCATGCGTGATTTTAAGATAGAAGGAAAATGGTTCTACGTCAACGGACGGAAGACAATGCTCCGCGGTACAGTGGAAAACTGTGACTTCCCGCTTACAGGCTATGCGCCGATGGATGTGGCTTCATGGGAACGGGTTTTCCGCATCTGCCGCAGCTACGGACTGAACCACATGCGCTTCCACTCTTTCTGTCCGCCGGAAGCAGCTTTCATTGCTGCCGATCTGGTCGGTTTCTACCTGCAACCCGAAGGTCCCAGCTGGCCCAATCATGGTCCGAGACTGGGCAACGGACAGCCTATCGACAAGTATCTGATGGACGAAACGATCGCTTTGACTAAGGAATACGGAAATTACGCCTCTTATTGCATGCTGGCGTGTGGCAACGAACCTTCCGGCCGTTGGGTACCCTGGGTAAGCAAATTCGTCGATTACTGGAAAGCAACCGATCCCCGCCACGTATATACAGGAGCCTCTGTGGGAGGCAGCTGGCAATGGCAACCTCACAATCAATATCATGTGAAAGCCGGAGCACGCGGTCTCAGCTGGGCCGGCTCGCAACCGGAAAGCATGTCCGACTACCGTGCCAAAATCGATTCCGTGAAGCAACCGTATGTATCTCATGAGACCGGACAATGGTGCGCATTCCCGAATTTCAGCGAGATACGCAAATATACCGGAGTAAACAAGGCCAAGAACTTTGAAATCTTCCGGGATATCCTGAATGACAATCACATGGGCAGCATGGGACACGACTTCATGATGGCTTCGGGCAAACTTCAGGCAATCTGCTACAAACACGAGATTGAAAAGACACTGCGTACACCCGATTATGCAGGATTCCAACTGCTGGCACTGAATGACTATTCCGGTCAGGGAACTGCATTGGTAGGTCTTCTGGATGTCTTCTTTGAAGAAAAAGGCTATATCAACGCAGATGAGTTCAGACGCTTCTGCAGTCCGACCGTCCCATTGGCACGCATTCCCAAATTCGTGTATACCAACGATGAGACTTTCCATGCCGATATCGAAGTGTCGCACTTCGGGGCAGCCCCCTTGCAGGGAGCCAAAACCGTGTACAGCATCAAAGATGAATATGGCAAAGTATACGCTCACGGAACAGTAGGTACTCAGGACATACCTGTCGGAAATCTTTGCCAGTTGGGAAGTGTAGATATGAAACTGAACGGCATCACTACACCGCAGAAATTGAATATGGAGATATATTCGTATCAAGATATAACGGCAAGGGTCACACAGGTGTAATTTTAGATAAAAACACGATTATACATTGTACATTGTATGGATCAATTAACGGTATTGTGACTACTAAGCTTAATGGATGGACTGGTCCAAATGTTAGGTTCTATCGTTGGAATGAGAATAAAGGTGGAACTATAATTGATGCGACAAAGAAGACTTACTGGACTAATTCTGATGTTACAAAACACGATTTGGGCAAGAGATTGCAAGGAATAACTGCGACTCAAATCAATAACTGGATAAGAGCAAAAGCACCTAACAGTCCTTTTAATGGACAAGGTCAAGTGTTCATAGAAGCACAAAGCCAATCTGGATTAGATGCAAGATATATATTAGCTCATGCAGCACTAGAAAGTGCATGGGGTAGTAGTAGGATTGCAAGAACATATCACAATTACTTCGGTATTAACGCGTATGATAGTAATCCTGATAATGCTAAGAAGAGCAGTAATAGAAGCCTACAAGCAGGTATTATCAATGGCGCTGTGTGGATAAAAGAACACTATTATAACCGCGGACAAAAGACGTTGTATGCTATGAATCATGATAAAAATGGACATAACTATGCTAGTGATAAGGCATGGGGAGATAAGATTGCTAATATCATGAAAGGTTCTGAACGATATACCAATGCTGGTGCTACTGCTTCAAGTACTGAACAAGTATCGTACAAAGAACATGAAGTTAACACAGATTTGGTGGGATACAAGTATGATGATGGCAGATTCTATGTTACTGATGATGGGCTTATTTGCGATAGAGAAGCAGCTAAGAAGTGGACTAGATTCAATAAAACGGGTCAAAAGTATTTCATAAGAATGTACGACAGCGAGGCTACTAGTCAAAAGACGTTGTTTGATGAGGGATTAAGGTTCTTAAAAAACAACAATGAGGCTAAGATTAGCTATGAGGTTTCTCTAAGACAACTTCCAGATGAGCTTGAAATTGGGGACTACATCAGAATTATAGACCATGGATTTAAACCTGCGTTGTATTTATCTGCTAGACTTGTGGATATCACAAGGAGCTTATGTGATGAGCTTAGCAACTCTGCTATATTTGCAAACTTTGAAGAAGAAAAAGCAGGTATCTCTGAAAGACTTTTGAGTCTTGAAAAATCTGTGTATAGTAGCAGGTTTAATTGGCAAAATGTGCCATTTGAGATGGAGTTGACATCAAGCCAGGGCAATGTATTCAAAGATGGTGTGTTGTCAACGGAAATTACCGCTATTGTAACTAAAGCAAGTGTGGATCAAACTGCTACTATTGACAAGTTTGTATGGGAAAGAGTGTCAGAATACCAGGACAAAATCACAACTAGTGATGAGGACTGGAACAAATCTAAAGAAGGCTCAGTTGGTAATATACTTGGAATTAATAACACTGATGTGGATTTACAAGCTACTTTTACATGCTCTGCAATGTTGAATGATGTTGCTGTGGCTACAAGTTTTATAACCATAAAGGACTTGACGATTGGTATATACAAGCAAGAGGAAGAGCCAAACCACAACGTATTACAGTGGGGCGATGTGTGGCAATGGGACGATGGTAAAGGTACCCATTTCAAGAGATTGTGGAAGGGTGATAGGTGGGAAGATACTATCACTAAAAGAGACTTGGAGATATTGGAACTAACTCCAGGACCTCCAGGAGCCGACGGTGAAAATGGTATGCCAGGTAAAGACGGCAAGGATGGAAGAACTTCGTATGTTCACTTCGCTTATGCTGATAGTGAGGATGGAGCTGTTGGATTCACAAGGACTGCTACAACTGGTAAAAAGTACATCGGATTCTACACAGACTTTGAAAAAGCTGACTCAACAGATCCCAAGAAATATGAATGGTCAAGATACGTAGGAGAAGACGGTAAACCTGGAAAAGATGGATCACAAGGTATTCCTGGGAAGGCTGGTGCAGACGGTAAAACACCTTATTTCCATACGGCTTGGGCGAATAGCACCGACGGGACTAAGGATTTCAGCACAAGTCAAGCAGGGGAAAAAGAGTACATTGGTACTTATACGGATTTTGAGAAAACTGATTCAACAGACCCAAAAAAGTATACATGGATGCTTGTAAAAGGAAATAAAGGGAAAGACGGTGCTAACGGAAGTAACTTCACATGGAATATGCTTCTAAAATCGAATGTAGTTGTAGAAAACGCTAATTATCTAATTGCAAAGTATGACTTAGCAGAAAAACCTGTTGTTGGCGAAACTTATACTTGTACTATTTGGGGAAATCTTGCAAAAGAGAAATCTGCGTTTGGTATTTATAATTCAAGCGGGAGTATCGGTTTCGGTTACTTGACAAAGATTAAAGATGGAATATATCAAAGGACTTTTAAGTGGGCTAATTCAGCAAAATTATCTGATGGCAGTATATTTAAAGCGAATGACACCCAACTATGGGTTTATTCTTTGTATAGGAATGTAACTGGTGTTACTTCTACAATTGATAGAATTAAACTTGAGAAAGGAGCAAATACTAATCCAGAATGGTCGCCCCACGTTTCAGAAATCAACGGTAAAGACGGAACTTTTACTGGAGAAATCGGCGGTAGAAATTTAATCAAAAATTCAGACAAAATCACTGGTTGGACTAAATATGATGGTGGCAATCACTTAATCACAGATGAATTTATGAAAGAATTCAATATTCAAGGTCAACGAATAAAATCAGATGCCGCAAATGCGACAGATTTTATTAAAACATATGTCAATTTTGATGTAGATGATTTAGTGCCGGGAAAGAATTATACATTTTCTGTTTATGTGAAAAACAATCGTGATGTGCCAGCACAACTTAGAGTAAACGGGTTCAACTGGAACTTCGCTTATGAGTTACAACCTAATGAGTGTAAAAGGTTTGTTGTAACAGGCAAAAGAGATAACATGGAGGGTTACTGGAAAAATCGAATTCAATTTCAATTAAGAAGTGCAAATAAGGGTCAATTTGTTGATATGACTATTGCACGTCCACAATTGGAAGAGGGCGACGTTGCGACTTCGTGGAGCAAAAATCCTAGTGATTTCGAAGATGAGCTTGAAAAGAAAGCTGATTCACAAACTGTAACGGACATCGAGTCAAGGCAACAAGCCGTTGAGGTGTTGATTAGTCAGAAAGCAGACAAAGATAGCGTGACTAAGAGCTTTGTTGAGATAGAAAAGGCTAAGGCGTATGCAGATACTTTGAAAAAAGCGTTGGAAAATGAGAGTTTGTCGCTTCAAAATAGAATCAAAATTATAGAGGAGAATGTCGGAGCTGGTAAACTCACAATAGAAGCAATAACAACGTATTTTGACTTCGGTGAGGAAGGTATTCTCATTGGTAAAAAGGACGAAGCAGTTAAGATGATTCTTAAAAACAATGCACTAGAAATTGTAGACGGGACTAAAACTGTGGCAAGATTTGCGAACTCACAAGTACAAGTTCCTAACCTAAAAGTGGACGGAGTATTGGAGTTTGGATATCACATGGTAACTAGGTACGATAATGGCTCTAACAAATACACGATTATTAAACCAATCTAGGAGGAATAAATGGCAACATATACTGGTACAGCGCCATCAAGCTTGTATGCGTATTTTAAATTAGATATGTCAGTTATCAGTCAATCAGAAGCTGATAACACGTCAAGAATTAAATACAGATTATATCTTGAAAGTAGAGGCGGAGGAAGTGGCTATTCTCAAACAAAGAGAGCCACTTCTTTAATTTGTAATAATCAAACGATAGAAAACACGACAACAACTTATAGTTTTGACAGGGGTGGAAGTTCTACATTGTGTAGTGGTACTTTTACAATCACTCACAATTCGGATGGAACAATGTCGTTTCCAATCAAAGCAAGTGTTGGAACACATAGAGGAACTTGTTCACTGAGTGCTACAATGACACTTCCTACTATCGCAAGAGCAAAGCCTATGTCTATGAATATTGTCGATTCTGTGGCAGATACTGTGTACTATGCGAATATAGGGGATTCTGTGACTATTAATGTTACAAATATCTCTGGAAGAAGTGGAAGCATTAGATGGGAAACAGACAACTATAGTGGTTATGTTGGTAGTCTTGCAAGTAGTACAAGTTTCACATTCAATACAAGTACATTCTCTGATGTATTTGGTAGTGATTCTAGTGGATATGTGACTTTTACTGCTAGTGCTGATGATGGGGCGACTGCTTCAAGGACAATTACTCTTAGAATCTTTGAAATAAAAAAGCCTAGCATATCTTATGTTTCAGTCCGTGAGGGAAACTCACAAGTTAAGAGTGTTTTCGGAAGTGACTACTTCTATACAAATATCAGTGATGTTAGCGCTTATGTTTCTGCTGAGGCGTATAATGGTGCAAGTATTGAAAAGTATCTGGCGACTTTAGATGGATACACGACATACTCTAATAGTTCAACTATAGATATTGGTAGTGTAACAAGAGCTGGAGAAAGAAACATCACTTTTGAAGTTGTGGACAGTAGAAATCAAAGGAAATCTTATGGTCAGAATATAAGAGTTAAAGAGTACAATCCACCAACTGCCGAATGTAGTGTTACAAGAAAAGGCGAGGGATTGAATGCTTCTGTTAAGGTACAACACACTGTGTCTGGTAGTACTGATAAGAACACTTGTAATGTAACAGTTGATGTAAGAGAGTTACCGTACGGAAGTTTTTCAACGAAATACAGTGCAAACATAAATATCGCATCTACTACTCAATCAGTGAATTTGGGAAGTGGATACAAAGAGTTTGCATCGTATGAGGTTAGAGTAACTGCGACGGATAAGTTCAGAAGTTATACTGCTTTAGTTACGGTGCCAACTCAAGCGGTTGGAATTTCGATTAATTCTAAGAGTAACTGTGTTGGGATAGGTAAATTTCCAGATAAGCTGGTTGGAAATGATAACCTAGAAGTAAAGGGAGATATTTTTGCACAAGGCATTGAAGCTGACTTGACTTTAAAAGCCTGGAAGGCAGATATAGATTATCTTAATATTAAAAAAGAGTTAAAGATAGATGGCAAGCCATTGGATATTAAGCCTTTTGCAGAATATAATTCCTCATCAAGATTGGATACTGATAGTACTAGAGATTTGTTTGGTACGGCTAATTTGGGACCCGTTTCTTATTCAGGTTCTATTGGTGGATTTGCTTACAGCGATGTTATGAAAGTAAATTTTCCATATTATGTTTCTTCGATTAGCTACTTGAATATATGTATGATTGGCACTAGTGATACGGGAGTATTTCCTTTTATAATCAGTTATGATTCGTCGGGATTTAGATTAAGAGTGTTAAATATGGTAAACAGCAATACTACTAACAGATTAGAGATTTCATATCATGTGAGAGGAGCAAGGTAATGATAAATATTTTTATAAATGACGACAAAATAATGTTTGAATATTCTAAGAAAGAGGGGCTTATTCAAGGCGAGTTGAAAAACGCTGATGAAAAGCTGTCTGATATCGTGGCTGAGATTAAGAATATGAAAACAGATGATGAAATCAAAGCAGAAGAAAATAAGTTAAAGGAAGCAGAAGCAATGACTGAGATTTTTGACAAAATGATGGAGCTTGAAGAGACTATGAAGTCAATTCAAGAGTCAATAAACAAAGATAAAGGGGGTGAATTAGATGGCTGATATGTATGCATATTTGATTATGAGAGGCAGAAGAACATTTAAGAGTGTTCCAAATTGCTTAAAAGAACGTGTTAAAAAGATACTTGTTGAATTAGGACTTGAAGAATTAGCAACTGAGGAGGAATAGATGGAGCAATTTCTAAAATTGTTAGATACAGGATTTACCTTCGCGTTTGCGGCTGGAGTGTGCGTGTTTGTGTTTAAATACGCACCTCTTTTTTTAAAGGCTTGGGTAAATTTTAATAAGTCGATTGATAGAAATACTGAGGTTACGAATAGACACTATGACGAGACTGTGGATCTTAAACGACAATTACTAGACTTAAAAGAAAAATTAGAACATCACAATGCCAACGCCATGGACTTGCAAAGAGATCATGATGAAATTTTGAAAAATCAAGAGGAAATGTTGAAGATTTTAGGAGAAATGAAACAGATAATATTAGGAGGAGGTAGACGATATGACGATTAAAAAAAGAAAACAAAAAAGTATTGACACGTGTTAATAATACGTGTATAATATAAGTGCAAGTTAAATACTTGCTCAACACTCAACCCTCAAATACCAATCAATAGCTTTAAAGACAATAATAAGATTGGAGGAGTATGGTTAAACCATATAGGGAGGTTATAAAGGTTCTTAAAAACAACGGTTGGGTTTATGACCATACAACTGGTTCGCATGAAATTTACATTAAAAACGGTAAAATATGTCCTATAAAATGTAATAAGAAAGATATTCCAGCTGGAACTTTGGCGAACATTAAAAGAATAACAGGGCTAAAATTTTAGCCCTAAACCTCTAGTTAGGAGAGATTTTATGAAAAAAGACAAATATTCATATCCTTGTATAATAACGTATGATAAAAGTGACGGAATATACTACGTTGAATTTCCAGACTTGGAAGATTGCTTTACTGATGGTGATTCTTTAGAAGAGGCTTTATATAATGCAAAAGATGTCTTAGGATTGGTTCTTTATGCCAAAGAAGAAAACAATATTGAAATTGAACCACCTAAAAACAAGCCTATTTTTACTAAAGAAAATCAATCTGTATCGTATATTTCTGTTTGGATGCCTTTAATACGTGATGAAATAGAAAACAAGTCTATAAAAAAGACTGTTACAATTCCTAAATGGTTAAATGACTTAGCTGAGGATAACAATGTTAATTTTTCTAAAATTCTTCAAACGTCATTAAAAGAATATTTAGGGGTTAATAGATAACTTATTTTAATGGCATAAGTTATATACTAGGTTACAACAATAAAAAATATATTTAAATTAATTACAATAATTAATAAATCAAGCATTATGTATCACACTACATAGTGCTTTTTTATTATAAATTTTTATGAAAGGTGTGATTATATGACTAAGCTTGTAGGTGTGGATGTATCGAAGTATAACGGCTATCCAGATTGGAAGAAAGCTAAGGCTGACGGAGTACAATTTGCAATACTACGCCTTGGCAGTGGCTATGGTGGTGGATATGTCGATAAAACTTTTGAATATAACTACAGAGAGTGTAAGAAAGCTGGAATCGGTGTTGGAGTGTATGTAGCAAGCTATTTGAACATCAGTGCAGAAATCGATATGACTTTGAAAGCATTAAAGGGTAAGCAATTGGAATATCCTGTTTACTTCGATATCGAAGATTTCAGTTTGAGTGGACGTAGCTACACAAACTCACAACTAACAAATTACGCTGTGAGATACTGTTCAGAGGTTGAGCGTGCAGGGTATTACGTTGGTATTTACAGTAACAAAGCATTCCTTGATAGTAGGTTATACTGGGAGCGTATCAAGAAGTACGACATTTGGATAGCTCACTGGAATAAGGGTGTTAATTACGCTGGCAAATATGGAATGCACCAATACACAAATCAAGGTCAATGGCGTGGCATAGCATCGACTGGAGAGGGTGGAGTTGATACAAACTGGTGTTTTGTTGATTATCTAGGACTGATGAAGAAGTTAGGACTTAATGGTTATAAAAAACCGAAAGCAGAAGTGAAAGGACTTACGAAGATGGAAGAAGAAAAACTGTTAGACGAGATCAAGCAGACTGTAGTAACTTATGAGGACAGGGATTATGATAAAGCTGTAAAGATTGCTAAACAACACAAGGCTGTGCTTGTCCCTGTTGAGCTTAATTTGGATTTCGGAAAGATGAAACGCAGCAAAGACACGATAATCGGAATTGGCGAAAAAACTGGTAAGATTGATGGCGAAAACTTCGGCATCACTGGATATTGTGATTATTTAGTGAGTGCTGATAAGGTCGATGAATTTTTGAAAGATAGATCAAAATTTTTAAGGAGGAAATAGATGAAATTAGATAACAAAACTTATGATACACTTAAATGGGTAGCACAAATACTACTTCCAGCATTAGCAGTATTATACTCATCACTTGCTAAAACTTGGAATTTACCGTTTGGCAGTGGAATTACTGAAACTATTGTAGCTATCGATTTGTTCCTTGGTACTTTATTGGGTATAAGTTCAACAAATTATTATAAAGAAAAGTAATTTATGATATAATATAAGCATACAAACTTATATGGTTTAACTAAAAGAGTGACTGGAGAGCCAGTCGAGTTGGGATAGTTACTAGTGCTATCTCAATTTTTTTATAGAATTAATCGTGCGAGCAATCGTGAGCAATCGTGAGTTAATCGTGCGTAATGTACTAAAAAGATTAGCTATATAATATAATAAAAATATTATATATGCTTGTTGGAATGTCGGGAATTAAAAAAATAAAATCGTGAAAAGATTTATAGTATTATATGAATAAAATTTTTTGTAACTTATTTCTTACTACACATGGGTAGATTTTATATCTACCCTCTTTTTTTATGTATAAATTGAATTATTGAGCAAAAAAGACTTCGTGAGAGAGAGTATATAAAGAGTTTTTGAGCATAGTGGTATAATTATATCAATAAACAATGAAAAGCTTGTAAAAAGCTTGTAAGAGGGTGTAGAGGGAGTTTATGTAATTTTTGTAATAAATTGAAAATGTTTTGAAGATTTTTTAAAAAAAGTGTTGACATTATACGCATAAGCGTATATAATATAGTTACAAAGTAAGAAAGAAACAAAAGGAGTAATTAAAATGAAAATGAGAAAATTTAATGAAATGCAAACAGAATTGGGAAATAGGATAAAAGAAAAATTAAATGAAAAAACAATAAATAGTTTAGACGTTGATAATTTTAATTATCATATAAATTACAAGAGATTTTTAGAAGATTATAGTGAAAAATCTTATAAATTAACTTTTAAAGATAGAAAAGAATATAAAACAGTTTATATTCCAAAGAGTTTAGTAGATGAAAACGGAGACATTGCAGAATGGTTTATTAATAAAAACTCAATTCCGTTTTTCTCAAATAGTGAATTCAAAAAGAATTGTAAGAATTTTAGAAAAGGTTCAGAAGTATACAGTAGATTTTCATTAGAAGATTTTTATGACAACATGATTCTAGAATTTTCAATTCCATTATCAAGATTAATTGCTAAAGAAGATCTAGTAGACTACAACGAAATTGTAAAAGAAGTAGTAAATGAAATAAAATTTAAATAAGGAGGAAGTTTTGAAGTATAAAACAACAGAAGCACAAAGAAGAGCAAATGCTAAGTGGGACAAAGCGAACAAAGAAAAGAAAAATTACATCAATAAAAAATCCATTACTAAAAATTTTGTTCTAAAAACTGCAACATTAGAAGACATAATGCTAGTACAAGAATGGATAAAAGATAGGTTAAACAAATAAAAAAAGTGTTGACATTATACGCATAAGCGTATATAATATAGTTACAAAGTAAGAAAAGGAGTAAAAAAATGATAATAAAAGGTGAAAGCATAGATAGCAAGAAAATATTAACAACAGAAGAATTTATTGAATTTCAAGTAAGAAACGCTATTGTTGAAGAAGAAGATATAGAAGAAGATTTTGTTATGAAAAATGTCGACTTATCAAAGGTTGATTTCGAAGCGGTGAAAAACGTAAGCGAATATATTAATTACAGTTTATTAATAAGTACAAAATTTATAAATTGCGATTTTCATTATAATATTTTTGTAAAAGGGTTTACACATTGTGAATTTGAGAACTGTGATTTTTCAGGCTCAGTAATGAAAGCTGGATCACATCTTATAAGTTTTTGTAAATTCAATGATTGCAATTTTGAAGGCATGCGATTTGACTCAATAACATTCGAAGATACAGAATTCAATAATTCTGAATTTGAAAGTGTGATATTTTTGAGAAATTATTTCGAAAGATGTAGATTTAATAATCTTATAACTAATGTTTTAATGCGAGCATCAAGAATAAAAAAATGTGATTTCACAAATGCAAGAATACTTGACAAAAATTTCAAAGAAAATGATGACTTAGATTTCTTTGAATGTAAATTTTAATCCAAAAACTTAGGCAACAAAAGGGCAACATAACAAGCTATAAGCATTGGAAAATAGCCATTTGAAATATCCCTCCTAAGGGGGCATCCCCGGTTCGAATCCGGGTGGGAGTACCATACAAAAAGCCTAGAATTTACACGTTCTAGGCTTATTTTTATTTTATTAAATTTTACAGATAGCACTTACAATTCGTTAAGATTCTTGACAAAGGGCAACAAAAGGGAAACAAAAGGGCAACAAAAGGGCAACAAATATAAAAAGCATCACTACTGAATTTTTTCGAATTCACATTGTTGTAAATACACTTATTATTTTAAAAAATCAAGTGTAAATGCAACAATTATTTTTCGTTATCGTTAATTTTGTTTTTCTCTGGTAAATACTTCCAGTATCTTTTCGGCATATTATTCTGCATAAGTTTGAGGTTTTGGCGCTCTTTTATCCCGACTGAATTGTAGAATTCTATCCAGCAATCTTCAAACATTTTCTCTTCATCAGATTCTTCTTTGAAAATTTCTTGTACATCGTAAAATACCAAATCATAGTCCACATATATTGCACACTTATTTCTTTTTTTGTCGTAAATCACAAACTTTTCATTTCTCAATCTGTTTTTGAAATGATAGGTGAGTAATTCCAAAATGTCGTTGTTAGGTTCGAATTCTGCGAACAAGAAGTTGTCTTGGATTTCTTTGAATCTAAGAAGTCCTTTATATGCGTGAAGTTCTCTTGTTGAATATTTGCACAGACTATTGAATTGGACAGCGATTTTGTCGGAAGAGTTGATGAGGTTGTAGCCGTATGTGTACATATTTTTGATTGTCTTAGCGA
>QWCH01004382.1_pt1 | contig 12974 bp, 9 predicted proteins | sample 1972671 | NCBI WGS metagenome assembly QWCH01 (sample SAMN09866713, study PRJNA288562) | Human gut metagenome isolate term3_stool, whole genome shotgun sequencing... | isolation source: gut | host: Homo sapiens | place: USA: California | reverse complement strand
CGGTCGCGGCGCCATCAAGGAGATCCCGGGCGTTGCCAAGTCCCATGGCTTCACCAAGGCGTTCATCGTCACCGATCCGGTACTGCTGGAAACCGGCACCGTCAAGAAGGTCACCGATGTGCTTGATGAGGCAGGCATGCCGTACGAGGTCTTCGACAACGTCAAGCCGAACCCGCCGGTCGAATGCATTCAGGATGGCGTTGCCAAGTTCGCCGCATCCGGTGCTGATTTCCTGATCGGTCTGGGCGGCGGCTCCCCGCAAGACACCTGCAAGGGCATCGGCATCATCACCGCCAACCCGGAGTTTGCCGATGTGCTCTCCCTGGAAGGCGTTGCCGACACCAAGAACCCGTCCGTGCCGATCTTCGGCGTGCCGACCACCGCAGGCACCGCTTCGGAAACCACCATCAACTATGTGGTCACCGATACCGCCAACAAGCGTAAGTTCGTGGCCGTCGACCCGCACGACATTCCGATCGTCGCCTTCGTCGATCCTGATCTGACCGACTCCATGCCGCGCGGCCTCAAGGTCGCCACCGGTCTTGACGCCCTGACCCACGCCATTGAAGGCTACATCACTCCGGGCGCCTGGAGCCTGTCCGACTGCCTGAGCATGCAGACCATCCGCATGATTGCCAAGAACCTTGCCAAGAGCGCTGACGGCGACGTTCCTGCAGGCGAGCAGATGGCCTACGCCTCCTACATCACCGGCATGGCCTACTCCAACGTCGGCCTCGGTCTGGTGCATGGCATGGCCCACCCGCTGGGCGGCCGCCTCGGCGTTGCCCACGGCGTTGCCAACGGCATTCTGCTGGCACCGGTCATGGAATACAACAAGGACTTCACCGGCGAGAAGTATCGTGACATCGCCGACGCCTTCGGTGTCGAAGATGCCTACACCGGCGATCTCGAGACGGTTCGCGAAGAAGCCGTCCAGGCCGTGCACAAGCTCACCGTCGACCTGAAGAACCCGACCACCATCTCCGAAGTCGGCGCAACCGAAGCCGATCTGGAAGCACTGGCCCATGACGCCTTCAACGACGTGTGCACCCCGGGCAACCCGCGTCAGGCCACCGAAGAAGACATCCTCGCCATCTACAAGAGCCTGATGTAATGCGAAAACTCTCACGAATCGGCAATCGCATGCAGCGAATCTGCAGTGAAACCCGATTGTGAGAGAACATCGCTGAAAGCATTAAAAATCGTGGTGCGAAACTTCACAAAGCATTCGCACCACGATTTTTATATCTGCACATATATTACGGATTAATCGAAATAATGTAAACAATAATCCGTGATTACCAATCGCAAGTATTGGAATTACTCGTGCTTTTCGCTCCACTCCTCATCGGTGGGAGTGTCATCGTACCATTCGCGGCCTTCCTGCTCGGCCAATTCCATCTGCTCGTTGATCCACGCCGCCTCCGCAGGATTGATATCGGCGGTGTCAAGCACCTTCTGCCATACCGGATACAGCAGATGCATCACCGGATATAGCGCGGTGAGCAGAATCTCCGGCTTATGCTTGCGCGAATGCTGTGGATGCGCGTCGAACGTGTTCTTGAAACGACGCATGTAATTGTTGAACGACGTGAGCGACGTGTCCATACGGCGGGCGCTGATGCCGGCGATCATACGCGGGCAGTACACGGTTTTCAGATCCTTGCCCAGCAGATGCAGCGAAATATCGATATCCTCATGCATCACATCGGCCTTGTCTCGGCACACTTCGTCAGAAATTTCGCGCCAAGCTGAAGCGCGGACCGCCATATTCGAGCCAAACAGCAACGGCTGGCCGCCATCGGCCTTGTAAATACGCTTGCGTGTGGAATTATCCCCACGCAAACCAAAATGGCGGCTCGGCAGATCGTAATACATCACCGGACCAGTGGCACCCATGGCCTCCGGGTCCTCAGTGAAAATGCCGGACACCACTTCGACCCAATCCGGGCGAATCATGCAATCGGCGTCGAAACGGCCCAGAATGTCGCCGGTGGCGTGGTTCAAACCATAATCGCGCGTCGGAATCAGCCCCTGCTCCTCATCCTGATGCAGCAGACGGACGGGTGCTTCCGGGTGGTCTTTGATGAACTGCTCCACCATGGCCACCGTCGAATCGGTGGAACGATTGTCGACAACGATCACTTCATGGGGCATCACGGTCTGCCTAGTGGCATTCAACAGGCAATCGTTGATACGCTCCTCTTCATTCCAAGCGGGGATGACAATTGAAACGTTCAGCATAACTACCACAATAGCTCAGCCTGTACACGACGCCTATCGCTACAATAGGGAGCCATGAGCGACAGCGAACAGCGAATGAACAATACGCAGAGCGAAAACGGTGCGAACACCAGCGAACAGCGATGGGACCTCGGCACCCTGTTTCCAGCCAAAGGAGATCCCCGAAAACCACCGGAATGGCTGGGGCGTGCGCTGCTATACATCGCCATAGCCATTGTGGGGTTTACTTTCTGCTGGCGCAGCTGGGGCAAAATCGAATACCTGGTGATCGACATCATCGTCTCGCTGTTCATCGCGCTCGCGGTGGAGCCGGTGGTGGTGCCGCTGGTCAAGCATGGCTGGAAACGTTCGTTCGCCTCGCTGTTCTCGCTGCTGATGCTGGCCGTGATGCTCGGCGTGCTCTTCACGCTGTTCGGCAACCTGTTCGTGCAGCAGGTGATCGCATTGGTGAACGGTCTGCCCGACCTGTATGAGCAGATGTGCCAGTTCGTCAGTCAATACGCGAATTTCCAACTTCCTGAGATCAATAATCTCGGCAATGAGATTCTGAAGAACATTCAAACGTCATGGGTCACCGATTTCGCGGGTACCGCGCTAAATACAGTGTCGGGATTGTTTTCGTTCCTGATCAACCTCATGACAATAATCATGACCACGTATTACATTTCAGCGGCTGGTCCGAAATTGCGTCGTGCCGCATGCCAGTGGATGGCTCCGGCGGCTCAGCGCCGATTCCTGTTCGTGTGGACGGTGAGCCAGAGCCAGATCTCGTCGTTCCTGTTCTCCCGCGCCATTCTCGCATTGCTGAACGCGTTCTTCACCGGAATCTGTCTGATGCTGCTGCACGTGCCCTATTGGCTACCGTTGGCGCTGTTCTGCGGTATGGTTTCGCAGTTCATTCCTATGCTGGGCACGTATATCGGCGGCGCATTGCCGGTGCTGTTCGCGTGGGGCAGCTGCGGACTGTGGCAGGCCGTGGCGATACTGATGTTCATCTGCGTGTATCAGCAGATTGAGAATCTGATCTTCGCGCCGAAGATCTCCCAGCGCACCATGGATGTGAATGATGCCGTGGCGTTCCTCGCGGTGTTGGCGTTCACTTCGCTGTTCGGCGCGCTTGGCGCATTCCTCGCATTGCCGGTGGTCGCTTCCGTGCAGACGATCTTCCGCACCTATACAAAGCGGTACGAGCTGGTCGATTCTCCGCTGATGGACGATCCGGTGCCTGAAAAGAAGTCGAAGCTGGTGGAAGGCGCCGAAGTGATCAGCGAGCATCTGCACAATATGCCTCGCGCGGTGCAGGGATCCAGTGCGCATGTGCCGATTTCCGACGAAGTGCGGCAGTTACAGGAGCAGGCGTACAATATCAGCCGTTCCGAGGAATCGCTGGAATCGAACGAAACCGTCGCCATTCCGAGGCACGTGTTGGACAGAACAGAACACAAGCCATTGCAGGGTCTTGAGAGCGAAAACACATCGCAGGAATCCAATAAGAAATCGGAATCCGACAATGAACGGAAGAACGACGAATCGCGGGAAGCTGAAGGAAGCACGAAAAACGCGGATGACAATCCAAGAAGTAGGTGGCGCTAATGGTACTGCTGAGCGTACTTGACATTCTGTTGGTCATTGTCGGCGGCTCAGGCATGGTCTATCAGGCGGTATGCATTCTTATCTCGCTGTTCACCAAGCCGATCAGATTCCCCCAAGCGCCAATGGACAAGCGGTATGCGGTGTTGATTTCCGCACGAAACGAAGCGAAAGTCATCGGCAACCTCATTACCTGCATCCAAACGCAGACGTATCCGAGCGAGCTGATCGACATTTGGCTTGTTGCCGACAATTGCACCGACAACACCGCCGAAGTGGCGCGCAACATGGGCTGTCACGTGATCGAGCGTTTCAACAAGGAGCTCGTGGGCAAGGGCTACGCGCTGACGTATCTGCTTGACCAGATGAACGAATCCGGCGCATCCGACCCGTACGACGCGTTCTTCGTGTTCGATGCCGACAACAAGCTTGACAAGCATTACGTCGAAGAGATGAACAAGGCGTTCCAGTCGGGATTCAAGATTCTCACCAGCTACCGTAATTCCGTGAATTTGTCCGACAATTGGGTCTCTTCCGGTTCGGCATTGTGGTTCATTCGTGAATCTCGATTCCTGTCGGCATCGCGCATGTGGCTCGGCAACAGCTGCCATGTAGGGGGTACTGGCTTCATGTTCTCGCGGGAGATCATGCGTCGTAATAATGGTTGGAAATTCCATTTGCTGACTGAGGATTTGGAATTCACCATGGATTCCTTGCTACACGGCGATCGTATTGGCTATTGCGGCACGGCGATTCTGTATGATGAGCAGCCGGTCACGTTCGCGCAGAGCTGGCGTCAGCGTTTGCGTTGGAGCAAGGGCTTCCTGCAAGTGTTCCGTTATTACGGGCCGGCTTTGGTCAAACGCGCCATCAGGGAACGCGATTTTTCCGCCGTTGATTTCACACTGCTGTTGTGTCCGTTCACGGTGATCGGTATTGCGCGCGTTCTGCTGGGACTGTTGTTCGCGACCTGCGGATTCGTGACATGGCAGAGCCAGTTGAGCTCGTTGACCGGTTGGACGTCCGGCATTGTGACGTCGGTGATCGGCATGATGGCGTTGGCCGCGTTGACGATTATTGTGGAACGCGATCAGATTGGCGCCACCAACAAGGAGCTGTTCGCGTATGTGCTGAGCTTCCCGATCTACATGTTCAGTTATGTGCCGATCTCGTTCCAGGCGATGTTCGCCAAGTCCGAATGGAAGCCGATCGAGCATAAGGGATGACGTTCGTTCGCTGGCTGGCGCGTTTCCTGCCTTTTCGTTTTCATTTCGATTTCCTCTTATGACTGGAGTGTTGTTGTTCCATGGATGATTCGGCTGAATACCGGCATGTGAAACGCCGTCGATACATCACGGTGGCGCTTTCCGTGTCGCTCACCACGGTATTGTGCGTCGGCTATGTCGTGGCCGACATTTTCGACAAGTTGCCGGGTGTTCTCACATTGCAGGAAGTCGAGCATGCCACAGCCAAAACGCCGGGCAATGCCATTGCGGCCGCGACGATGGTCGGAGGGCTTGACGCTTCGAAAACCGTGGATGCCGTTGCGGCAAAGGCTCTGATCAGCCAGTTTGAGACGGCTGCCTCCGATTTTGGCGGTGAATACGCCATCGCCATCGCCGACGCGGCTGGCAATGTGGTGGCCGAGCAGAATCTCGACACGCCGTATACGCCGGCGTCCACCATGAAAACGCTGACGGCGTATGCGGCTGCGGCCACGCTCGACATGGGGTCGACGTTGGAGACGCAGACCTATTTGGAGCAGCGCGAAGATGGCACTTCGCGATTGGTGCTCAAAGGCAACGGCGACATGCTGCTCGGCGTCGGCGAATCTGATTCGGCGCACATCAATGGGCGTGCCGGGCTGGGAACGCTTGCGGCAAACACGGCCCAAGCGTTGCGGCAGCGGGGCATCACTTCCGTGACGCTCGTCTACGATGATTCCCTGTTCGGCAACGACCGTTGGCCCAACGGCATCGCCGAACTCGATCCGGACCACGTGTACTACGCGCCGACCGCATCCATGGCCGTGGATGGCGGGCGAAACTGGAACGGTGCTAATCCTACGGATCCCGATACGTTCAGCACATATCCCGTTTTGAGCACGCAGCCGGCTCGCGAGGCCGCGCTGGTGTTCGCGCAACGCCTGACTGAGCGGGGCATTGCGGTGAACGGTTCCGTGGAACAGGGAGCCGTTCCCGACGGGACCAGCCCCATTGCGACGGTGAGCTCCGCATCGCTGAACGAGATCATGGCGTTCATGCTTCGGCATTCCGACAATTCGCTGGCCGAGGAATTCGGCAGACTGCTGGCTTTGCACCTTAACGCCGGCAATTCACCGGCCGGAGCGGTGCAGTCGGTTGAACAGGTACTGGCTCAGCGGGGGATTTCCGCCGAAGGCCTCACCATGATTAACTGCTCGGGACTGGCTGAGGATTCCAAACTCACCGCGCATACCCTGCTTGACGTGCAGCAGCGTAATCTGACGAGCGGATCCGGTTCCGCCGCCGCTGAGGGGCTGTCGATTGTAGGATTTGTGGGCACTGCTGCGAATCGTTTGAACGATGCTGACGAAGCTGGTCTTATCCGTGCCAAAACCGGCAGTTTGGGAGATGTGACTTCCATGACCGGCAATGTGTCGCGCCATAATGGCGGTGCGTTGAGTTTTGCCGTGATCGTCAACGATCCTGATGATTCCGAAGCCGCGAAATCAGCTATCGACACATTTGTGGCAGCACTACCGAAGTTGTGACGCCATGGTGTATTCGTCACGTTTGCGCAAGGGAATCGGCGAACTGCGCGCCGCGTTGGAATCGGCCGGTTTGGGATTGCAGGATGCCCGTTTCGCCCGTCATGGCGAGCACGCGCCCGATGTGGACGCTCCGCTGATTATGGTGTCCTGTTCCGGTGGGCGCGATTCGATGGCGTTGGCTGCGGTTGCTGCGAAAACGTGCGCTTCATTGGGATTGCGATGCGGGGCGATTATCATCGACCACCAGTTGCAGCAAGGCTCTGCCGGTGTTGCGCGGGCAACCGCCGATCGTTGCGTTGCGTTGGGTCTTGACCCAGTTCGCGTTCGTGCGATTGACGTACCCGACTCCCGTGGCATCGGTGTTGAGGCAGCGGCGCGTGAAGCACGCTATCATGCGATTGTCGACGCATGCTCCGACGCTTCGGCCGTGCTTCTGGCTCATACGAAAAACGATCAGGCGGAAACCGTGATCATCGGTTTGTTGCGTTCCGCGGGCCTCGATGCGGTTTGCGGTATGAACGGTTCCTTCATACGAGACGGGGTGCGTTTTCTACGCCCATGGCTGAATGTGACCCGCGAAGAAACCACCGGCATCTGCGAGGATCTGCGGCTTGCCTGGTGGGACGATCCCACAAATGGGCCGGATGTGGGAGATTCGGGTGGAAATGAGCCTCTTCCCGCGAACTATCCGCTGCGATCCCGAATCCGGCACGATCTCATGCCATATCTTGAATCATTCGCGGGAAGCGACGTCGTGTCGAAACTTGCGCTTGGAGCGAGGCTTGCCGAAGACGATCGCGCATATCTTGACGATGTGGCGCAACGCGTGTGCGAGCAAGGCGTAACCGTGAACAACGGCGAGATAATCATCGACGTGCGTGCGTTGCAATCGCAAGACATTGCCATCAGAAGACGGGTGATTGTGCGCTCGCTTGCGGAAGCAGGCATTTCGTGCATGGCACGGCAGGTTGAAGGGATCGACAGGCTGATCTGCGACTGGCACGGCCAGAAAGGTGTGAATCTTCCCAGCGGATATTCAGCATATCGCCAGAAACACGTCATTCGCGTGTGCCAAGATGGTGGGCATGCGAATCGCTGACGTACAAGAAGATATTGATCACGAGCTGATCAGTAAAGAAGAGATTGCCGACATCATCAACCATGCTGCAGCCCAGGCCAGTGAAGACTACCGTGGCAAGAACCCGCTGCTGGTTTGCGTGCTCAAGGGTGCGGTGAACACGCTTGCGGCGTTCTCGCAGGCCATGAGCATCCACGCGGAGATGGATTTCATGAGCTTGTCGAGCTACGGTTCCGGCACTCAATCGAGCGGCAAGATCACCGTGCGGCAGGATCTGTCGACCGATGTTCGCGGTCGTCACGTGCTTATTGTGGAAGACATCATCGATTCGGGCGTCACGTTGGCGTGGCTCGTCGATGAGCTCAAAAGCCGTGGTGCCGCTTCCGTGGAGATTTTTGCGCTGTTGGAAAAGCCGGCGCGCCGTAAGGTGGATGTTCCTGTGAAATATAAGGGACGTGAGATTCCCGATGAATTCGTGGTCGGTTTCGGCTTGGATTATGACGAGCGATACCGCAATCTTGATTCGATCGCGGTGCTGAAGCCGGAAGTGTATGAAGGAGGTCAGGCATGAGTTTTCCTGGTCCGGGCCAGTCGCCGAATAACAACGGCGGCGGCAATAACCCGTTCACCAATCCGTTTGGACGCAATAATAACGCCGGCAATGGCAACGATTCCAACGGCAAGGGTGACAAGTCCAACGGCAACGGATCCAATGGCGGTCCGCGTCCGTTCTGGCAGTCCCCATGGCTGTGGGTTGTGGTTGTGGCATTGCTTGCCGTGACCATGTTCCAGATTTTCGCCGGAACCGGTTCCCAGACCATCGACACCAAGGACGGTCTGCAGATTCTCAACGGCAACAATGTTGAATACGCACAGATCGTAGACAACACCCAGCAGGTCAAGCTCAAGCTTAAGAGCGACTACTCCGCTACAGACCCTGATACCGGGCGTATGAAGAACTACGGCAAAAACGTGCAGTTCTACTACACGTACGCGCAGTCCGCAACCGTGGTCAAGGCCGTGCAGAAGGCTGATCCGGTCAAGGGCTGGACGGCGACCATGCAGCAGAGCAGCATTTGGACGTATCTGCTGACCTCGCTGCTGCCGTTCCTCATTATCTTTGGTCTGTTCTGGTTCATGATGAGCCGTATGGGCGGTGCTGGCGGCATGTTCGGTATGGGCGGCAAGAAGAACAGCGGCAAGCTGCTCGAAGGCCAGACCCCGACCACCAAGTTCGCCGACGTGGCCGGCGAAGAGGCTGCCGTGCAGGAAGTCGAGGAAATCAAGGACTTCCTGAAGGATCCGTCTCGTTACAAGGCTTTGGGTGCCCGCATTCCGCGTGGCGTATTGCTCTACGGCCCTCCAGGTACCGGTAAGACGTTGCTGGCACGAGCCATCGCAGGCGAAGCCGGTGTGCCTTTCTACTCCATGGCAGGCTCCGACTTCGTGGAAATGTTCGTGGGTCTTGGCGCCTCCCGTGTGCGCGATCTGTTCGATGAGGCCAAGAAGAACGCTCCGGCCATCATCTTCATCGATGAGATCGATGCCGTCGGTCGTAAGCGTGGCGGTTCCGGTATGAGCGGCGGCCACGACGAACGTGAGCAGACGCTGAACCAGCTGCTCGTTGAGATGGACGGCTTCAATAACGACACCAATCTGATCATCATCGCCGCGACCAACCGCCCCGACGTGCTTGATCCGGCACTGCTTCGCCCGGGCCGTTTCGACCGTCAGGTAGCCGTCGAAGCGCCTGATTTGGAAGGCCGCGAGGCTATTTTGAAGGTGCATGCCAAGGGCAAGCCGTTCGTGCCTGATGTCGATCTGCGTATGATCGCCGTGCGTACGCCGGGCTTTACCGGCGCCGATCTGGCCAATGTGTTGAACGAAGCCGCATTGTTGTGCGCCCGCGCCGGTGCGCAGCTGATCGACAACCGCGCCATCGACGAGGCCATCGACCGCGTGCAGGCGGGCCCGAAGCGCCGTTCCAAGGGCATGGCGCTCGACGAACTGCGCAACACCGCATACCACGAGGGTGGTCACGCGCTGGTGGCGGCTGCCATGAACGATACCGATCCGGTCACCAAGGTCACCATTCTGCCGCGTGGCCGCGCACTTGGCTACACTGCGGTGATGCCGACTGAAGATCGCTATTCCATGTCTCGCAACCAGCTGCTCGACCAGATGGCGTACGCCATGGGTGGTCGCACCGCGGAGGAAGTCGTGTTCCACGATCCGACCACCGGCGCTTCCAACGACATCGAAAAGGCGACGAACATCGCACGTCAGATGGTGCTCGACTACGGCTTCTCCGACAAGCTGGGTGCCATCAAGTGGTCCGATGACGAACAGAGCGACCTTGGATCGCTGAACCACAAGTATTCCGCACGCACCGCCGAAATCATCGACGAGGAAGTGCTCAAACTGGTGGAAACCGCGCATACCGAAGCGTGGAACGTCATCAACGAGAATCGTGAGATTCTTGACGAGCTCGTACGTCAGCTGCTCGTCAAGGAAACACTCAACGAAAAGGAACTTGCGGAAATCTTCGCTAATGTCAAGAAGGCGCCGAAGCGTGAAGTGTGGCTGAGCGACAGCAAGCGCCCGGATTCTGACATTCCGCCGGTTCCGATTCCCGAATCCCTGAAGAAAAGCGCAGGATTGACCAACTGATGAGCGATACCGAAGCATTCGATACCCTCTTCGACGACAAGGCCCGTGCCGCCCATGCGGCCGGGCCTGTCGGCTATGACGAGGAAGGCGTGCGCCAGGCAGTACGCCTGTTTCTGAAATCCATTGGCGAAGACCCGGACCGTGAAGGCCTGCTCGACACCCCCGACCGTATTGGGCGTGCCTGCAAGGAGCTGTTCGCAGGCCTTGGACACGGCCCCGAGGAAGTGCTCAAAACCAAGTTCAAAGTCGATACCGACGAAATGGTGCTGGTACGCGATATTGAACTCTTCTCGGTATGCGAACACCACCTGCTGCCGTTCCATGGCGTGGCCCACGTCGGCTATATTCCGTCGAACGGCCAAGTGGCGGGCTTAAGCAAGCTTGCACGACTGGTGGAACTGTATGCCCGACGTCCGCAAGTGCAGGAGCGTCTCACCCAACAGGTGGCCGACGCGTTGATGGAAGGTATCGAAGCACGTGGCGTGATCGTAGTCACCGAATGCGATCACATGTGCATGGCCATGCGTGGCGTAAAGAAGGCGCAATCGCGTACGGTTACATCGGCGGTGCGCGGCTGCATGCGAGACGCGACGACGCGAGCCGAAGCCATGAGCCTGATCCTGTCGCAGCATGCGTGATCGGCGCGACTGCAGCAAGTCGAATCGTAAATACCAATAACCGGATATAGGAGGGGCAACCGGATGACCATTGATATGAAATCGATTCATGATAGTGACCGTACGCTGGTGATGGGCGTGCTCAACATTACGGAGGATTCGTTCTCCGATGGAGGGTTATGGCTCGATCCTGCGAATGCGAAAGCGCACGGCGAAGCGATGATGAAAGATGGGGCTGACATCATCGATATCGGTGCCGAATCCACTCGCCCCGGAGCCAAACGTGTCAGTGAGGAAGACGAGCAAAACCGCGTGCTAGGTGCTGTGGATGCGCTGATTCCGGAAGGTGCGGTGCTGTCCATCGACACTACGCGCGCATCGGTGGCTCGCATGGCGTTGGAGCATGGTGCGCAGATCATCAACGACGTGTCCGGCGGTCAGCTGGACCGCGAAGTGCCCCATGTGGTGGCCGAACACGCGGAAAGCCTTTACATTGTGCAGCATTGGCGCGGTTGGCTTGCCGGCTCTGCAGGCGACGTGCCTGACGCTAATACGTCCGTGTACGCCAATGGCGTGGTGAACGACGTGTATGACGAACTCATGAAGCAGGTCGACGACGTGCTTCAGGCAGGCGTCTCGCCGTCACAGATCATCATCGATCCGGGTCTTGGATTCTCCAAACCGAGCGTCGAACATAACTTCCCGCTGATGGTGGCGTTGGAGCGGTTCAACGCCACCGGGTATCCGGTGCTGATCGGAGCCTCGCGCAAACGATTCGTCGGCGCGGCGCTTGCCGATGCCGGTATCGACGAGCCAAGCATGGGCAGCAAAGACAATGCGACCGCCGCCATCAGCGCCTTGTGCGCCGAATATGGAGCGTGGGCCGTGCGCGTGCATGACGTGGAGAAAAGCCGTGACGCGGTGGCGATCGGCAATGCGTGGCGTGCTTTCGCCAACGTCTGATACGCGCGGTGGGTGCATACGTTCGTATGCTCTTGACTGCGTAGGCACGGCAACGCCTCACATCACTAAAACCTTGAGATATGCAAAGAAAGGCTGGCATGGATCAGATTCGATTGACTGGCGTTCGCGCGGTCGGCAAACACGGTGTGCTTGATTTCGAACATGAGCGTGCGCAGACGTTCGTCGTCGACGCCACGCTGTTTCTGGATCTTGCGCTAGCCGGGCATTCCGACGATCTGCACGATACCGTCGATTACGGTGCCATCGCCAAAGGAATAGTCGCCATTATCGAAGGCGATCATGTCGATCTCATCGAAAAACTGGCCGATCGCATTGCCAGCATGATTCTTGAATATCCTGCTGTGGCGCGAACGCAAGTGACCGTGCACAAGCCGAGTGCGCCAATCGTCGTACCATTCGACGATGTGAGCGTAACCGTGGAACGTTCTCGTGAAACAGCGTCCGCAGCATCGCAAGTGCATCATGCCATCATTGCCATGGGTGGCAATCAGGGCGATGTAGTGGCCACCTTGCGTGACGCGGTGCGTTCGATCGACGGACTGGTGTCCACTCAGGTTACGGGCATTTCGCCGCTGTACCGTACCGATGCGTGGGGCATGCCCGATGGTACCCCCGACTTTTACAATGCGGTTGTTTCCGTGACCACCAAGCTATCGGCAATGGAGCTATTGCGAGGATTGCAGCGCATCGAAGCCGAACATGGTCGAGTGCGTACCGACCATTGGACTTCGCGCACACTTGATCTGGACATCATCGATTTTGACGGTCAGAGCAGCGACGATCCGGACCTGACGCTGCCTCACCCCCGTGCATGGCAGCGTGCGTTCGTGCTGGGGCCGTGGCTGGCACTCGAACCCGATGCCGAACTGCCGGGCGAACATGCCGGTTCCGTGGCTCAACTCCTCCATGAATCGACCGATCGCGACCATATCGACGAAATCGCAGATGATTGGATGGTGGAAAGCCCGACCGGCTACGGTACCGACGACCTTGCCTGCGATGCCAATAATGCGGGCGATGCGGATGATGCGATCGATTC
>QWCH01004381.1_pt1 | contig 12975 bp, 10 predicted proteins | sample 1972671 | NCBI WGS metagenome assembly QWCH01 (sample SAMN09866713, study PRJNA288562) | Human gut metagenome isolate term3_stool, whole genome shotgun sequencing... | isolation source: gut | host: Homo sapiens | place: USA: California | reverse complement strand
GGCAAAGAAACGAGCCAACGGCGAGGGCAGCATCCGCAAAAAGCCCAGCGGCCGCTGGGAGGGCAGATATACCCAGGGCATCGACCCGGTCACCGGCCGAGCCATCCAGAAAAGCGTGTCCGCCAAGACCCAGGCAGAGTGCAAAGAAAAGCTGGCGAGAGCCATTCGGGAGAATCGCGGCGTGCCGCTCAATCACACGGGCGACTACACCGCGGCGGAGTGGTGCCGCCTGTGGTTTGAAACTTACAGCAAGCCCAACATCCGCTACAACACCGCCAAGGGCTATGAGGGGATCATCGAGCACCACATCATCCCGGCCATCGGCGCGATCAAGCTCAAGCAGCTCTCGTCCATCCACATCCAGAGAATGTATAACGATCTGAAAGAAAACGGCAGGATGCCCCGTGGGGCGAAACAGAACGACAAAGCCTTGTCCAACACCTTCGTGCGGCGTGTCCATGCGGTGCTGCAGGCGGCGCTGAAGCAGGCGGTGAAAGAGCGGCTCATCCCGTACAACCCCTGCGAGAACTGCCGTATCCCGCCCAAGGACAAGAAAGAGATGACCATCCTCCCGCCGGAGAGGATCGGCAGATACCTCCAGGAAGCGGAGAAGTACGGCGTCCTGCCTATGTTCTATCTGGAGTTGTCCAGCGGCCTGCGCCGGGGAGAACTGCTGGCGCTTCAGTGGGAGGACTTGAATGTAAAAGAGCGCATCCTGACGGTGAATAAGCAGGTCACCCGCATGGAGGGCGAGCTGGATGTGACAGAACCAAAAACGAAAAACTCTGTCCGCAAGGTGGCGTTGTCGCAGCAGGCCGTGAACCTGCTGGTGCAGGAGCATGAACAGCACCCGGACAACCCTATCCTGTTCCCGTCGCCCCGGACGGGCGGCTACTGGAGTCCGGACGCGGTGTCAAGGATCAACCGGAAGCTGCTAAAAAACGCGGGCATCGAGGAGCATGTGCGCTTCCATGATCTCAGACACACCTTCGCAACGATGGCAATTTCCAGCGGCGTGGATGTGAAAACCCTGTCCAGTATGCTGGGTCACTACAGCGCGGGCTTCACGCTGGACACCTATACGCACATCACCAACGATATGCAGAGAGGTGCGGCTGAGAAGATCGGCGGCTTTATGGAATCGGTCACGGCAACCACCACCCCGGAGCCTCCCGACCCGCCGGAGGAAAGCCGGTGCAGGGTGATACCGTTCGAGAAGGTGGGATAAGCACAAAACAGCAGGGGAGACGCAAATATGTTCTCCCTTGCTGTTTTGACATAAAGATGCGAATTTTTATCCTAATACCTTTCCTTGTAGCAGACAATTCATGCCTTCCTTGATACGGATAGCATTGAATTCAGGAGACTCATTGTCTGGGCGCAGCCACTTTTCACCACCATCTAAACAATAGCGTTTGCACATTACATTTCCATCCACAAGGAATATTCCAATATCTCCCTCATTTAGCTCATTAACGTGTTTGACAAAGACAATACTCCCATCGGTAATGGTAGGCTCCATACTTTTGCCTGATATTCTCACCGCATAGTCTGCATCAAGGTATTCAGTTTTTATTTCTCGTTCTGGAGCGCTTGCTCCATCCATAAAGAAACCATCACCGGCACACGCTGACAATTCGTATAGAGAAACTGCCTTTGAAAGTTTTGCGGGCTCTGCTTCATTGGAAAGCGTCTCGGTTAGTGGTTCATGTATCTCGTCTTGAATCGATGTAATGATATCGTTCAGGCAAGAAAAGATATAGTTGCCTTTTTTATACTTGTCATCTTTAATAGCATTGGTCAATTCAATTGCTGTGGATTTTCCCTTATAAACGCCGTTATAAAAGTCCAAAGAGACAAATTTTAGTTCTTGAGCATCAATTGAAAAAATGATTTGCCCATTCTCTTTTAAGATATATTGTTCGTTTTCAAAATCAAAGCTCAGTTGTCTTTTCATATCGTTTCCACCTCTTTTTAATAGAGTCTAATCCGCCATCAATATTTTGCGCAACGATATCAAGCACGTTGTATTCAGGACACACATATTCAAGTGCGCCTGATTGTACGCTAAACAAACCATTTTTTTTAGAAAGGAAAATAAGGTTATCAACATCCAAGTTTACAATAAATTGCGGATTATGCGTTACCATAATTACTTGGCGATTTTCTCCCATAGTCTTAAATCTATCCAGCAAATATTCTCTGATTGAATTTTGAGAAATATTGTCTTCTGGCTGATCAATTATGTAAATTCCGTCTTGCTGCATTTCGTATGACAAAAGATCGAAATAGATTTTAGCATCTAATCCAGACGACATTTCCGCGTACTTGTCCATACCTTGATAGATTATAGAATTCTTTGGCCGCAAATCAGCTTCTATTAATGTGTGTAGCGCATTGCTAAAAAATTGTAACACAGGGGTATTATCATACTTTAATAAGGCGTCTTGTAATTCACTTTCGGTAATTGTCATCCAATTTATGGTTTTTCCCGCCTTTAATGTTCGAGAAATGAGCGAAAGGAAATATTGCGTGTTTATTTCTTCGATTTCAAGCTTTGATATAAATTCGTAGTCAAATACTTGATTGCTGTTAGTGCGAATCTGTGTATACTCAACGAAAGGTACATACGTTTCAATTGAGTTGCTTACATTGATCAAGTCGATTATCTGATTTTTTAACTCAGCAACATTTTCTGTAAATTCGGATCTTCTCTTCTGGGCATCAGTAATGCTGCGGCGATGTTTCTCTGAATACTTGCGGATTATCTTTGAGACAGTTTCCATTCGACTGTTTTCTGCTTCTATGAGTTGTACTCTGGTATTATATTTTTCTTTCATTTGGGATAATTCAGCAGAAACACCCTGAATATAAATCCGATCATCATCATCGATTTCCATTTTTTCAAGTGCAGACATTTGTGTGATTATATGGTCAATTTGTAGTGAAAGATCAGAGAATTGACTGGTTTTCTTTTTCGCACGGCCAATACTATTTACAAAAGTAATACTCTCTGCTTTTTCAGCGCTGGTTTCAATTCCGAATGATGACAATTTCTTGGTTTTTTTGTCAAGCTCAAACTTTTTCTCGAGATAGCCAATCATTCTTCCAATTTCAATCTCGAGAATGGCTTTATATGCTGAATTGTCAATGGACTTTGGAAAATATGAACCGAGAAATTCTGTTGCATTTAACTTGTTTTCCTCAAACTTAGTCCTAACTTCTCCCTGCATATCAAAACAGAAAATATGTTCAGGAGTAATTTGTTTGGGAACATCTAAACCTAACTGCGCAAGATATTTTCTGTATCCAGCTTTCACTTGGTTTGGCAGTAAATATGTAGGTTTTGTATAACCAGTTATTGCATGGAGTAGCAATGACTTACCGACCGAATTATCACCGATTATCACATTTATACCTTTAGATAAAGGAATAACGACATCGTCAGTGTCATGTTTGAAAGAAATAGATGGAAGGGTGTATTTTGTCGCAGTGAAAAAACTGTTAACGGTTTTTAGTCTGGTGTGATCTGTGATAGCCATTACCAATCCTTTGAATGTAGGCAAACATTTTGCGTATGTATAGGGAAAGTCAGAAATAATTTCCTCAGGCGTTTCGGACGGATATACAGACCAATCGTGACAATCCGTTCCTGTTACAAATCTGATTTGATTTTCTAAATGTTTTTGGAATAGATAAGCCTTATTAAGAATTTCATTCCGCCTATTTTTAAATTCGAACGCTTCAAAATAATCAGTATACACGAACTCTAAGAATTTGAACTCTCCTAATGTATTGGCATCATTTTTGCGTGCTTTAGTACTGGTTAATGTGTTTTTTTGGTGTGCAATGAGAATTGTATTGATATTAATTTTTCGTAATAAGTCGAGAAAGTCTTCTTCCTTGTATGCAAGCTTATAGGTTGGAGGATTTTTTCTCAATAGTTCCTCAATTGCCTGAATCTTTTTCTCATCTTCATCAGAAAAAATGGTAACCACATGAATGACACTTTCTCTGTCACCATCAAAAAAGCAAACAGAAAATTCAACTCCAGGCAGGACTTTTTGAATAGAGTTTTTCTCGCTCTCCGCTTGTTTTAGAGCTACATAAAAATCATATGAAAAAGTGTCATGGTCTGTAATTGAGCAGATATTAACATTCTGATCATTGAGCTTTTTTATTAATAGCGGAATGTTATCTAAGGTATTATTCTTAACTTTTGTGCCGTCTTTATGAGATGAAACGATAGAATGAATATGTAAATCGATTTTTAAGCCATTTGATACTACTTTTTGCATGTATTCACATCCCCCTCCATTATAAATCGGCTGGTCGACTATTATATCAACAAAACACTTTCATTTGTCTAATTATAATTTTTTACTGTGTTTCGAGAAGTATCTATTCGACCATATTACCAGATACACACCTCTATCTACTGCTCCATATCCCATTCGAGTTGATTAGATTTGCAAAAAGCCGCATGGGAATACACCCACACGGCTGCCTTGGCGGCGCAAAGGCCTACCGTAGAATTATTATAGTGGATAATGTCGGAAAATTCAAGTTTCCGGCGTATCTGCGCCGAAAATACCGAAGTTATACCCGTTAGGGATGGGTTAGGGATTTTGCGGTTTTCGGCATTCCTCCGTACCAAGGACGCAACCGTTATTTTACCGCTCTGACCACAATTGAAATGTGGTTAAGCACACTTCGAAAATCGAACTTATAACGCAGAAAAACCGCCTAAAAGGCGGTTTTTCGATGGAAGATGGTCCGAGTGACAGGATTCGAACCTGCGGCATCCTGCTCCCAAAGCAGGCGCGCTACCAACTGCGCTACACCCGGTTATTTAGTTTTTTATCCGGCTGGGCGTATTTTCCCAAACCAGGCGCGATACCAACTTCGCTATACCCGGATATTCAATTTCTGCCATGATACCACGGCGAGCGGAAAAAATAAAGATTTTTCTGTCTGTGGTCATTTATGTGGTCAAAGCCGCTTTTGTGCCGCTTTCGGTAATCGGAGAAAGTCCCGTAAACGCAGGTGTCGCAAGGCTTTGCGGCATTTCGCCTTGCCCCGTCCCGGATACCGCCACGGCACTCCCAAAGCAAGCGCGCTACCAACTGCGCTACACCCCGATACGGTATTCACTTTGCATCGCAAATCCGTTTTTGACAACCCTAATAGTATACTGGATTTTGGCCGGAAAGTCAACCGCCCGGTTGCATATCCCGCCCGAATAGCCTATAATAAAAATATCACCCAATATATAAAGGAGCGTGCCCTATGAGCGGTATGAAAAATATCCCCAAGAACGAGCGGATGACTCTGGCTTCCCAGATCGATTACCAGCCCGGCCAGGTGGTCAGCAAAACGCTGGCCCAGAATAGCGCCGTCAGCCTTACCCTGTTTTCCTTCGAAAAGGGTGAGGAGATCAGTACCCATGTCTCCGGCGGTGATGCCATGGTGCAGGTGCTGGAGGGCACTGGCCGCTTTACCGTGGATGGCGTCCCCCACATTCTGCATGAGGGCGAAAGCATCGTAATGCCTGCCGGCTTTCCTCATGCCGTCTTTGGCGAAGAGCGCTTCAAGATGTTGCTCACCGTCATTTTTTAAGTCCTATTGGGCCATATTCCCGCGGCAGATGCCAGCTTTGGTATCTGCCACCTTTTTATAATGCAAGAAATTTCTGCATGAATTTCAATATTTCTATCAGTAAAAATAAATTAACCAACGCTGACGCACACGAACCGCGAAATGTGTTTTCTCAGAAAAAACACTTCGCATTTAGCTGCCATTGGCACTGCAAAACCGCCTATCAAAGGCATTGACATTTCCCCCGGCCTCACATACAATAGTAAAAATACGGCGAAAAGTTGCCGTAATTTGTGTGACATCCAGTAAGAAAGAGGGTTTTATCGTGGAAAACAGCATGCAGAAGCGCTATGGCCTATTCACCGCCATCTCGATGGTCGTGGGCATCGTCATCGGCAGCGGCATCTTTTTTAAGGCCACCAAGGTGCTGGCCAATAATAACGGCGATATGGGCCGCAGCCTGCTCACCGTCGGCATCGTGGGCGCCATTATGCTCATCTGCTCCTTTGTGTTCGCCAATCTGGCCTCCCGGTACGAGAAGGTCAATGGCGTGATAGATTACGCCGAGGCGGCGCTGGGCCGCGGCTACGCCTACTATGTGGCCTGGTTCATGACGCTGATCTATTATCCCACCATCACCAGCACGCTGGGCTGGGTCACCGCCCAGTATGCGGCCATTCTATTTGGTTTCCCGGTAGCGGGCATGACCCATTACTGGGTCGGCTTCGGCATCCTGCTGGCGGATGGCCTCATCAATGCCTATGCTCCCCGGCTGGCCGGCAAGCTGCAGGTCTCCGCTACCGTTATCAAGCTTATCCCCCTTATTCTGATGGCCATTGCGGGCACCATCACCGGCCTTTCCAATGGCCTCACCGTGGAGGCCTTTACCGCGGCCAGCGCCCAGATAGCCTCCCAGGGCAGCGGCCTAATGGGCGCCATTGTGGCCTTTGCCTTCGCTTATGAGGGCTGGATCATTGCAACCTCCATTAACAGCGAGCTGCGCAATGCCAAAAAGAACCTCCCGCTGGCGCTGTCCCTTGGTGCGCTCATTGTGGTCGTTATCTACATGGCCTACTTCGTGGGCCTTACCGGCAGCATGAGTACCGCCGAGATGATGGCAGCAGGGGATATGCTCCCGGAAAAAGCCTTCGGCAATCTGTTTGGCCCAGCCGCCGGCACCATCGTCTTTGTGTTCATCGTCATCAGCTGCCTGGGTACTACCAATGGCCTGATGATGGGCTGCGCCCGCGGGGCCTACTCGCTGGGCGTCCGCGGAGAGGGCATCGCGCCGCGGTTCTTTGCCCGTGTGGATAAAAAGACCGATATGGCTACGAATTCCGCCTGGTTCGGCATCATCATCGCGCTGCTGTGGTACTCCTACTGGCATTTTTTCTTCATCCACGGCATGGGCCCCTCTTTCTTCAATTGGGAACCCGATGAACTGCCCATTATCACCCTGTATGCCGGCTATATTCCCATGTTTATCTCGGTCATGGCCCATTCCAAGGGGAGCAAGCCCCTTATGCGGTACATCCTGCCGGTGGTGGCCATCCTGGGCTGCTGCTTTATGGTGTATTGCGCGTTTGTGGCATACGGCATCCAGGCACTGTACTACCTGGGCTTCTTTGCCCTGGTCATGGCGGTCGGTGCGCTGGTGCGCATTACCCAGTCCCGGCAAAAATCAAAACCCGAATAAAAGGAACAGCCCCGCGGCGCAGCAGCCCGGGGCTTCTTTTTTGCGAAATATCCGCTAAAATCCCTATATGGTACAAAAAGCTCCTCTTTCGAGGAGCTTTTTTCCTATAATGAAATTACTGGGAGTCCACTTCCGCCATATGGCCGATGAGATCCAGCAGCTTGTTGCTGTAACCCCACTCGTTGTCATACCAGGAAACCAGCTTCACAAAGTGATCGTTCAGCATGATGCCGGCCTTGGCATCAAAGATGGAGGTATGGGGATCGGTGTAGAAGTCGGAGGAAACCACATCCTCATCGGTGTAGTCCATAATGCCCTTCATCTCGCCCTCGCAGGCAGCCTTTACCGCCTTGCAGATCTCCTCATAGGTGGTGGGCTTGGCCAGAGAAACGGTCAGATCCACAACGGAAACATCCAGGGTGGGAACACGGAAGGACATACCGGTCAGCTTACCCTTCAGCTCGGGGATAACCAGGGCGCAGGCCTTGGCAGCACCGGTGGAGGAGGGGATGATATTGCCGGCAGCGGCACGGCCGCCGCGCCAATCCTTCTTGGAAGCGCCGTCTACGGTCTTCTGGGTGCCGGTGGTGGAGTGTACGGTGGTCATCAGGCCCTCAACGATACCAAAGTTGTCGTTGATGACCTTGGCCAGAGGAGCCAGGCAGTTGGTGGTGCAGCTGGCGTTGGAAACGACCTTCATATCCTTGGTGTAGGTATTCTGGTTTACGCCCATAACGAAGGTGGGGGTCTCAGCATCCTTGGCGGGGGCGGAGATGATGACCTTCTTGGCGCCGCCTTCCAGGTGGGCCTTGCACTTTTCGGTGGTGGTAAATACGCCGGTGGATTCCACTACATAGTCAGCGCCTACCTTGCCCCACGGGATCTCAGCGGGGTTCATCAGGTCAAAGACCTCAATGGCCTTGCCGTTGACGGTGAACTTCTCGTCCTTGATCTCCACAGTGCCATGAAAGCGGCCATGAATGGTATCGTACTTGGTCATGTAAACCATGTAGTCGCGGTTGATGGCGGGATCGTTGATCGCAACCACCTCGTACTTCTCCGGCTGCTCCATGGCGGCGCGGAATACCAGTCTGCCGATACGGCCAAATCCGTTGATACCGATCTTGATTGCCATAAAAAATCTCTCCTTATAGTTTTTTTAGGGGGTTATGCCTTACATTGTTTATTTTATAACATTCTTTTGCAAACTGCAAGTGCTTTTCCCCCGGAAGTATAACAAATTATTCCCCCTTTGGCAACGATTATTTGGTTTTTGACCTGTTTGCGGGCCCCATAACGGAAATAATAGTAGAGATTTGCTCCATTTGCTAAAAAAGGAGTGACAGCGCCGTTAATTTATGGTAAGATGATGTTGTCGAAATTTGTCGAAAAAGGAGGGCGGCCCCATGGCACAGGATCAGCTGGATCTTACCCCGCAGGATACCCTGGCGCTTTCCGCAGCCATGCGCCGCCCCCTTACCGATCTGTTCACCCGCATCCGGGCCATCGCCGCTCACGAGGAAATGCTGACCCCCTACCTGCGGCAGGAGCTGGAGGTGCTGCTGCGGGATGGCTACCGCCTGCTGCGCCTGGCCGATAGCCTGAGCACGGTGGAATGCTATGAACTGCCCCCCAATGCCGCGGTGTTCCCGCTGTGGCAGCAGCTGCAGGAGTGCCTGGAGAGCTCCCGGCTGCTGCTGGGCGCCAATGGCCGTACCCTGTGCTACGATCTCCCGGAGGAGAATGACATGGTGCGGGGAGATGCCGAAATGCTTATGCGGGCTATTCTGCATCTCATCTGCAATGGCCTGGACGCCGCTGATGACGCGGTCGCTCCGGTAACGGTGCGGGGCAGTGTGGCCGGGGATCAGGCCATCCTCACCATCCTCGATGAGGGCCGGGGCATCCCGCCGGAGCAGCTGGAGGAGGTCTTTACCCCCTACCGTTCCCACGATAAGGACGGTCTGCCGTATCAGTCACCGGGGCTGGGCCTGCCGCTGGCCCGCCGGGTGCTGGAAGCCCATGGCGGCTCCCTGCGGCTCATCAGCAGCGAGGGCGGCACTGCCGCGGTCTGCTCGCTGCCGCTGTGCCGGGAGCTGCCCACCCTGCTGCGCAGCACGGCTCCCCACTACCTGGAGGATATTTTCTCTCCGCTTTACACCATCCTCTGCGATTATATCACGCCGCCATGGCCCTACCCCCAGCCATAGAGATATACCAAAGCCCCGGTTTGTGCGACCGGGGCCCTTTTATACCCACTGCAGGGCGCGGGATACGGGCCGCAGGCCGTTTCAGCTTCGCCGAAACCCGCGGGCTTCGCCCGCGTCGGCGGCTCCGCCGCCGGGCCTGCGGCCCGCCGTTCCCCTTGCAGATATAAAAACTCCCCCAGCCTTCCGGCCAGGGGGAGTCATCATTTCTTATTCTACGGAGATCAGGAAATAGTACACAGGCTGCCCGCCATAGGCCACCGTCAGCTCTACCTCCTCCGGCAGCAGGGAGCGCACCGCCTCCTCCACATCGGCAGCCTGCTCCTCGCTCACATCGGCGCCGTACAGCAGGGTGATGAACTGGCTGTCCTCCCGCATCAGGTCCTTGGCCACCTTGGCCGTCACAGAGCCCAGATCGGTCCCGGTAAAGGCCACCTTACCGTTTTCCAGCGCCAGCAGCTCGCCTTCCTTTATCTGATGCCCGTCGTAGTCGCTGTCCCGCGCCGCGAAGGTCACCGAACCGCTCTGTACGCGGGAGGCCGCCTCCTGCATGGCCTCCACATTGTCCTTTATCTCGGCGCTTTCATCATAGGCCATCATGGCGCTGATCCCCTGCGGGATGGTCGTGGTCGGCACCACATGGATGCGCCGCACCCCGCTGGTCCGAGCCAGCCGCGCGGCCTGCTCCGCCGCCATCACGATGTTTTTATTATTGGGAAGAACATAAACATCCATAGCGGGCACCTGCTCTGCCGCGTGCAGAATATCCTCAGTGGAGGGATTCATGGTCTGCCCGCCGCTCACGATCTGCTGTACGCCCAGATCCCGGAACAGCTGCTGCACGCCGTCACCGGCCGCCACCGCCACAAAGCCCGCCGTCAGCGCCGGGTCTATCTCCGCCGCCTGGGGAGCCGCCGCTTTCTGCTGCTCCTTTACGCTGGCTACCTGCGCCTTGTGCTGCTCTATCATGTTTTCGATCTTCAGCTTGGTCAGCATGCCGTAGGTCCCGGCCTTTTCCAGCGCCAGGCCCGGGTGGGCGGTGTGCACATGGCACTTGATGATCTCATCATCGTCCACCACCACTACGCAGTCGCCTATCGATTCCAGATAAGCCCGCAGCCCGGCGGGGTCATGCTCGGGGTCGTCCCGCATCACCAAAAACTCGGTGCAGTAGGGGTTGTTGATGTCCACTTCCTCCACCTCGCCGGCGGCGTTCACCACAGTGGCAGCCTCCTCAGCGGGGGCGGCAGCGGTATCACCGGCAATACCGGGCACCACGCCCTCCCCGGCAAAGACCTGCCGCATCCCCTTCAGGATGTACACCAGTCCCTGCCCGCCGGCATCCACTACACCGGCCTTTTTCAGTACCGGCAGCTGCTCCGGGGTCTGGGCCAGCGCCTCCTCGGCATATTGGATGATCAGATCCCATATCTCCAGCGGCTCCATGGTGTCGGTCAGGGCGGTCCGGCTCTTTTCGGCAGCCACTCTTGCCACCGTCAGGATGGTCCCCTCGGTGGGCTTCATCACGGCCTTGTAGGCGGCCGCCACACCGATCTCCAGCGCTTCCACCAGGTCGGCGGCGCCGGCTTCGCTTTTGTGCTTTAGCCCCTTGCTGAAGCCACGGAACAAAAGCGAGGTGATAACGCCGGAATTGCCGCGGGCGCCCCGCAGCAGTGCGGAGGCCGCTTTGCCGGCCACATCGCCCACGGTGGGGTAGTCATTGTGCAGCAGATCCTCTCGGGCCGCGCCCATGGTCATGCTCATGTTGGTGCCGGTATCGCCGTCCGGGACGGGAAATACATTTAGGGCGTCTACCTTTTGGCGGTTGTTTTCAATATTATTGGCGCCGGAGATATACGCCTCCGACAGCTGCTTTGCGGTGATCAAATCGTACGCTCCTTCCGGGTGCGCCGCGCGGCGCTCCCTGCAAATTGCAATAATAAAGCGAGAGCCGTTTTACGCGGTCATCTCATCCACATATACATTTACGCGCGCTACCTTAAAGCCGGTGCATTCCTCCACCGTATAGCGCACATTGTGGATGATGCTCTGCACGATGGCGCTGATATTGATGCCGTAGGTCACAGCAATGTGAATATCAACGATCAGTTTGCCGTCGGTGGTTTTTACACGCACGCCCTTATCGGGCACATCACTTTTGGTGATGGCGTAGCGCAGTCCCTGGTAGGTGGAATTGATCATTCCGGCAACGCCATAGCACTCGGAGGCCGCCATGCCGATCAGGTTGGCAAAGTATTCCTGCGAGATCTCCACGGTACCCAGTGTGTTTTCGTAGCCTATCATCGTATCCCTCCGTTTTGGTGGCGGCCGTTTTGGGGCGGCCGCTTGGTTTTTGCTGATTTTTTATTATACTATACTTTTTTGGTTCTGGCAAGTATGCAGGCCATTTGTTCAGCAGATGTTCAGTTTATCCGTCCACATTTACCCGCTTGATGGAAACCGCCTTGCCGGTTTTCCCGTCCACCTCCAGCAATACGCCGGAAAGCCGCACCAGCCCCTTCACGCTCTCAAACCGGGTGGGCAGCCCGGTCCGGAACCGCCGGATGGCAGGCTCCGGCGCCAGCCCCAGCGCGGAATCGAATACCCCACACATCCCCGCGTCGGTAATGTAGGCTGTTCCGCCGGGCAGCAGCCGTTCGTCCGCCGTTTGGATATGGGTATGGGTCCCAATGACAGCGCTGACCCGTCCATCCAGGTACAGCCCCATGCAGATCTTCTCAGAGGTCGCCTCGGCGTGGAAATCCAGGATCTTCACCGGTGCATCAATTTCTTCTAGCAGCCGATCCATGCAGTCAAAAGCGTTTTCGTGGCTTTCCAGCAGGTAGTTCCCCTGCAGGTTGATGACCGCCACTCTCGGTTTGCCGGGACAGTCATACAGGCACCAGCCCCGCCCCGGCGCGCTGGCGTGGAAATTCGCCGGCCGGATGATGCGATCGCTCTCCTCCAGCATCGGATAAATTTCCCGGCGGCGCAGGGCATGGTTCCCCAGCGTGATCACATCCGCCCCGGCATCCAGGATCAGTTCGGCGCTCCCCGGCAGGATGCCGTTGCCCTCGGCAGCGTTTTCCCCATTCACTATGGTCATATCCGCCCCGTAAAAGCGGCGCAGGTTCGGCAGCTCCCGCCGCAAAAAATCGCAGCCCGCCTGCCGCACCACATCACCCACAAATAATATCTTCATTTTTACGCTCCACTCATCCGTTATATTGGTTTATCATTTCTGCCCTGTTTATCATGTGCTAAAAATCCAGGCGCTTGTCCCGGCAAGTCCCGGCAAGTTCCGGCCCCTTCCTCGGCCAGCCCCCGCAAACCGCGGCCTCGGCCCGCAGGGCAGCCCGCCTGCGGCGGGCTCGGCGGCTTCGCCGCCGGTTCCGGCTTCGCCGCCGGTTCCGGCTTCGCCGCCGGTTCCGGCTTCGCCGCCGGTTCCGGCTTCGCCGCCGGTTCCGGCTTCGC
>QWCH01004379.1_pt1 | contig 12977 bp, 8 predicted proteins | sample 1972671 | NCBI WGS metagenome assembly QWCH01 (sample SAMN09866713, study PRJNA288562) | Human gut metagenome isolate term3_stool, whole genome shotgun sequencing... | isolation source: gut | host: Homo sapiens | place: USA: California | reverse complement strand
GATATTTTCCCGAATAAGAAAAATAAAGTGTATCTACCTTCTCTCCTAGTATACCCTTCTTCGATACAACAAAAGTGCTATCTGGGTTCAATTGCATATACCATACGACACCCGTATAGTCCCCTTTTCCCTCATAATGATAAAGACCGGATAATCGAGAATAAGGACTACATGATAAAAATAACATCAATATGAATAAAAGTAGTAGCTTCATTTTCTTTTATATTTTAAGTTTGGAATTTGCTTAACAGACTCTGGTAAAATTTCTTTTACAAAATTAGGATAAGCTTTCAATAAATCCTCTTTTGTGGAATTTATATTTATCGGATAAATTCCCATATTAGCCGCCCCTCCTGGGGCATAGATTTTTCCATCCACGGGATCAAAAATTCCTTGAACCCAAGGTGCTGTAATATATCCTAATCCCCGAGGATCATTTATCGGATTTATTCCTTTAACAGACTGAGGATCATATGTATATTGAGCTCTATATGCAGCCACTTCATCATAAACATCTTGCACAAATGTAATGCCCGTCTTCTTATTGAAACCAATATCTTGTGTTTCCTATTTGGATCTACGATCGACATTGGAAAACCGTGCCAGATCAATTAATGCTAAATTTAAAGACAAGATCGGGAAATAGCCTCTCGACTATATCCCGATCCTAAGATTATCTAATACTAAAAATTGTGGATACTCCTAATAATATCACACCCTACTTAAATGAACCTGCTAACGATAAAGCCAAAAAGCATTTTTCCATGATCCACACTCTAAAGGCGTCTTTCGTTTAGGGTTTATTTTATCATACATTTTAAATCGATGATTTCGTGCTCGATATAGGATATAATTCCCATCTGGTGAATAAGAATAAGAATAAGTAATTTCATCTGAATTTCGTCCAATTTTAGTCACTTTTCCGGTAAGAACGTCTATCTCTACCAGGTATTGTTTAAAATAAGTTGCGTATTGAAACAATAACGTTCTCTTGTCTTGCGATATTACAGGGTTTTGGTATCCCAAGCCATACGTACCTATTCCGAAAGAACTGATACGAGGCGATTTTTCCCATAACAGACTGTCCCCCTTATAGCAAGTTACATGCCCCCTATTCCGAATCTTTATTGTAAGATCATCATATTGATAAACAGCATTAGGATCTTTCAATTGTCGATAATATGACATCAAATTAGAATCTCGTAATGACTCTCGTTGAGGAACAACTATACTCGAATTCCAAAGCACACTTTTCTCTGTAACAACACCTCCTCTCTCCAAATAAAGAATCAAAGAATCTAATTTCCAAGCGTATCCTACCAAATGATACCCGCAAATATCCTCGGCCAGTATATGATCTTTAGATATTCTATAAGTTCCATATTCAAATTTTACCGCTTGGTAATCTAAAAAATGAACTTGCCCACGATTTTCAATCAAAATGTATTGTTGGGCTTTCAAATTCGTCCCCAAAAACGATATGAACAAAAAAACAAAAACACCTTTCATTGCTTCAAGTTATTTAAATTATATCCCATAAATGCATAATCTCTAATTCGCATTTGTAAATCCAAAAACATCGGCGTTCTCAAAATAGGAATATTAAAAACACCTCCAGATAAAAGAGCCCTGGAAGCTGCAATTGTGCAATGCATATTTTTCAAGGGCATAATTAACGCCATCTTATACTTTATATCACCGGGAAGTGTATTTATATATTTTTGATAACCCGCAATATTGACCCTCTTAATATCAACAGATCGTAAAAGAATGCTTGTCTCAGAATTAGTGTAATCAACAACCGGATCTAAACTTTTAAAAGCTGTTGGCAATGTACGTTCATAATGTTGTGTACTGCCCTGTCCTCCGACCATAGCACCCCAAGAAAAAGTTTTCCCATCTTGATAATTGTAAAGTTGTGAATGTCCGTCCGTTTCTAATCTCAATTTCCCTGTGGCATTATAAGATCCTTTAATTCCAGACCAAACATCAGATAGTGTTGCAAAAGCACCTAAACCATATCCAAGATCCTCGTACCATTTATTATTTCCATCAAGGAAGAAATCAAATTTTCCACTTCGCAAATTCAAGTTACCGAACCCGAATGAAATTCCTGGGTCTATTAGGCCGTCACTTAATAGAGACATTCCAAGAGAAGAGTTGAGAGTTCCTGCCATAGTACCGATAGTGTTTGCCATAAAACCTCCACTAGCGGCAATCTCTGCACCAATTGCACCCGACATTCCACCAATAACCGCACCACCCAATATCTTTCCCCAAGTATTGCCAGAACTCCAATCCCACTTAAAAGGATTTACTTGTCCACCATTAGCCAACATTCCCCCAGAAAAAGTTCCAAATGCAGCACCTATACCAAAAGCTAACCACGAGAATTCTCCATTGGGATCTACCATTATCACAGGATTATTCCCGCAATAGCAATAAGGACTCATCATTTGAACTGCAGGATCTTGACAGAACCATCTTGCGACAACGGGATCATAAAGTCTAGCCCCAAAATCATAGGTCCCAAACACGCTTCCTCCAATAGATGCATCTTGATATTCCTTACCGTTATACAAATACTTGTTTTTATCAAGATTATTATTTTGGAATGCCAAACCAAACGGGTAATATTCCATCGTTTGAATCGTGGCTAATGTATTTCCAGATGCTTCAAGTAAAACTCTAGTACTTCCCAAATGATCACATAATGCATAATCATAAACAAAGCTATTACCACTTTTCCTGGTCAACCCTTCCGGATGAATGATATGAGATAAATTATCATTACTATAAACCATTAATCCCCGGTAATATGTCAAAGAACTCCCGACTTTCATGGCTAATTTTTCGCCATTTGCATTGTAAATGTACGAAATTATTTCAGAACTTTTGCTTATTTCTTTCGGTAATTTAATTTCGTTATAGGAAATAGTTACACCTCGATTCCCGTCCGAGATCATGTTTCCATTTTCGTCATAACTAAAGTTTTTTGTACTCCCATTATTTACTATACTACTTACCGCATTAGCATTACTTGCATCAGCATACGTGTAAGTTAAATTATGAAGAATAGTCCCACTAGAATTATTTCGGATTAAAGTTTTTATATTCCCATTTTGATCGTATGTTAACCCACTAACCTTGTATCGATTATCATTTGTCCATTCCCCGTTATTCTCTTTATATGCCGCAGAATTTAAATGATTCATTTTATCATAGGTATAAATATAGGCTTTTTCCACCCCATTACCATTTTTCCACCGAATTGCATTTATATTTCCGTCATAACGAGCAGAAGCACCAGATACATTTACTTTATCGTAATCTAGATAATAACTGAAAGAAGGCGAAGATACGCTAGTGATTGCACCCCCGATTTCATAAGAATACGTTATTGTTTGGGCTCCGTTATGAATTTTACTCGTGCTCATTCGATCAAACTCGTCATAAGTACACTCGGATAAAAGGACTTTACCATTAACATTATCTCCTGTTATTTGCTGTTCCGTTTTTAAAAGACGCCCTTGCTCATCGTAAGTAAAGTATTTATTCAATTCATTCACGACATTTCCAAGTGTTTGTTTATGTTTCACCTGAATAACATTCCCTTTAAAATTTAGTAGATTTGACACGATACTAATTCCTGATGGATATAATTGTTCCACATGTTGGATACTTTCGTATCTTGAATTGTAATAGATAGCAGACAGCAACCACTGATTTGTGCTGATTCCCAGTATTTTTGTTTTCTTACCTGTTGCCTTCCCAACAACATTATCATTCTTCACCTGATCTAAAGCATCTCCGTTCGAGAAAGAGACATTCGACTGTCCGGCCCAATTATAATCGTCAAAGTACAAAATATTCAGACATTCATTTTCTGTTACAGAAACCGGGTAGGTAACATTCGTATATCCATGTAAAGCCGTACCCCTTCGCTCACCAAAAACTGTCTGAGAGGCCAAGGCAGTTTTGTGTTCTGTTTCAGAACCACTACATATCCCGGTTATAACAGAACGATTATACTCGTCATATTTAATAAACTCCCATTTATTATCAAGTCGTTGTTGTGAATTTTGCGATAATACTAAACGACTTCGTTTATCATACAAGTTTATTTTATAGCCGGCACCAGGGATATATTGTTTATATACTCGACCATATTCGTCGTATTCCGTGTAAAAACAATATTTCTGAAGCTCTGGTAATGTCTTTATTCCGGATGTAAACAATTGTTCTTGAGCGGGCGGAATCACGTAGCGAATCCTTTCTAAATCATCAAACACCTGATAAGTTGATATTTGTTCGGAACCAGATTTTGTTCTTTTCGCAACAACATGTCCTCGAGAATCCTTAAACTCAAAAGAAATATCACCCTGAGGATTCGTTATTTCAGACACGACTAACGTATTAGCTGGATAAAAACCATTTAGAACAAGAGAAGTTCCATCTAAAATAAATTTTTTCACTTGATCTTCTGTTGTATTCTTTCTATAAGCAAAACGTGTCGTATATCCTCCTCCCATTTCCCATGAGGCTCCGGGGCTACTCTGTTCAAGAATCTTATCGTTTGAAGAATTATCATATCGAACTTCGGAGTAGGCGGGATTATTGGCTCCGTAAAGATTCTGGTAAAGAATGGTTTGCTCTGTAATAATATTTTGATTGTAAGTCGGGTTACCAGAAAGGGTTAATGGCAAATACGTTTTTGTCTCTCGACCGGTACTGTCATAAACATGGAATGAATAAAGATTTTTTCCAGTAGGCGAAGCTTTCACGAGAATATCTTGAAGAGGTCGTCCCAAGCCATCCACGTAAGACACCGTCGTGTTGTATTTTGCATCAACATTCATCATACTAGCCTCTATATAGTACCGTGTAAGGATATAGCTCTTATTCGACGTATATGAATTTGGATCTGCTCTCTCAACAAGGGCGCTTCCCCTCATGCTAACACGTCGATTCTTGTAGTACCACTCTATCGTGTATCTTCCTGGCTCCGACACACTATTACTGTATTCTTGACCGGTACCCGTGAATGTTTTCATAACCTCTCCATTCTTTAACAAACGATACGTGTAACCTTCTTGAGTACCTGATAATTTTATGTATGCAGAAGAAGACGAATTATAAAGAACTCCTCCTCCTGAAATATCATAAATCGAAATACCATCCCCATCTTGTTGACCTAAATCAAGGTACAAACGATTACCAAAATAAGCCACTCCTCTTGGAGGCAACGTCTCAAAACAACGTTCAGCATTGATTCTCCATAATACTTTATTCCATCCTATTGGCCTAACTTCGACAATTTGAAAATTGTTATCCCACTCTCGTCTTAATCCTTGGTTACACATTTGTGCGTATTGCTCGAAAAATCTTATTTCTGGGATTACATCAACTGAAGTTTCTATCGTAACTTCTAGCCATCCGCCTTCTTTCGGGAAATTATATCGCAAAGGAGTTATTGACGTTATTGAAGATAATATGCTCGGGTAAGTTATACGAACACGTCCATTCATGTCTTTCGAGTAATTATCTTTCCACGCCACAATTTTGTAAATTCCTTCCTCATAATCTCCATCAAATTGAAGAGCCGCACCCGTTCCATTTAAATATTTGACAGTATTACCCGTATCATTTCGAATCAAGGAATAGGTTATACCTATTTGTGATCCACTTAAAACAATCCTGTGTGTCTGACCTGGAAGAATAGTTCCATCCCCAGAAACATTGAAAACGGAAATAGACGGCAAAGCTGTTTGAACAATAATCAAACTGGCATATCTACCAGAAAATTCGAACCTTCGATTAGACGAGGTAGAATTCTCTGGTATATATATTTGCCATATTCCTGTCGTGCGACTCGTGTAATATACTTCAACTTCTGCTCCTATAATACCAAAATTTGTCCTGTCATAATTAACAATATCCCTTTTCATCTGATAAACAGGGTAATCATCGAGGTTATACCGGTAAGTAAATTCTACTTCAATTCTTTTTCCTCGACCATCCGTATTGATTCCTTCTGGATTAAAACGAACAATACCATCTAATCCCTGTCCCCATGTAAACATAGAGATGAATAAAAAACCTAGTACTAAATACAATTTTTTCATAACCGCCATTATTTAGTTTATCATTTTTCTCAATATGTTGTTGCATCATGGTACACGTAACGAGTTATCAAATTCCTATCATTATCATAGATAGCTATCAAACGTCCAAAACTATCATACTCGTAATAAGTGGTATTCCCGTTATAATCTGTCTCCGATACTTTTCCAACTCCACTCTGGTAACCACATGATTTAATTCTTGCTTTAGCCGGAGCAATAATAATATCATCTATATAACATGATTTATCTCCTATTACCACCCTGTCTTCGGGATTGAATGTATCTATCGTTAATGGTGTTTCAACCTTATCCCATGTCTTCCCACCATCAGTACTTTTCCAATAAGACATTTGATATTCTCCTGGTTTTAAAATGGATAAAAATACATTGTAAGGCCCTTGTACTGCTTTTCGCCCACTTTTTGCCCAAGCCAAATCACAGTTCACGTTTCCTTCAAAATTTTGAAAATACACTTCACTTTTTCTATTCTCCTTTGAGTAACCCGCTTTATATATTTCAGCTATTGGCAAATATCCACTTCCGTATATATAGGAAACGGTATCTCCATCTTGATCATGATACTGCACGAGTTTACCCTGTTTGTCATAAGTATCAAAATATCTGCTGATTTTGTATTTAGGGTCCTCTCTTACTCCAATAACATAAGGATTTAATGAAGCTACTGGCTCGGTTAACTTTAATTCTTTTATCTTATCCAAAACTGGGGCATCCCAAAGCCCATAGGTTTCCTCCAAACACTTATACTCGTTTATCGTGCCTCCAATAATTTTATTGTCCTTGTATTGAATAATCTCAATTGGATAATTAATCATATTTTCTTGATTCATGATTTTCAGAGCATAAGCGTTAACTTTAGTAATATCTGCGTTAGCTACAGAATAGTCAAAAGGGTAAGTTATAGTCCTTCTATATACTGTATTCATGGCATCAGTAAGCGTTATCTCTTTAGGTTCTAAATAATTTGGATCATATGTGTAAGTTGTAGTCTTCGACAAAATTTCGGTTCCTGATTCTTTGATTGATGATGTGACAACAGGTTGTGATATCCATTTGTAAACACCAATTTTAGGTATCCTTAAATCAGCATTTCCAATTTTCATGTTCTCCCCGTAATAATAAGGTATATATGCTGTAATTTCTTCTCTAGCACGTAAATCCGTTTTATAAAAGAATTCTTGCTTGTACGTCTCTGTTCCTTGGGCATTATAACTTCTCATTTCTTTCAATAATCCACGAGCCCAGTATTTAGATGAATTTGGGGTAAATAACGCTGTACCTACGCTATTTCCAGAATAAACATCATAACACGCATGTACTTCATCCGGAAGCTCGTTTGACGTGATAAACTTATATATATTCCATGAACCATTAGGATATACTTCTTTCACTTCCGAGTATCCAACTGAAGCTCCATTCAAATCAAAAGGTAAAAGAATGGGTTGATCAAATGCCACATAATAATATGCCGTGTAACTTTGAGTCACGCCTAGTATCTTCATTTTTTCATAAGAATAGTATATCGGATACAAGTAATAAGGATCATTCATGAAAGCTACACCACTTGACTTTCCATTGGAGTTTGTATAATAATATGATGTGACTAATGGCTTTGCACTGACACTTTCGTATTCTTTTATTTTTTTTATTCTTAAACCTCCCTGAAATCTATCATATCCGTTAATCAACGCCCGGTTAGACTCAAATTCAAATTCTTTAAAACTACGCTCGGTATAGTATATTCGTTTTAGCATTCCAAATTGATTACACACGGTATCCACTTCCCTCGACTCTCCCTCAAGGTACCCGAAATGTACTCCTCCTGATGAGCTTCGTACACCGCATGTAAATCTGGGATGTCCGGTTAAACCTCCTCCAGTGAAATTTGCGTATCCCCAGTGATCATAAGTACTGGAGTTCCGTTTTCTCAAAGAATTAACATTATATTGAAATTTATTCAACAAACGTTTTTCGCCAGTGTAAGCAACTTCCTCGACCTTATCCAATCTCAATGCTGTATGAGAGAATGATGCGGGTCCAGAAAAAGCAGAATAAGTGAATAATATGGATTTCCAGTATAAATTGCCATTTACTGCCAATTTAATACCGGTTAGTTTTCTTGCTCCCTCTATATCAGGTCGGCCCTCTGTCGATTCAAATACTAACGATTCATTTCCCCAAGAAATTCGACTTAAATATTTTGGTTCTTTAATTTTAACTAAAGTATTTTGTTCTTGTTGTTGTTCTATAGCCACCTTTCGATCTCCAATATCATGGAACTTCAATATATACCTTTTATTATAGTTGTAAAACTCGTAATCATTACCTTTCGTGTATGTATAATTAATAGCATTACCCGTCACCGTTTCTATTTTATCGAGATACCAAGAGGAAGTAAAACTTATCGTTTTGGTTACTGTCCCGTCTTTAACAACTGACTCTGTGGTCTCCACGGTTCTAAACGTGTATTTCACACCCTGTTCATCGGTTAACATGAAGGAATAACGTCCTACCCATTCAATTTTTAATTTTTGATAGGGTATCGTATAAGCGACACCATTCGCATCCACTACAAACATCCCAGAACGTCCTGGAATTTCAAAATAGAACACGTCCGGTTCCGTATCCATATTTTTAAGTCTAGATTCAAAATTATTTCTATTCCAACCACTCAAATTTTGAATTTGACTCCAATGACTATTCTCTTGGCTCGAATATCCTCTTTCATCTGGAAGATGTCGAACAACTCTCGTAATCCTTCCTCCTGCGGATAAATTCCAACCTAAACCAACCCATGTAGCTACATCTTGTAATTTAATTCCTGAAGACTGATATGTTAATGATATTGGTATCTGTATGTCTTGAGTACTTATCGTGTATAATGGAATTTGTATATTGGCCGCCCCCGTATATTTGTCTACAGGTACATTAACACTTCTAATTAATGAAGAGGATTCCGGAGAAGGAGGAATAGAGAAAGCTCCAACATAAAATTCTTGTGCTGATCCCAATTGTGGTAAAATCATCAAAATACTAATATAAAATAGCCGTATTAATGAATATTTTTTCTTTATAATTACATTCTTTTCCATATTTTGTTATTTAATTTTCTACAAATCTTAATAAAACACTTCTGATAATTTTTTAGTTTTTCCTTCCCCATAGGCAAAAAATTTCAAATTCAACACTCGTTCAAGTCAGCCGATGACACCCCCTAGCCTAAACATCGGCAAGTACATAGATATAAGCACTATCGCGACAAGCCCTCCCACCCCCAAGATAAGAACAGGCTCCATCAGATTTCCCATTTGTTTCAGTTTGTGTTCCAGTTCCCTCGTCAAATCTTCTCCTTGCTTTAACAACATATCCTCCAGTCGATTGGCCTCTTCTCCCACCCGTACCAACGTGTACAATTTACGGTCGTATATATCAGGGTATTCACCCAGTTTATCCGCGAAGAATTCTCCTTTCCGCAGCCCTTCGGCGATCGTGCCGAAAGAACGTTGGTAAGGATAAAACGTGATAATATCTTTCAGCATCTCTATCCCTCGTAGCAAGGGTACTTCCGAGCTACATAACAAGTAAAGCAATTTACAAAAGCGAGCCTGGTAATTTTTCCGAATCAATTCACCTGCTAACGGCATCTTTAACACCACTTTCGCCATAAATGCCCGGGTTGCATCCGTTTTCCCGTACAAGAGGAAATAAATGGCAATCAATGACATGATCACCAAAGCAACGAGTAAATAATTGGGAAAACTATTGGAGACCCCGATAATCCAGCGTGTAATACCCGGTAGTTCGCCTCCCATACGGGCATACACCTGCTCGAACATGGGCACGATCACCGTGATCATAAACACGAGTACCACTACCGCCGTCACGAGAATAATCAACGGGTAACTAATCGCTCCCGTCACCATCCGACGTTGTTCTATCCGCTTGTGGTAATAGTCTGCCAGAAAACGTAATGATTCGTCAATACGCCCCGTCTCCTCCCCGATACGCAAAACGCCACAGTCCAACGCCGAAAACCGTTTACTGCCGGCAAAACTTTCCCATAGAGTCTTACCCTTTACCACGGACGCGTATAGCGATTCCAACAAACGCCTCAGGTGCTTGTCACCCTCCCCCTCGATTAATAAACGGAAAGAACGCCCGAAATCCAATCCCGATGTCAATAATGAATAAAGCTCCGAGAAAAGCATCTCTTTTTTCCCGTCCTTGATCTCTTGTCCATGATTATTCCACGTCATCATCATCTTCTTGTTTAAATTGATTTTCCACATCCACGGCACAGGTTTCCCAATCCTCTTCCGCCCGATTTTCACGACCGAACATAAAATAGAGTTCCTTCCCCCGGTAACGAAAACGAATCCCCAGACTATCTACCCGGACGGGATACCTTATCTCGAAAATCACCTTCGTCTCTTCCACTCCCCTAAACAAAGTATCTTGCCCGCTTTCCCATGTATAAAGCCACATGGAATCCCGCACCTCTCCCGATGCACTTCTCTCCCCGTCACGGTAGAAATGAAATTTCTCATCCACGAGCAGCACGCTGTCGCTTGTTCGGAACAGATGATCCATTTGTTGAAAATCATCCAGTAAAACATGTCCCGTCGATAGACCCCGATTCAACCGATTCATGTAACGTTTGACTAAATTAACCCCGTCAAACAAGGCTATAAACAGGATACCCGACACGACGATCACGACCAGCATCTCGGCTAACGTGGCTGCCCGGAACTCGTGTATCTTTCTCTTTTTCATAACTCTTCTTTAACCAGGTAATCGTATCTCACGTTCTTCACCCCCCGGCGAGGCAAAGCCTTGATACTTATATGTTGCAACCCGCATCCATACTGCCGGATCGTGATCTCCAGCGTACCCCAATCGTTTTCCCGCGAATAATTACCGGGGACATGGCACCCGTCACCATACTCCCGCCGGCATTCCCGCAACGACAATTCCATTTTCACGTTCTCCGCAGGGTCGCTCTCTTTCAATGTCATGCGGGTCAACATCTCCATCGTGATCGCGAAACTCGCTAGCAAGATAACCGACGCCACGACGCACTCGATCAGCGAGGATGCCTCCAGCGACTTGTTCAATCCAGCCATCTCACCGTCCTCCTTTCGTATGGTCCCTCCAGCAGCAAGGGATAAACCAGCCCCGGATTCCCCGGCAACACGGCATTGTGCAATATTCCCGAGTAATACCCCTCGGGAGCAAAATAATAGCATCCCCGGGCATACAAACTGCCCGTCACCGTTCCATGTACCTCCGCGATCCCGTCGACAAACACCAGCCCCCGTACCCGGGAAGATTCCGGCTGCACGTACACCGCACGCTTCCGTTCCCCGTCGTCCGCATCGGCTTTCACGATCACGTAACCGTTCACTTCGCAATGTTCCCCCAAACGGACAAACCCTCCTTTCTCCCCTTCCCGCCACAGGTGCAATCCCGAACCTGCCTTCAGGCAAACCCGGTTTCCCAACAAAATAGTATCCCGGGCAAACACTTGCACGCACCCCGAAAAGTCATCGGCAAATTCCACCTGTTGCGCCACGAGAATAACCCCGTCCAAACGAACATCCCGCTCCACGAACAAAGTCCCGGAAGCGTAAAGTACCACACGTCCTTTCACCCGTACGCCGGAAAGATATTCTCCCACGTCAGCCCGCAGAACCGGTTCATCAAAAAAAGCACTCTCCAACACGGAGCCATTCTCCAACCAGTCCCTTTCTCCCACGCCGGAATGCAAAACTTCCGCCACCTCCCAGCTCTCGGCGTCCAGCACCGGAAGATCCTCCCCGCTCGTTTTAATTTGCTCCTTTTTCAAAGCCTTCCCCTTGAAAAACTCTGACCGTACCTGCGTGTACGAAATCCCGTTCTGCGGCAAATAGACATCACCCTCCACGAAAGTCCTGCCTGTCAACGAAAACGCCTGCCCGTTCTCGGGGATATAAAGAGTTGCCCCGTAACGGCTCTCCGCGCTTTTTCCCACGAGGCGTATAGATTCCCGCTTGCCGTTTCTCACGCTTACCACTTCATACATGCCCCATCGCTCCCGCTTGTAGTACACCCTCGAACTCTCGTCCCCCTCGAACAGCAACACGGAACCGTCATCCGCCCGGCGGGAATATAGCGTACTATCCTTCTCGTAAAGCAGAAAGCCCGACTCCACGTTCGCCCGTGCCTGCTCCTCCCGTTGATAAAGGTAGTAGCGGGTAAAATCGAAATTCCACAATTCGATCACCAGCAACACCCCCAGCAACATGAGCGTACTCACCACCAACACCGTGGCAAGTATCGACGCGGCAAAGGCATGCTTCCCCGTTTTCATAAACCGATCTTAAGCGTGTAAATTCTTTTGCCTTTTCGCAAACGAACCGAATCCGGGTACACCTTTTCCACCCGGTAATCGTCAATACGTTTCGCACTAGCAGCCACCAAACGGGTTTCCCCACCCGCCTCGACCAACCAGAAATCCCGTTTCCCTTTCCGTATCTTCCCGGCAAAACGGAATTCCGGCGGGGATTCCGGCTCTTCCGCCGTGACAACGTTTTTTCCCGTCTTCACGTTTTTCACCGGGGTATGTCGTATCGTACCCAGAAAAGGATCCCGGTAATCCAATCGTAAAGTATCCGGCAATTTAACTGCCGCAACCCGTTTTTGACCACCTGCCGCGGTTTGCACGACTCCCCCTCCGCTATATTCCACCACCCGATAAATGATAATCCCCCATATCCCCGCCGCCACGACAAGCAACACGATAACGGATTTCTTGTCTTTCAAGGCTTTCATGGCTCTTCCGGTGTTTCATCATCC
>QWCH01005452.1_pt1 | contig 12984 bp, 10 predicted proteins | sample 1972671 | NCBI WGS metagenome assembly QWCH01 (sample SAMN09866713, study PRJNA288562) | Human gut metagenome isolate term3_stool, whole genome shotgun sequencing... | isolation source: gut | host: Homo sapiens | place: USA: California | reverse complement strand
ATACCCCTATTACTGTTGCACTTATTCCAAAAAGGCATATAAATGCAATTAATCTAGTTTTTATATTATTTTTATATTTAACATTTTTTAAACCTGTAAAGTTATAAACTAAAAATAATATTATAAAATCAACTATGAACACTACATCTACTTTAGCTAAATTAAATAAGCTCTTTCCTACAGGATTAAATATTCCTGGCTCAATTATATGTCTTATTGATAAAAAAGTTCCATTTACTCTGTAATACCAAATATCAGCCACGAATAAAATTGTCACTAGAATATCAATAACTACACCTGCCCACATTCTGCCTTTACCTTTAAATAGATAAACAAAACTCGCTATTAACGTAACTATTGCTATATGAGCCCACCAAGCAGGGGGAGTAAAATACATTAAGTCAAAATTAATTCCTCTAGACCCTGGGGTTCTAAGCATAGATAAAAGTAACATTGATTTTATTTGAAGTGTTATCACTAAGAAAATAAAAACCCAGTTACACTTAAAAAAGCTTTTTACTTTTTCCTTCATAAAATTTCCTCACTATCTTTTTATATAATATTTACTTAAATATTATAACATTTACAGTAAAATTTTCATTAAAAAATAATTAATATTTATTCAATAATTAATTTTTATTTTAAAATACAAAAGAGGACATAAAGATTTTTGTCTTTACATCCTCTTTTTGTACTAATTAATTTATTTAAAAGAGTAAATCTATTAAGATTTATAGAAAATCTTTAGTTCTTGAATTTTTAGGATTTTGAAATATCTCCTCTGGAGTACCTTCTTCAATTATTCTTCCTTCATCCATAAATAATATTCTATCTCCAACTTCCTTTGCAAATCCCATTTCATGGGTCACTACAACCATGGTCATTCCATCTTTAGCTAAAGATTTCATAACTCCTAAAACTTCTCCTACCATTTCAGGGTCCAAAGCAGATGTTGGCTCATCAAAAAGCATAACATCTGGTTCCATAGCTAAAGCTCTTGCTATAGCTATTCTCTGTTTTTGTCCTCCTGAAAGTGAATTTGGATAAACATTCTTTTTATCTAAAAGACCAACCTTTTCTAATAATTCACTTCCTTTTTTTACAGCGTCACCATTAGAAATATTTTTTATTTTTGTTGGTCCTATTGTTAAATTCTCCATAACTGTTTTATGTGGGAAAAGATTAAATTGTTGAAAAACCATTCCCATCTTTTCTCTTATTTTATTTATATCAACATTTTTATCTGTTATATCTTCCCCTTCAAAATTAATTACCCCTGAAGTGGGTTCCTCTAATAAATTTAAGCATCTTAAAAATGTACTTTTTCCTGACCCTGAAGGCCCTATTATAACTACTACTTCTCCCTTTTTTATCGTTTCATTTATATCTTTTAAAACCTCATTTTTACCAAAACTTTTATATAAATTTCTAACATTTATCATGATTTACTCAACCTCTTTTCTACATAAGACATAACTCTTCCTAAACTAAAGGTCATAACAAAATAAAACATTGCTATAACAATAAGTGGTTCAAAACCTTTATAAGTAGCCCCTGTAACTATTTTTGATGAATACATAAGTTCTGCTACTCCAATTGTAGATGCCATAGATGATTCCTTTATTATGGCAACAAACTCATTTCCTATAGCAGGGAGTATATTTTTTATAGCTTGAGGAAGTATTATAAGTCTCATAGCCATTCCTTCTGTCATTCCTAAACTTCTAGCGGCTTCTAATTGTCCCTTATCAACAGCATCTATCCCTGCTCTTATTATTTCTGAAACATAAGCTGCTGAATTTAAGGAAATAGCAATAATACATGAAAGTAAAACCTCTAATTGAATTCCAAAGGAAGGTAATCCAAAATAAACTATATATATTTGTAATAAAAGAGGTGTTCCTCTTATAACTTCTACATAAGCAGTAGAAATAACCCTTAAAATTTTAACTTTAAATATTGAAAATTTGGAACGTTTCATAAAGCATAAAATTGTTCCTAATAAAGCTCCTAAAATAACTGTTATTGCTGAAATTATTAATGTCCATTTAGCACCTTCCAAAAATACTGGAAAATACTCTTTTAAAAAGCTGAAGTCTAATCCCCCCATAGTATTGCCCCCTAATTATTAAAATTAATTTTATTCTTCTTTCTTTTGATATGGAACTAATTCAATAGCATCATTTGTAAATTGATCTATCTTTCCATTTTCTTTTAACTCTTTAATTGTAGAATTGACTTTATCAACTAAGTCTTTATTTCCTTTTTGTATTGCTATGGCTGAACCACCCTCTGAGTTTTTAATCACCTCATCTGCAACAGCTAACTCAGAATTAACCTCTGAAGCTATTTTAGCAACAGGAAGTTCAGTAATTACAGCATCTAACTTACCAGTTTTTAATTCTAAAATTAAAGTATTTACATTATCTAAAAGCTTAACATCGGCTCCTTCTATTCCTTTAGCTATCTCTGCTTGAATAGACCCCATTTGAGCCCCAACTTTTTTTCCTTTTAAATCCCCAATTCCTTTTATAGATTCTTTATTATCTTTATTTATTAATATTCCTTGCTCTGCTTCATAATAAATATCTGAAAAATCTACTGCTTCTTTTCTTTTTTCATCAGGAGTTATTCCTGAAATCCCCATATCGATCATTCCATTTTTAACAGATTGAATTATAGCCCCAAATTCCATCTCTTTAATTTCTAAATCAACCCCAAGATTTTTAGCAACCTCTTTTGCAATATCTATATCTAAACCAACAATTTGGTCCTTTCCATCCTTCATTATATGGAATTCATAAGGTGCATAATCAGCACTAAGACCAACTACTAATTTTCCACTTTCTTTTATCTTAGCTACCTTATCATTAGATCCATTTTCTTTAGCAGTTTTTGCCCCACATCCTGCTAAACTTAAAGTCAATCCTCCAATCATAGCCACTGACAATATCTTTTTAAATATATTCTTTTTCATATATATTCCCCCTAATATTTATTCGCTTATTGCTCTCTTCTTGAATAATTATACATTATTAATGAATAAAAATGCAATATATTTTTTTAATATAAATATATTGCAAAGGTTGATTTTTAATATAAAATTATTTTTAACAAGTATTTTATAACTATATACTCAAACAGAAAACATATTCATTAATTATTTAATTAATTTTAATATGTTTTATTTTCAAATTTATTATTTGATTCTAGATGTTCCTTTTGTGTTTTTATACATTTTATTCTTATGTTAAACAAATTTTATACAGCAATAAAACTTAATCTCCTTTATTAAAATAAAAAGGATTCTATAAAAGTTTAATAATAAAAGTTACAGGGAATATAATGAAAATATCTAGTTTAGAAATTCTCAAAATATGCTTGTAACTTTCATTAAAATCTATTTTTATAAAATCCTTTTAAAAAGTAAAATTATTTAAATTGTATTTCTTTTAATCTATGAAGTGCTCTAGTACTCATTATATATTTTATTAGATCTTCATTTTCATCTTTTGATGATCCATTATCTACAATAATAACCCCATCAAATTCTAATCCCTTTGCAAAGTAAGATGGTATTATAACATTTCCACCTTTATATAATACATCTTCGTTATCAAACTTAACTAAATGCACTTTATTGCTTATAAGATTATATACCTTTTCTAACTCTTCTTTGTCTCTTGTTATAATAGCAATACTTTCTAAGCCTTCATTTGAAAATTCTTTTAAAGATTCAATAATACTTTCTGAAAGTTCTTCATTATTATGGAATTCAATTTCCTCAACTGGTTTACCATGTCTAACTATAGGAATTATTCTATCTTCATCAAGATATTTATTTGCATATTCCATTATTTCATAAGTACTTCTATAACTTTTATTTAAGTTATAAATCTCTGGATTTACATCATCAAATATTTTTCCTAGTTCCATCATAGGAGCTAAGTCTGAATATTTAATAAGTCTTTGATTTACGTCTCCTACAACAGTAAAATACTTAGTTCCTGTTAATTCTCTTACAACTTTAAATTGAAGTGGTGAATAATCTTGAGCTTCATCTATAACCACATGTCTATAATCCTTTGTTGCTTTTTTACCTTCTAATTTTATTGCTAAGTATAATATTGGTGCTAAATCATTTATGGTGTATTCTTTTTTATTTCCATTGAATCTATCATAGATATCTAAAACATCTTCTCTTGAAATCCAGTTATCTAACTTAGCTCTTGAATCCATTACTTCCTTAACAATTTCTCTTATTCTTAATTTTCTTCTAAATTCTAAGTTATTTTCTTCAATTAAAAGTTCTTCAGGAGTTAACTTTTCCTTTTCTTTTCTTAATTCTTCATTAAGCTCCCAAACTTTCTCGTCTCTCTTATCCTTTATCTTAGATAATATTATTCTTTTAATTTTTTCACTTCTTCTGAATAAAGGCATATACTCATAATGTTTATTAAACATTTCTTCTATTTCTTCTTTTGAAATAACTAAATCACCAAAGTATTTTACATCTTCAACATGGAAATAATCCTTATCCATTTCTTTTACTAGGTTATCTAAATCTTTAATTATCTCATATGAATTTTTATATTTAGCATCCTCTATAAACTCTTTATCCTCTGAAAGTATTTTTTCTAAATACTTATCAAAACTCATTATGTATAATTCACTATCCATTTCTTTTAAAGCAAAACTAGCAAAAGTCTCCTGTTTTACTCCTACTTCCCCAAGACTAGGTAATACTTGTGAAATATACTCCATAAATATACCATTTGGTCCTAAGATAAGAACTTTATCCTCTAATTCTTTTCTATAGTTATATAAAAGGTATGCAACTCTATGAAGAGCTATTGTAGTTTTACCACTACCTGCTACTCCATTTACAACTATATTAGAAGTTCTCTCTTTTCTTATGATTTCATCTTGCTCTTGTTGAATTGTCATTATTACATCTTTAAGCTTATCAGAACTGTTATTACTTAGAACCATTTGTAAAATATCATCTTTTACATCTATGGCTGAATCAAAAACTCCCTTTAATTCTCCTTTTTTAACTATAATCTGTCTTCTACCTTCTATATCACATTTTATAGGTCCATCTGGTGATGTATAACTTGCTTCTCCTAAACTACCATGATAAAAAAGTGAAGCTACAGGGGCTCTCCAATCTACTATTACAGGCTCATAGCTTCCCTCTGGAGTTACTCCAAATCTACCAACATATAAAGTATCCTTTTGGTCAAACTCTAAATCATTAAAAGTAACTCTTCCAAAGTAAGGTGATTCCTTTAAGATTGTTAATTCCTTTAATTTTTTATCTATTGTAGTAAAGGCTTGTTCTTTTACATATCTTTCATGGTCAAAGTACTCTATTAATTTATCTTCATCATCTTTATATTCTTCAACTGCATTTTTTCTATAATCTAATATATATTGTGTTACAAATTTTCTTTTATTTATATATGAAAGCATTTCTTCATTTAATATATTAGAAACTTCCTCTAATTTTTTCTCTTCAACTAAAAATTCTATATCTTTTTTATCAGTCATTAGAATCTTCCTTTCTTACTTTCTCTATTACATTATACCCAATTATAACATTAACTTTCCTCTCAATAAAAATACAAATGAAAAGTCAAAAAGTGCATGAAGCATTTTTAACTTCATGCACATTTTATAATCTTATAAAATTATAGTGTATATTATTTTAAACTAACACTAAAAGTGAAATAGAAAATCTATTTTATTTTTTATGCATCTTATTTCTATTCACCATCAACTTTATTATTTGTAGAGCTATCATCTTTCTTTTCTTCTGTAGCTCCATCATTAACATTAGATTTAACTTCTTCATTTTCTTTAGATGAATCTAAAGCATCATTGTTAGCTTCATTATTAGCTCTTGCTAATTTTGCAGCCTCTTCTTGAGCTTCTATCATAGCTTTTAATTCAGCTTGTTTTCTTTGCTCTTCTTCTAATCTTAATGCTTCTTCTCTAGCTTTTTTGATTGCTTCTTCTTTTTCTTTTCTCTTAGCTAAAGCTTGCTCTCTTAGACTTTGAATTTCCTTCTTAGCCTTTTCATCAGCTTCTCTCTTTTCTGGATATTTACCATAAACTATTTCCATGAATTCGTCACCCATGATAGTTTCTTTATCTAAAAGAACACCTGTTATCTCATCTAATAATTCTCTATTTTCAATTAAAATCTTAATTGATTTTTCATGAGCTTTTTTAATAACTTGTAAAACTTCTTCATCAGCTATGGCAGCAGTAGTTTCTGAACAGTTTCTAACTGGTCTTCCATCTAAGTATCTATTACTCATAGCTTCTAAAGCCATCATATCAAATCTCTCACTCATACCATAAATAGTTATCATATTTCTAGCTGATTGAGTAGCTCTTTCAATATCATTTGATGCACCAGTAGTTATACTATTAAATACTACTTCTTCTGCTGCTCTACCACCAAGCATAACTGATATTTGATCTATCATTTCTTCCTTAGATACTAAGTATTTTTCTTCCTCTGGAAGTTGCATTGTGTATCCTAAAGCTCCCATTGTTCTAGGAACTATTGTTATCTTATGAACTGGGTCAGTATTATTTAATAAAGCTGCAACTAATGCGTGACCTACTTCATGATATGCAACTATTTTCTTTTCTTTTGGTGAAAGTATTCTATCTCTCTTTTCTTGACCTGCTATTATAACTTCAACAGCTTCGTCTAAGTCTTCTTGAATTACAAACTTTCTACCATGTTTTACAGCTCTTAAAGCAGCTTCATTAACTATGTTTGCTAAGTCTGCCCCAACAGCACCAGGAGTAGATTTTGCTATTTCTTCTAAAGATACATCATCTGATAATTTAACATCTCTAGAGTGAACCTTTAATATTTCCTCTCTACCTATTAAATCTGGTCTATCAACAATTATTCTTCTATCAAATCTACCTGGTCTTAATAAAGCTTTATCTAAAACCTCTGGTCTATTTGTAGCTGCTAAAATAACAACACCTTTTGAAGAATCGAAACCATCCATCTCAGTTAATAATTGGTTAAGAGTTTGTTCTCTTTCATCATTTCCTTGAATAGCACCATCTCTACTCTTACCAATAGCATCAATCTCATCTATGAAAACTATACATGGAGCTTTTTCTTCTGCTTGCTTGAATAAATCTCTTACTCTCGCAGCTCCCATACCTACAAACATTTCAACGAAGTCTGAACCTGACATAGAGAAAAATGGTACTTTTGCTTCTCCTGCAACAGCCTTAGCAAGTAAAGTTTTACCTGTTCCTGGAGGCCCTACTAATAAAGCACCCTTTGGAAGCTTAGCTCCTATTTCTACATATTTTCTTGTATCATGTAAAAAGTCTACAATTTCTACTAAGGATTCTTTAGCTTCATCTTGACCTGCAACATCTTTAAATGTTATTCCAGTCTCATTTTCAGCATAAAGCTTAGCATTATTTTTACCAAATGACATTACTCCGCCACCCATTTTATTATTCATTTTAGAGAACATCATTCTACCAACAAAGAATATAAGTATTAATGGGAAAACCCATGACATTAATAAACCTAAAAGTTGATAGTTTTCTGGTTTAGTTACATTGAATTCTACCCCTGCTACAGTTAAATCTTTAATTAACTCTGGTTGAGTAATACCAGCAACTGCTGGATTAGTTGTATATAAGATTTTCCCTTTTAAATTACTGCTATCTGAAGGTGTTATCTCAATTTGATTTCCTGAAAAGTTTACTGATTTAACTTCCTTTTTATCTAACATTTGCATGAAAGTACTATAATCTACTTTTTCATATAGCATTTCATCTTTAACCATATTAAAGGTTAATAATATACCAAACGCTATAATACTATATATGACAATATATTTAAGCATTTTTTTATCTTTAAACATACATCATTCCTCCTTCTCTAACGTTTATTTTACAAATCCTATTCTATCAAAAGGATATACTGTTAACTGTGCCTTTGCTTCTATGTCTTTTCCATCTATATAAGGATTGCTCCAATATCTAGCATCATCACTATTATTTCTATTGTCACCTAACATTAAAAACTTTCCACTTGGAACATCAAAAGACATATCAGTTTTTCCACCTTGATATTTTACATAATCTTCTTCAAGTTTATTTCCATTTATATAAACTGAACCATCACTTTTTATTTCAACATGCTCACCTGGTAATCCAATGACACGTTTTAAAAGTGGTTCTTTTAATTCATCAGAATTAAAAACTACTATATCTCCTCTTTTGATATTATTAGGATTATATATTTTAGTAACAAATAATTGATCACCAATCTCTACTGTAGGCATCATTGATCCTGTAGGAACTTTTATCTTAAACAATAAAAATTGATGAATCAAAGCTGCTAATAGTAAAGCTGCTAAAATTGGTATAATCCAATCTAAAAAGAATGATTTCTTCTTTGTATTACTAGAACTCATTACTATTCCCACATACCTTTCATCAAATCTTCTATTTCTTTTTTTCTTTTTTCTGTAAGCGCTTTATCCAAGCAAAACTTACCCTCTTTGCCTTTAACTAAAACATCCCCCTCTTTTACGTCACCTATTACGTCATCTTTTTTTAATTCTAAAATATTTTCTTTTTCATCTTCACATACAATAAAATGTCCTTCTATTCTATCTACTATTATTTTTTTCATTTTATACTCCTTGCTCCGAATATTAGTGTGAGAAATCTTTAAACTCAATTTAAAATCATTCCTCAATAATTTTAGAATTTTTTACCTTTAATAATCTTAAAGTATCAAGTATAAGTATATCATAAATTACCATAACTTTGTAAACTTTAATTCATACTTTTCCCCTCAAGTTTCATAAATATTTCAATATTATTTTATCAACTTATTGTGTCTTTTTTATGTCTTTCATTATTAAATATTTTTGACTTTTAAATAGTAATATTTTGAAACAATCTAATTTATTAAATAATTTTTGATTCTTAATTTTATTAAATAAATTTATATAATTCTAAAAAAATTATATTCTACTATATTCATTATTATCCTTCACTTTTATTATATACTTTAATACATTATTCTAAATACTTTTAATAAAAAAAGTTGTATAGTTTTTTTACCATACAACTTTTATATTAATTAAAAACATTCATTTCTAAGCAAATCTTCATAAGTTTCTCTTTTACACATAACTTTTGAAATTCCATTACTTACACTTACAACTGCCGCCTTAGGGATTCTATTATAATTATTAGCCATTGAATGTCCATATGCTCCTGTAGACATTATAGCTAATATATCTCCAGTTTCCATTCTAGGCATCTCTATAGAATTTAAAAGTACATCCCCTGATTCACAGCATTTTCCTGCCACAGTAACTATCTCCTTAGAATTATCAAAAACTCTGTTAGCTATTAATGATTCATAATTTGCACTGTATAAGGCTGGTCTTATATTATCACTCATTCCGCCATCTACACTTACATATTTTCTTATATTAGGAATTTCTTTTATAGCTCCTACAGTATAAAGAGTTAATCCTGCATTCCCTACAATACTTCTTCCTGGCTCTATACTTAATATAGGAACATTCATATTTAACTTTCTGCATATTTCATCAGCTTTATTTATTATAACTGAACAATATTCTTCTATTTCTTTTGGCTTATCTCCTTCAGTGTAATATATACCAAATCCTCCACCTAAGTCTAATTCTTTTATTTCATATCCTAAGGTTTCTTTTATATCATTTATAAGATTTAGCATAATTTCTGTTGTATCTTCAAAAGGTTCTAAGTCAAATATTTGCGAACCTATATGACAATGCAATCCATTAAGTTCTATATACTCTAATTCCATTGCTCTTTTAATAGCGTCATAAACTGTATCACCAATTACAGGGAATCCAAATTTTGAGTCCAATTGACCTGTTTTTATATATTCATGGGTATGGGCCTCTACTCCAGGAGTTATTCTCAAATAAACTTTTTGAACTCTTCCATATTCTTGAGCTATAGAATTAAGAACTTCTAGTTCATGAATATTATCAACTATAAATCTTCCAATTCCTAATCTTACTCCTAAATCTATTTCATAATCAGATTTATTGTTACCATGGAAATATATTCTTTCTAATGGGAAACCTGCTTTATAAGCAGTATAAAGCTCTCCACCTGAAACAACATCTAAATATAAATTTTCTTCATTAACTAAATTGCACATGGACATATTTATAAATGCCTTTCCTGCATAGGTAACTCTGTTTCCTCTTTCTTCACACTTCATAGCATTATAGTATCTTCTACAATTGCTTCTCAATAACTCTTCATCAATAACATATAAAGGAGTTCCATATTCCTTGCTTAAAGCACTTGCTTTTACTCCTCCAACATATAACTCATTTTCTTCTACTTTCATTGATCCAAATAATTTCATATCTTTTCCCTCCACAAACTTTTTTAGTGGCAGAGTATAAAAGTATGCAAAGCTACCGACTCTCCTGGCATTTAATTCCAATAAATAAAAACAGCAAAGGAACACCTTTGCTGCCTTAATCGCAACTTAGCGTACCTTGTAGCACTCCACTTTTTTCAAAGTGACAGTTATATGCATATTATACATATACCCAGAAATATTAATCACCATTAATATCTCTTCGGCCATAATCCCTTTCATCATACATAAAACACTTGTCAGCTACTTATGACTACTCTTAATTACGGCACCTCTACTTTGGTCCTATTTTCAAATTATTTATGCTTTTATTATATTAATTATTGTTTATAATGTTACTAAAAAATCTCAAATAATGCAATAGTATAAACTAAAATTATTAATAAAAAAATTTATACATTACAATTATTTCCTTCACATCTAAATGCATTAGTACCTTCATAACTTATTTCTTTTAAAACTTTTTTTACCACTCTTTTTCCTATGCTATCCTCATTTAATTCACAAAGAGCATCCTCTATATTGTACCAAGCAGCTCCTTCTACTTCAGTTGACTCTATAAACAGTTTCCTCTGCACATTCATCTACACCTACATATCCAGATATAAGAACTTTAGAATTTTCATATATATAACTTTGCTTTAAAAGAATTATCTCATCACCTTTTATTACAGCAACAACAATACAAGGCTTAGGTAAATCAAAAAACATCATATCATGTTTACTGCAATAAGGTATCATTCCCTCATCCCAGCTATTCTTTAACTCTAATTTTTCACCACATAACGGACAATATTTAAATTTCATAATTAATTTCTTTAGTAAAGCAAATATATTACCTTCTATAATTTTTTATTTCAAATTTATCTGATTCTAAGTTAAAACAAATATATTTTCTTCTGTAATTTCTTAAAATCACCATCTATAACTTATAAAAATTCGCTATTTCAGATAAGAATAGTAATATATAAATTAAGCTAACTAAAGTTCACCACCTTTCATATTCTCAAATACTTATCATATCTTTTCTATAAATTCAACTTTAAATAATAAATTCTAACTTTAAATAATAAATCCACTAACATTAACTTAATATTTAATATTTTGTGTTTTATATTTTACATATATTTATAATTTTAATTCTATAAACTAAAATTATGATAATAGATGCCTTAACTTATGCTATTTAGACTTCTACCTTTCAATTCTATAAATTAAACTTATAAAACTATTTCTACAGGATTAAGTAACTCAATTTCCTCTTCAGTAACTTTGCAATTATATGCAAAGATATCTACTCTTTCTTTTTTAGCTAATCTCAATGCTTCCCCAAACTTAGGATCTGTTTCATCATTAGGAGAAAACTTATTTACATTATCTATCTGTATTAAAAAAATTATTCCTGCACCCATTCCTAATTTTTTAATTTCAATCAGTTCTAATATGTGTTTCTTTCCTCTTTCAGTTGGAGCATCTGGAAACCTAGTCTCTCCATTTTCCTCTAAAGTTACCCCTTTTACTTCTAAAAAGTATGTATTTTCATTATCATCTTGTAATTTAAAATCAAATCTAGAATTTCCAAAAGTTTTTTCTCTACTTATATTATTAAAATTTACTAACTTTTCTATCTTTTTATTTATTAATGCCTCTTCTACAACTTTATTAGGAATCTGAGAATCTATATTTATTAAAACCTCACCCTTATAAGCTGCAATTAAATCATACGGAGTTTTTCTATTTGGAGTAGTTCCTTTTCTTAAAAGAACTGTACATCCTTCTTTTAAAATCTCTCTACACCTTCCAGTGTTAGGGACATGAACTAATAACTCCTCATCATCTAAAACTACATAAGCTTGAAATCTATTTGGTCTTCTTAAAAAAATAGCTTTTCTGATAACACTATTGTACTTCATCTATGGTAACCTCTTTATATATTATTTAACTTTTAATTTTAGTTATAAATTAATAATTTTTTTATTCCTTATCTATGTTAATTAAAAACATGAGTCTTTTTCAGTTAATAAAAAAACATAAACATTTCCCTTTTATGAATTAATAAAATATCTTTTTTTCTACATTCCTTGTTATTATATTCTACATAAAAATACTTTTATTAACAAGGTTGAAATGAAGAAGATATGTAATTTGATTCTCTTAGATCCATTTAAAAACATTATTTTGTTTCTCAAATTGACTGAGAACTTATTTTTATTTGAACAAAAAGATTTTTTCTTATATGTCTAAAACTTATTTAAACACACTGTCATAGCCAGTTATTTTCATCAAACAAAAAATTTTATAAATAAAAAACTCGATAAGCATTGCTTATCGAGTTAATGGTGACCCCTAGGGGAATCGAACCCCTGTTACCACCGTGAAAGGGTGGTGTCTTAACCGCTTGACCAAGGGGCCAAACTAACCTGGCGACCACCTACTCTCCCACACAGTCTCCCGTGCAGTACCATCGGCTTCTAAAGGCTTAACCGTCGTGTTCGGAATGGGAACGGGTGTTACCC
>QWCH01009322.1_pt1 | contig 13015 bp, 11 predicted proteins | sample 1972671 | NCBI WGS metagenome assembly QWCH01 (sample SAMN09866713, study PRJNA288562) | Human gut metagenome isolate term3_stool, whole genome shotgun sequencing... | isolation source: gut | host: Homo sapiens | place: USA: California | reverse complement strand
TATCATCAAATCGCCCAAATAATATTCCTTTTACTCCATTAAATTTTAAGATTTGAATTAAAGATTGCAAATTTCTTTCGAACTCGGCAGCGAAATAATTCCCCATAATATTATCATCTTCCAAAAATAATATCTTGTTCTTTAAGTTAGGCATAAATTTTGTTCCTTGCAAAAGATTCAGTGTGCAAAGGTTTCCTCCTATAAGTTCTCCCTCACAACTTCCTTCCTGTATAAGATAGTATTCTTTTGCATCTTTAGATGGTCTTATATTATACTTATCAGAATTCATAAGACATCTTTCAAAATATGAATATGTATAGTCAGTTTCTTTTTCAAAGCCAAAACTTGAGAAATGGGGTCCATGATAAGTAACTAAACCTGTCTTAGAATAAATGGCATTAAGCAAAGCAGTAATATCAGAAAATCCACATATAATTTTGGGATTAGCCTCTATTAAAGAATAATCTATATACTCCAATATTTGATTAACATTAAATCCGCCTATGCAGGTAAGTATAGCCTTAACATTTTTATCTAAAAAGGCTTCGTGTAAATCTTCAACACGAGACTCGATACTTGAAGAGTTCACTTCATCAATTTCACGACTGTTTCGTGAAAAAGTTATTTTAAAACCTTTTTCCGTTAACAATGTTAAAGCCTTATCAAAAGTATCTTGCCTTACTACACTCAAACTTCGAGAAGGAGCTATAACCCTTATCTCATCTCCAATTTTTAATTTATTAGCAATCATTTAAACACTCCTCCTGAATATGTTATATTAAATATTCCAATTCATAACTTCTCATGCACTACTTACAACAATTATACCCAATTGCTCTAACCAATGCATGAATGCTTTCAATAAAAATCCCTGAAACCCTTATGTTAAAACATTTATGCACCCTGTCACTATTATGACACGTTCCTCGGTGGCAAGAAAAAAATGTCCAGATTATTTGATCTGCCCCTTTGAAATTTATTATTTTATTATAAATAAGTTTTCAAGCCAATATTAGTTTAATATAGAATAAAAGATATACATCCCTCTCTACAATATGATATTTATCACTTTCACTTCGATAAATATCTATGTATTCAATCTTATCTTTTACAAGATTATGTGTCAATAATACAGCATATAGACTTACTACTTCTGATAATGTCTCTGCTTATGTTACTTCATCCTTAGAGAATGGGCAATCCAAAATAATCTGTTCTAACACTATAGAAATCCTCAAAATAATCTTTATGAAAGTCCCGAAAACTGCCTTGATCTTATGTTCAATTTTATTACGTAGGGATTCCCCCACTTCATTTGATTTGAATAGAATATTTCCACTTTGAATATATGTCTTTTACTTCATAAAATTCAATTTGATCCAAATACTCGTTTTAAATCTGTCATCTAAATTATATTTTTCCTATCATTCAGAAGTAAAAAAACACCAATTTCATTTTTTTAGTAATGTACTACCATTCAAGTTTTCTAATTGATACAGGTATGCTCCCTCATCAACTATTTTAAAACTATGATTTCTCGATTCTATTTTAAATTTTATATTTAGGCCTCAATTTTCATCCTGTTTTTGAAATAAATATCTTAACCCTTCCTTGTTGCTATCATTATTGTCGTTCCCAATATCATTAATTATAGGCTTATCATTATATATATCATACCCATAAGGCTCAGTAATAAATATACCCTTTCCATTTGAATAAGAAAGTAATTCTGACTGATAGGACTTCGATGTATCAGCAGGTATCTTTCCACTTAAAGTTGTCTCCTCTCCCTTGGCTATTATATCTTCAATAGAAGCCCTCATCTTTCTAAGATCACTCATAACCCTTCCGCAGAAATCATTTGGAACTTGAACTGTATATTTTAAATAAGGTTCTAATATTTCAGTTCCTGCTTTTCGAAGAGCTTCCCAAAATACATATGGTGTTAAATTCCTAAAGTCAGAGGGGGTACTTACCGGGCTATAGTATAATCCGTAGTCAAAAGTTACCTTTAAGTCTGTAACTTCCCATCCATAAAGCCCTTCTTTACAAGCCTTCTCTACAGCATCTTTTACTGCATTTTGAAATGAATTATTTAAATATCCATAGGACACCTCTGTCTTATATAATAATCCTGACCCTATTGGTAGTGGTTCTATTGACAGTCCAATAGATGCCCAATAAGGATTTGGTGGAACCTCTATATGGATTACTGCTTTAGAGTTTCTCTTAGGTCGTTCTTTATATATTGTTTTCAATTCACCAAATCTAGCATCTATTTTGTATCGGCTTTTAAGTAGTGATTCTATTACTTCCATTTGAATATTTCCAAATAGCTTCAATATGATTTCTCCAGTATCTCCGTTAATTTCACAATCGAGAAATGGGTCTTCTTCAGTTAATTCAAATAGTGCTTCTATCAGTTTGCTTCTTTTGCTTAAATCACAAGGTTTAATTGATGCTCTCAATGCCGGTTGGGCTATCTTTATATCTAAAATCCCGTCATATTTCTTACCAATATAATCACCTATCTTCAGAGAATTAGCATTAGAAATAATAGCAATATCCCCACTATTAACCTGATCTACCTTCACAATTTCACCATTCATAATTGATTCCAGACTTTTTATCTTGAAAGTTTCTTCTGTGCCATTTATATAAACATCTTGACGTGTCCTTATATTCCCACTGAATACTCTTAAGAAAGTCATCTTTCTAGATTTTTCATCCCTATCAATCTTATAAACATACGCTGATAAAAGGTCTTCAGTATTATAGCTCTTGGTAGGAAGATATTTAGTAATGGCAAATAATAGCTCGTCAATTCCAATATTTTTTAAAGCCGAACCATGAAATACAGGATAAAGATTGCAGTTATTAATCTCATCCAAAAATACATCATTATATTCTTTTTCTGCAATGACATCGCCATTTATATATTTTTCTGCTAGATAATCATTTATATCCAGTAACTTCTCTATTATTTGACTTTGAATTACTTTATCATCCCTTACATTTGTCAATTCAAAATCACCTTTATCTTTTATTTTAACTGATTGCATTATTGCAAGATTAGAAGTTAATTTCTCCTGTATTTGAGTGTATATCTCATCCAAACATACTCCCTTTCGATCTATTTTATTCACAAATATAAGTGTTGGTATATTTAATTTCACTAAAGTATTAAAAATCACTTTAGTTTGGACTTGAATTCCTTCTTTTGCTGAAATTACTAAAATAGCTCCATCTAACACTTTCAGAGTTCGCTCAACTTCGGCTATGAAATCCATGTGCCCAGGTGTATCTATGATATTTACCTTTGTATCATTGTAATTAAATGAAACTGTAGACGCCCGTATAGTTATTCCCCTATCTCTTTCAAGTTCCATCGAATCCGTTGTCGTTGTAGCATTATCAACTCTTCCAATTTTATTAATCGCCCCACTTTTATATAATAAACCTTCTGTAACAGTTGTTTTACCTGCATCAACATGTGCTAATATTCCTATATTAATAATTTTCATTTTATACCTCCATAATTATATAAAAAATCCCCTGTGATAAAATACTCTCTTCACAGGGGAACTTATTTTTTATATAACTGCTTAAAGTAAATATGACATATACAATTCGATATAGCATAATCGTGCTATATCTTTAATCTGGTCAATGCCTTATAATACATAAAAATATAAATTTATTATTATGAGAATATTTTTAAATAAAAGTACAATTAACAAGCCATACAAATATTAACTAGTATGGAAAATGTACTTGTTCTATTTTATTAATAGTTATTTAAAAATACTATGCCTCATATGATAAAACTCCTTTAATTAATACTACATATTATAATATTTGTTTTTATTATATTTGTCAAGGAAGATTTGATCCCTTAACGCATTTAACTTGTCATATTACTAATAACTCGTAGAGATTTTTATAGGGTGCATTGGAATATCCACTATCCATACAAAACTCTTTGATTCCTTTACATTGTAATTCTTGAATCATAGCATTCAATAGTAAATTACCTATACCCTGTCCTTGGTAATCTGGTCTTACAAAAACTGTACCTATTTCATAAAGGTTCTTATATTTTCCATGTGTACAACTATTAATTAGGTCACTGGCAGGTCCATATTCTATTGTACCTACTATACAGCCCTCATATAAAAAATTGAGGATGAATACTTTATATCTACGACATCAAAAGAATTACCATTTAAAAGATTATTTACTTTTCTGTCTAAGCCTGCCTCAGTCATCGCAGTAAAGGTTTTTACATTCATTTATCATTCTCCTAAAATTAATAATTTATTAAGTAATCTGTCCCATTTGTTGAACTAGTCTTTTATAAAATGGCTTTTACATTCCCAATTCCACATCTTTCATCATTCAATTCTGTAGCAATTTGATTAATCGCTATCAGGTCAAATGATTACGCATTGTAATAAATTCCCACATCTATATCAGAATCTTCTGTATGGGTGCCTCTTGCACATGAACCCCTAATATAATACCTCTCACGCAAGGCCAAGAAGATAATTTCTCTGTTACCATTTGAATAGCATTGTCTACCATACTAATACACCCCTTTAATATCAAAAGCTATAGTCCCTTTTATTGGTCCACTTACAATTTATCAGTACTAAAAATAAAATAATTATCGTTCCAGCATACCCTTTCATTAACACTTCCAGTGCCTCCAGGCTAGGTATATCAAGAAAATTACTTGGTTCATCCATTAATAATATATTATAACTACCCATAAGCTTTTTGGCCAGCATTAATTTAATAATTTCGCCCCCACTTAAACAGATGGTTTTTTGTTAATATCCCCATCTTTAATTCCCATGGAAGTGAGTAATGAGCGGTTTTTGGAAATATTGTAATCACAATCCTCCTGTATAAATTCCATAACCTTTCGATTATGGTTATATTTATACCCATTTTAGGAAAATTAGCCTACTTCTGCCTTAGGGGATATTGATATACCATCTTCATGGTTTAATATCATTTCGATTAGAGTTGTTTTCCAGTACCATTTTCTCCAGTTAGTGCCACATTTGCCCCGATAGGAATTTGGAAGGAGGCTTTTTTAAATAGCACATTATCCCCAAAGTTCCTATTCCCTTCTTCTCCAATAATAGGGTAGGGATTATGAAGTTCAAATGCCTTGCTCTGTTTAAAACGAATAGCGCTGACGTTTTCTAGAGCTTTTATTTCCCCCAAACCTTCAATTCTCTGCTCAATGGACTTAGCAGCATTATGCAATGTTTCTTGCTTGTTTCCTATAGTTTTCTGATGGAATATTTATTTTACTGGCTTCTACCATTCCCTTCCCTAAAAGGATGTGCAACATTCATTTCTACATATTTTTCAATAATACTATCAAAATCGGACCCTGGCATCTTTTCAATAACTTCCAGGTTAGATTCTAAAAATCCAACAGGAGCAAAACGAAAATTACCTTTTGATAAATTAACTGTCCTTATTTTTCTTGCACAATCAAATACATCTTGAAATATATAATGATGAATTTGTTGCACTCCCTTAAATGTTCCTACTTCAAAGGTATCTATTATCCCGTCATCAAAAAGTTCATAAGCTCTTTTTTGTTAATTCTGTATTTTCCCACATAAATCATACCTCCTTTTCATATAACATATCTCTTGTTCCATATTCCCCCTGTTATTCTATAAACTCTTTTGGGATTATGCCTTCTGAAAATCTTACTCTTTTATGTAAGAAGTTATCAGCTTTTAACTATTAAAATTATCACTAAACCCAAAAGATTTGTTGCACATTTTTCTATATCCACGACGCAGTTTATAAACTACACGCTTCTTTAATTATAATATATTTTCATCTTTTAGTTCTTTTATTGCCTTTTTCACGGCTGTTTTTATTACAAAATATAGGATTATTGCTGGTATTCCTAGGTATAAAGGTAATGAAATAAAAAGTGAAGGTAAAACATTAATCATATGAGTTCACTCCTTTAATTTCAATTAAGTTCGCTTAATACTACATATACGTAATTATTATTATTATTTTAAATGTAATTATACTAACTAATTGTCAACTATTAAAGAACTAATATTCTTGCCCCCTCTCATACATTGCTTACAGCAATCAACTTTAATTACTCTAAGCAATACACAAAATATATTTATTTAAAGTTCCTGAAACCCTTGGTTTCATAACATTAACTGCACCCATCACTATTATGACACGTTCCCCTGTAGCTAAATCTATATTAGCAAATAGTTTATCCTTAATTTGAAGACTTTTTTTATAATCATCAAGCTTTAAATACTTTTTCATTAATTCTGAATTATTTCTATAATTTTCTTCAACTATATCAGCTAATGAATTATACATACCTGAAGCTAAATAAACTACCGCAGATTTTATTGCCTCTTTTTGGTATACTCTATCTCCACATAAAATGTCCAAAAATCTTTCCCACTTATCTAAGTTAAGACATGATCTGTTATAATTTTCATTTACTTTAAGAATCAAATCCTTTTGATTAAATACAATTTTACTTTCCATTCTATTTCTCCTTAGATAAAGATACAGTAACATCATTACCGTAAACATCCGTAAATATAAATACTGTTTTATCTCCCAATAATTTATTTGGTATATGCCACTCTATACTTTCAATTTTATTATCGTTGTAATTTATTTTTGTATCTCTATCTTCCTTTTTGTTGCTTTCTATCTCATTCCAAAATCTTACATCGTCTAATAAAAATTCTTTTCCATTATAATCATAGTTCACAAATATACTTGATAGTGTTAAAAAATTGTCTGATACTATGCCATTAAGTGGATCGCTAATGAATTTTGCAACTTTTAAAATTGCTTCTTTTTTCGTTACTACTAATTCACACTCAACTTCTGGTGTATATATAAATTGAAATCCCTTCATTTCTTCTATATCACAAAATCTTTATATTTATCCCATTCAAGATTTAATGTAGTTCCTAAATCATACATTCCAAGTTTACAAGTTATGAAAGACTTTGCTGGTTTATTATATATTTTTGATTTATCTTCTAAGCTCTTGCTGTGGTGTATTATGCAAAGAAGACAAATTTTTTTACATTAAGCAAGAAAATAAAGAAAAACTGAATAGCTCTTATGATATAAATGATATGACCAAAATTAAATTAAGAAATACTATATATGAAACAGAAAGAGGAAAAATAAAATTTTTAAGCTATATGATAAGAAGCGCCGATCTATGCTACAATTTGTTTCAAATTTATGAATTTGGAAGCTCTGATTTAAAAGGTAAAGGATATTATAGGCTAATTATTCCGTGTGCAAGTCATACACATAACATATTAACTGATAATTCGTATTTTTGTGGTGTAAGGCAACGACATGGTTGTGCTTTTCAATGTTTAGATTTTGATATATTGGGTTTGAATTTTATGATTTCATTTTATAATAATTTTATAGCAGTTGAATGTATAGATGAAATAGATTTTGATATTTTTGATGAATATGCTACAACAGCATTAATAGCATATGGGTTTATTAATGGGGAAGTTCCAATGGATAAAGGATATTTTTTTAAGTACGCAGGCAAAGACACTTTTAAAAATGGCAAATTTTGTGAATTTAAATATAGTGCAAATATGATTAATTCTTATAAAAACCCCACTCCACTTTATTATGGTAATCCACAGATAACAAGCCAAGCTTTTAAAAAAATGATAGAAAGTATGATAATATCAAAAGATACTAATAATTATCTATTTAATAATGCAATCCTTACTATGATGTTAGCTCATCAAATTCCAAAGGGTATAAATTCAGCTTGTTTATACGCTGTTGCACTTGAAAGTTTAACCGCTTTTTTGCAAGGAGAGTTAAAAGAAAAATCATCTAAAGAAGCTGTTAGTTGTGAAGATGAAAGTCAAAAAGAACTAGTTAAGGAGGTATTTGGTAAAATATCGCGTTTAGTTGAATTCAAAAATCAAAACAATAAAAATATACTAGATAGTAAAATAGGCAGTCTTTTTGATACAAACCAAGATAAACTTACAGGTACTTTTAAACTTTTAAATATAAAACTTTCTAAAAATGATGAAAAAATAATAAAAAAAAGGAATCAACTTTTACACGGTGGGTTTAAATACAAAAGTGATAATTTAAGCAAACAGGTTTCTGAAAATTTATATTTGAATTTCCAACTAAATCTACTTCTTAACGTTTTGGTGTTTAAATATATTTTTGGTTTTAATACTGAAGTTGAACTAAGAGATATGTCTTGTTATCATCCAAGTACAAAAAATATTCAAGAAGTAGAAGAAGAATGTTCAAAGAAAGAATTTGACCATAATTACAGAATATTTTGAGTTAAAGCACTTTTGTAGCCATATTAGAAGAATATTAATACCAGTAATTCAATTTATGGAAATACTTTAAAATTTAAGATTAAATATAGTTAGAAACATTTAAATACTATTAATCTAATAGTATTTAATTAATTTTTAACATGTTAAATACTATAAGATAAATAGTTATTTATTAATATGAAAATTTCTAAATACATTATAAAAATAAAACTAATAGATAAAAAAATATTTAATATATGGTAAAATCAGACTATTTTTATTTTAAATATTATTGCCATGGATAAAACTTTTTAAATAGAAATTTAGTTATTTTATTATCCCACCCTCACCAACTTTTACACTCATTAATCCCACTCATTATATTTGCTTTATTTATAAAATATCCTGCTTTTAGTAGATGTTCTTTATAGCTCATCTCTTTTTTAAGTAAAACAACATATGAGTTTAATACCTCTATTTTTGAACTTTCTTTTGCTTTATTTAAAGCTTCTTGCATATTATATGAGTTTTTTGAAATTTCTTTTAACTCTTTTAGTATTTTACTAAAACTATCTTCTTTACTTAAAAATAGTTCTAAATCAGCTATATCTTTTTCATACTTTAATCTTGCTTCTTCTTTTCTAAGTAAAATCTTTTCTTTATTTATCTCTTTATCTTTTATTCTAGCTTTTTTCTTTCCACCATCAAATAAACTTAAATAAAATGATAATCCAACTCTATATCCATGTCTTTTTAAATCTTTTGTAGAATCAAAATAATCATCTCTGTCATTTCCATATAAATCATACTTTGCATATAAAGAAATAGTTGGATAGTAAGATCTTTGTTCAGACTTTAACTCATACTCATTTGTTTTTAACTCATAATCAAATTCTTTTGCTATAAAAGTATCTTCAAATTTAATAAATCTAAACTCTTTATTAAAAACATTGAAATCTTCCAATTTAGAGATATCATCTATTTTAGATCCAACTATTTGATTAATTGTATTTAGTGAATTATTTGCATTTAACCTAATACTAGATAGTTCATAATCTGTATCTGCTAAAACAATTGCACTTTCTCCAAGAACTAATTTATCAATCTCTCCAACACTAGATAATCTTTTTTGATAAGTATAAAGCTTTTGATAAATAAGCTTTAATATCTCATAATATCTTATTTGATTTTTATATCTTAAAGCTTCATAGTAATTATCTAATAATTTTAATGAAACTTCGTAGTTACTCATACACTTTTTATATTTACTTGCATCAATATTTTCTTTTGCTGCTTTTACTTTAAAACTATCTTTTTTAAAAGTATATAAATCATAATTTATCACAAATGAGACAGAGTTAGAATAAGATGTGTTTGAGACAAGATTATCTTTACCAACATATAAAGAGCTATACCCATCATTAAATCTTTTTGAATATTCACTATTTGCACTTATTCCAATTTCAGGGTAATAACTAGCTTTTGAGTAATCATACTCATTAATAGCACTCATAATATCTTGCTTGGCTAAATTTAAAGTAGGAGAGTTAATTAAAGTATAGTTTAATAGCTCATTAAAGCTATAACTACTTTTAAATTTGTTTGATGAGCTATATTTATTGTCATCTATAAATTTATCAAATTTTGTATTGTTGATAAATTTATTATTTAAGATAAATGAGTTTTTGTAATTAAGATTATTAATTGTAGTATTTATATCAGTTTTATTTAAAATATTTTTATTGTTTGATATTTCTTGATTTACATATAAATTATCAATTCCCAAATAGCTATTAAATAGCTTATCTTTTTTTATTTCTTCTTTGCTAAAGGCAAATACAGCAAATAAAAAAACACACATCAATAAACGCATTACAAACCTTTTTAAAAATGAAGAATTTATTTTATATAAGTTCATATTAAATATAGATAAAAAATAAATTATATTATTAAAATAAAAGATATTTATTTGGGTTTAATACTTAAAAGAGAATTATAGGTTAAATAAAGGAGGAGTAAATTGCAGATAAAATTATTAATTTAAAGATGATTCTCTGATAATTTTAAGTAAACAAAAAAACATATAACTAAAAACTATTATAAATACAACTAAAATACCATTCAAATTTAAGAAACAAAGTTATATAATTTCTTCATTACATTTAAAGGCTAAATTTGAAAAATAAATTTTTAAATTCATTGATAATTATAACTTTAATTTTAGTTGCTTTTATAGTTTATGATAAATTTAAACTCTCTCAAAATTCTCATTTTACAGTTACAGCTGATACAGTTATAAAACCAGGTTCTGAAATTTCAAAGTATGTTACACAAGAAGAAGTTGATAGCTTTGCACTAAGATATTGGGATATAGATGAAGATGCTAAGTATTCTAATGACAATATAGATGAAAACATTACTCAAAAAACTCTTAGAAGTTATCTAAAAGCTAAGGATACAAATAGTCTTTTAAATTTCATCAAAGATAATAACCTAAGCGTTGATACAAGAATGATGTATAACCTTACACCTTTAATGTATGCTAGTTTTTATGATGATGAAAAAACTATGAAAGAACTTTTAAACTTAGGTGCTAACCCAAATTTAAAAGATAGCTACAACCTAAGTCCATTAGCTTATGCCATAGAAAATAACTCTACTAAAACATTTAAACTTTTACTTGATAATGGTGCTATATTTGATGAAGATATGATAGTGCAAAACTATTTAAATGGACCAAGTTATATATGGATTAAAAAGATTATAATTGATGGTGATGATATTAAGGTAGAGTATAGAAGTGAGTATGGCACTAAACAAGGCAAAGGAGTTGACCCAGCGTCTGCTATTACTTATATGGTTGATTTAAGGTTGGTTGAGATTTTACAAACTCTATTTGATAGTGGCTACAAGATAAAGTCTCCCATAGATAAAAATTGTGCCAAATCATTTAGAGATAAGTTTAGATGTAGTTATTACTACTATCTTACAACTGCACCAGACTATAAAAAACCCCTAAACATCCTTTTAGATAACAATATATCAATGCCTGTTGATGATGAGTTTTTAAAAAGTGAGTATGATGAGTGTTATGATAGTTATAAGTGGCATAAAAACATAAAAAAACAATATAAAGGAGAGCAAAGAAAGATATATTTTAATTTAAGATTTTTATTGACTAAAAGTATATGTAGTGGTGAAAATGGAACATTTAAAAATATAGAACATTATATTTATTACAAAAATAGGAGAAATCTAACTGATGGTATTGTTGAATTAATAGATACTAAAACTAATGTGATTTTTAAAAATCTAACAGATACTATTTACAATGAGATAAATTTTATAAATAGTAAAAAATTTATAGATGACATAGTCGATTTAAACAAATCCAACCAAATTTAAAATAATAAACCAAAAAGGATATAAAATGCCAACAGATAATAACCAAACAAATAGTGAATTAGACAAAGTATTAAAAGAAGTAGCAAATGAAGTAGCTGATATATATGTGGATTACTTCGGGATAAACTCACCTGAAGGAATTTTAGAGTATGTTACATCTTTGTTTGGCAGTGTAGCTTCTAGCTTACATAAAAGTGGTGTAGATGGCTTAGAGTATGCTTCAAAAGTAAAACAATATCTTTATACAAATGCTTTTGATATAAAAGCTGGTGGAGTAGTATTTATTATAGATTTAGCAGCTAAGACAATGAGATTAAAAGATACTTCACTTGATTACTCTGGTGCTACCAAAGGTCTTATACCATACCCCGATAAAAACTATCTTGGAAAGGTAATACAAGTTGCAGGAACTACTGGAGTATCATTGGCACTTGGTTTGCTAGTTCCAGGAGGTGTTATAGCAGCTACTATAGCAAGTGGAGCTATAAATAATGCTTTAAATGCTATATGGGGCAGTTTAGTTGGTCCACACATTATGACCGTAGATTTTAAAGAACAAGAAAATGGTAAAGTCTTAGAAAGAAAATATATATCAGAAGGAAATTTTAAAGATACTATCTCTCATAACTGGAGTGATATCTTAGGTGTAGATATAAAAAGCGATATAAACTCCCTTCGTAGAGTTATAATACAAACAACTGATAGCGGTGGAAATATAATCTACTATAGAAATGAAGATACAGATGTGAATAAAAATGGACCACTTCATACCTATGAAATACCATCAGGAAGCAAAGCGCATTTGTTAGAATTTCTAAAAAGATTTGAATCAAACTATGTAGCCCACATAAAACTTGGCGTTGATGAAGTTAGAAAACTACTTGTTAATTACTACGCAAATTATGGAGCTAATGCTGGTAGGGTTGAGAGTGATTTGAAAATTCCAAAAAGTAATAATACTGATACAGAAGCTATAAGGCAAGCTGCCGCCCACTGCCTAAAAGAACTTAAAGGATACGCTTTAGATGAGGGATTTTCTAGCGTTAGTGAATATGATGACCTTAATATATATTCAAACAAACATAAAGATAGTAGATTAGAGTTTTTTAAAGCTGTTATACGAGATAAAATAGCTGAAATTTCACATACAAAAAAAGACAAAAGATATAATACTTATACTGATACAAAAACGAATACTTTCTTATGGAATACAAATGGAACTTTTACACCAGCTAAAAAGATAGTATTTG
>QWCH01004366.1_pt1 | contig 13017 bp, 8 predicted proteins | sample 1972671 | NCBI WGS metagenome assembly QWCH01 (sample SAMN09866713, study PRJNA288562) | Human gut metagenome isolate term3_stool, whole genome shotgun sequencing... | isolation source: gut | host: Homo sapiens | place: USA: California | reverse complement strand
CGAGTGTTTCCACGTTCCTGTTACAAGTTGTCAACGGGCTGAGGTAAAGCGGGTCCTGCACTGCGATGCAACAACAAGTGTGGATATGGACGCTCTTCTATTAAAATCCTTCTGACTGCCGAAACATTTTCACCCCAACAACTACAAATTTCACTCCATAAATTTCATCGGATCTACCGGCTCTCCATCTTTCATTACCTTAAAATAGAGATTCGGTCCTTCCACGCTATAGTATTTTGTAGGTTCATTCAACAGACCGATCGGCTCACCTGTTGCAACAGTATCTCCTTCTGATACGGACAGGTCTTTTAACTGGCCGTAAACAGCCGCATATCCATTTCCCATATCCAATGTAACGGTTGTTCCCGTCTGTGCTGTCTCTTCAATACTGCTCACTGTTCCTGTCGCTGATGCCTTGATGCTTTCCCCGACTTCACCACCGATGATCATTGCCGGATTGTACTTATACTCTTCTAAAGTAGGAAAATAAACGGTCTGATCCATACTGTACCCGATCAGCGTTGCCCCGCTTGCCGGCCACTCCAGTATGCTTGCTTCCGTAAACCATGCACCGGAACTTCCCTGTGCCGCAGTCTCATCCGTCTCCTGACCCTGCTGCTGTCCATTTTCTGCCTCTGTTCCGTCTGTGGAGGATGCTCCTTCTTGTTCCTGACGATCCGCATGATCTGTCTGTGACGGTGTTGCATCTTCCTCTCCCTCCATTGGAAGTACATCTTTTGAATTTGCCGCTGCATCATTTTCTTTTGTCAGTTTTTCTGTCTCCTGCTGAACCTTTGCAATCTGCTCATTCATATTCTTTTTGTAATTTCTGAATGTAACTGTCCCCACCATTGCAATGACTGCCACGAAGCAAAGTACGATTCCAACAGAAGCTCCTTTTCCCTTTAAAAAGGAAAACTTCTCTTTCTTATTCATTCATCATCACCTCTGACTATAGCATTGCCAGAATATGTGACTTCTATTCGGAAAGAATTCTATTTTAATTCCCTGTCGCTTCTTTTTCGTCAAATTCTTTATTTAATGTTGTTCCTTCAAAAAAGAACTGCAGGATTTCTTCATAATTTTTCTTTTCCTTTGCCATTTCATTTGCTGTCCACTGACTCATTCCCAGTCCATGTCCTTTTCCGATGGTCGTGATCTTCAAACCTTTTATACTCTCGTAAAATGAAAATGCACTGGAAGACAGGGACAATGCATCCCGAAACTGATCCCCGGTACAGACTGTATCTCCCATCCTCATCTGTCGCACATAACCGGAAGAATCCATTTCCAGTATTTCAAAGTCAGCAAAGTTATAGCCTTTTTCTGCACTCTCCGAATTTTCTTCTGCCACCAGAAAATCTCTGCATAACTGTTGTATTTCCTGATAGTCAAAAACTGTTACCTGAATTTCATCCTCAGCCGCTTTGTCCAACGGGCATTCTCTCTTACAGATATAAGGATAATCTTCTGTTCCAAGAACTTCTGATGCGTTCCGTGTCTCACCGTTACTGGATTGATGATATGGTGTCCATGCACAAGCCTCATTATACCAGACCACTGTTCCTTCTGTATCTTCCACTGCTTTGGTATATTTTTTCAAATATGTATCAAAATTGGCCGCTCCCCATTTCCGTTTCATTTCTGCATGAGTCAGATATTTCTCTGTTGCCGTCTTCTCCTCGTTTTCTGCCAGTTCTCTGCACAGGCTTGTACGCAGCACCACGGCCTGTGCTTTCAACGCTTCCAATTCGTAAGACTCCGGCATTTCATATGCAAGAACCCCGATCAGATACTCTTCCCAGTCCAGATCAAGATCCAGTTCCGTTCCATCTGGGTCTGTTCTTGCAACTTTTATTGTAAAATGACCGCTCCCATTTTGTAGATTCACATCTTTTCCATTTACAAAAATAGAGACAACATATGGAAGAAATATGAGGATGATCAGAAATGCAGCTATATTTTTTATTTTCTTTTTTGCTGAATAAAAGCTCATAAAGACAGCCCTCCATACTTTATTATATGAAGGGCTGTCTTATTTTAGAACCTGTATGAAATTTTACCTTTACGCTTTATTTTTCTGCACTATTTTCTGTCGGTTCTGCTTCTGTACTCTGTGCATCTTTTGCCAGGTTTTCTGTTCCCTGAACCTGCATCGGATTCACATACGGATTCTTTGCCGATGACTCTGTCGGAGTTACCGGAACCTGCTGTACCGGTGCTTCTGCTGGCATCGGAGATACAGATTCTGCCGGAGTTTCTGATGCTGCCGGTGATACAGGCATCGTCGGAGGAATCGGATTACCACCGAAATTTGGTGCCTGCGGTGGAAGATTTGGCTCCATTCCCGGGTTATACGGCTTCTTGCTCATAATAAATAAGCAGATTGCTTCGTACATTGGAATAAATATACCAAGAACACTATGGATAATCGCCATATTATGGGATGTCAGTCTATGGTAAATATGAAAGTTCACCAGTACATCCAGCACCGCTTCAATCGCCTGAAGTGCTACTACTGCAATAATCAGCAGGAAAACTATCACCCAGATCAGTGTCAGACTTCCTGCACCCATTCCGGCGGAATAGCTCAATGCAGTTTCAATTCCTGCCACAACAATGAAAATGAAATAAAGTCCTGCGATTACAGCCGTTCCGATCAACGGAATAAGGACTTTCCAAAGTCCCGGACTCTGAAGTCTTCTTTTCTTTAAAGGCATACTGCCTGCAAGATCTCCCTGAAGATAAGATCTCGCAAACGGTACCCATGCCATCCACGGATTTGCATTTCCTGTTCTCTGTGCCAGACGGTAAAGTGCAATGGATTTAAATACATATTTCACAATACCAATCATCACGGCTGCCACGATCACCAACAGATAAACGGTCATGATCACTGAAAATATATCTGATCCACTGCTGCTCATTGTCGGACCATCCGGAACTCCGTATGAAAAATCAAAATCATTTCCATATTCCATCTGTCATTCCTCCTGTCTTAATCAAAAAGATCCTGTCCTGAAGGTACTTCTACTTTTTCAAGATGCCAAATATCCCGTACATACTCTTCAATCGTTCTGTCTGATGTAAATTTACCACTGCATGCAGTGTTGAGCATTGCCATCTTAGACCATTTCTGCTGATCTCTGTAAGCTTCCTCAACTCTCTTCTGTGCATCTGCATAAGAACGGAAATCTTTCAGAATGAAGTAAGTGTCTGCTCTGTCTGTACACTGTGTATTTAACAGTGAGTTGTACAGATTGATATACATATTGTGGTCACCATTGGAGTAAGTTCCATCCATAAGCTGGTCTACTACACGCTTGATCTCCCAGTCATTAAAGTAAATGTCAACCGGATTGTATCCACCATTGTTCTCATAGTTGATAACTTCCTGTGAGCTTAATCCGAAGATAAATGCATTCTCCTCGCCAACTTCCTGAACGATCTCTACATTCGCTCCATCCATTGTTCCAAGTGTCGGTGCACCATTAAGCATAAATTTCATATTACCTGTTCCTGAAGCTTCTTTAGAAGCTGTAGAAATCTGCTCGCTGACATCTGCTGCCGCAAAAAGAATCTCTGCATTGGATACTCTGTAATCTTCAATAAATACCACTTTCAGCTTACCATTGATACTTCTGTCGTTATTTACAACATCTGCTACGGAGTTGATCAATTTGATCGTCTCTTTTGCACGAAGATAACCTGCTGCTGCCTTAGCTCCGAAAATAAATGTTCTCGGATAGAAGGACATCTCAGGATGCTCTTTGATCTGATTATACAGATACATGATGTGCAGTACATTCAGGAGCTGACGCTTGTACTCATGCAGACGTTTTACCTGAATATCAAAGATAGAACGCGGATCTACATCAATTCCATTATGCTCCTTGATATACTTTGCAAGGCGAACTTTATTCTGGTATTTGATCTCCATGAACTCACGTCTTGCCTCTTCATCCTCAACCAGTGGTTTCAGCTTGGAGATCTGAGAGAGATCTGTAATCCAGCCATCACCGATCTTACTGGTGATCCAGTCTGCAAGCAGCGGATTTCCATGAGCCAGGAAACGTCTCTGCGTGATACCATTCGTCTTATTGTTGAACTTCTCCGGCATCATCTGATAGAAATCTTTCAGTTCCTGCTTCTCAAGGATCTCCGTATGAAGCTTTGCAACACCATTAACAGAGAAGCCTGCTATGATCGCCATATTTGCCATACGAACCTGTCCATCCATAAGGATTGCCATTTTCCGTACTTTCTCTTCATTTCCCGGATACATCTCACGAACCTGGATCACGAAGCGGCGGTCAATCTCCTGTACGATCTGATAAATACGCGGAAGCAGTTTTGAAAACAGGTCGATCGGCCATTTTTCAAGTGCTTCTGCCATAATCGTATGGTTTGTATAAGCACAGGTCTTGCTTGTTACTTCCCATGCCTCATCCCAGCTAAGTCCCTCTGCATCAATCAGAAGACGCATCAGCTCCGGTACAGCAACCGTCGGGTGCGTATCGTTCATCTGAATGACAACTTTTTCATACAGCTTTCTGATGTCTCCATGCTTCTTTTTATATTTTGCGATCAGTGCCTGAAGACTTGCAGAAATGAAGAAGTACTGCTGCTTCAGACGAAGCTCTTTTCCTGAATAATGATTATCATTCGGGTAAAGAACATCTACGATCAGTTTTGCAAGGTTCTCCTGCTCTACTGCCTTATGATAATTTCCTCTGTCGAACTCATCCAGTTTGAAATCCGTGATCGGCTTTGCATCCCATACACGCAGTGTATTTACTACGTGGTTGCCATATCCAACAATCGGCATATCATACGGAACTGCCATGACAGACTCATAGTTCTCCTGAATAAATTTATCTTTTCCTGTAACAGGATCTTTCTCGAAACGGATATTTCCTCCGAAACGTACTTCCTTTGCATACTCTTCACGACGGATCTCGAACGGATTTCCTTCTTTCAGCCAGTTATCCGGTACTTCTACCTGATATCCATTTTTAATTTTCTGCTTGAACATACCGTAACGGTAACGGATTCCACAGCCATATGCCGGATAATTCAATGTTGCCAGAGAATCCATGAAACATGCTGCAAGACGACCGAGTCCTCCATTTCCTAGAGCCGCATCCGGCTCTTCATCTTCGATCACGTTGAGATCAATATTCATCTCTTCCAATGCTTCTTTTACATCTTTATATGCTGTCATATTGATGAGGTTGTTACCTAATGCACGTCCCATCAGGAACTCCATGGACATATAATAAACTGTCTTTGCATCTGTCTCATCGTAACGCTTCTGTGTCTCGATCCAGTCATCAATAATAACATCCTTAACTGCATAGGAAACCGCCTGAAATAACTGCTGAGGTGTAGCCTCATCAATCGTCTTTCTATAAAGTGTCTTTACATTTTCCTTCACCGCTGTCTTAAATGCAGTCTTCTCAAATCTTTTACTGAACATCCTTTTATTCTCCTTTTTTCTCGACACCCATCGTAACTGCTTCGCCGTTGATCTTCCACTCTTTTACATAGCCTGCAGGCTCTGCCTTTACAACTTCTGTGGCAAGTACTTCTCCACCGATCAGGGTGCTGTTCTTTTCAAAAACAGCTTCTGCTTTCTCACTGCCTTCATACGTAACACGGATCTTGTCCATCACCTCGAAATCAGCTTCTTTTCTCATCGTCTGGATCTTGCTGATGATCTCTCTTACAAATCCTTCTTCCAGAAGTTCCGGTGTAAGATTTGTATCCAGTACAACTGTGATTCCATTATCATTGACAGATTCATATCCTTCAATCTGTGCTGTATCAATCAGAAGATCTTCTTTGAAAAGTTCGATCTCCTGGCCATTTACATCCAGTTTGAGTACGCCGGTAGCATTCAGCTCATCCATTGCTGCATTTCCATCGATGTCATTGAGTGCTGCTTTGATACCACCTAACATTTTACCATACTTTGGTCCGACTGTCTTCAACTGTGGTTTAAAACTATAAGAAGTAAAGTCTCTTACATCCTCTGTAAATTTAATATTCTTAACATTCAGCTCGTCTGCTACGATTTCCTGATAAAATTCAGAAAGCTCAAAGTCTGCTTTTACAAACATCTGACCAATCGGCTGACGGTTCTTGATGTTGGATGCGTTACGGCATGCACGTCCCATTACTACAAGGTCAAGTACGTGTTCCATATTATTCTCAAGCTCTTTGTCAATCTGCTCTTCATGAACTTCCGGAAAACTACACAGGTGGATACTCTCCGGAGCATCCTTGTCAATGCTGCGAACCAGGTTCTGATAGATCTGCTCTGTCATGAACGGAATCATCGGAGCTGCTGCCTTTGATACCGTAACAAGGGCTGTATACAGAGTCATGTAAGCATTGATCTTATCCTGCTCCATTCCCTTTGCCCAGAAACGCTCGCGGCTTCTTCTTACATACCAGTTACTTAAATCATCTACGAAATCCTGAAGCACACGTGCTGCCTCCGGGATTCTGTAATTACCAAGGTTGTTGTCCACATCTTTTACCATGGTATTCATCTTGGAAAGAATCCATTTATCCATAACCGGAAGTTTATCATATTCCAGTGTATACTTTGTAGCATCAAAATTGTCGATATTTGCATACAGTACAAAGAATGCATAAGTATTCCACAGAGTTCCCATGAACTTACGCTGTCCTTCCTGTACTGCTTTTCCGTGGAAACGGTTCGGCAGCCACGGTGCACTGTTGATGTAGAAGTACCAGCGGATCGCATCTGCTCCGTATTTCTCCAGTGCATCAAACGGATCAACCGCATTTCCTTTGGACTTACTCATCTTCTGTCCATTCTCATCCTGTACGTGTCCAAGCACGATAACGTTCTTATACGGTGCTTTATTGAACAGCAGCGTTGAGATGGCAAGCAGGGAGTAGAACCATCCTCTTGTCTGGTCAACAGCCTCGGAAATAAAGTCTGCCGGGAACTGCTTCTCGAACAGCTCCTGATTTTCAAACGGATAATGGTGCTGTGCAAACGGCATAGATCCACTGTCAAACCAGCAGTCGATAACTTCCGGCACTCTGTGCATTTTTTTACCACAATCCGGGCAGTTGATCGTTACTGCGTCAATGTATGGGCGGTGCAGCTCAATATCATCCGGGCAGTTATCGGACATAGATTTCAGTTCTTCAATACTTCCGACAGAATGCATACATCCACACTCACACTGCCAGATATTCAGCGGAGTTCCCCAGTAACGGTTACGACTGATTCCCCAGTCCTGAACGTTCTCAATCCAGTCACCGAAACGTCCCTTACCGATACTCTCCGGGATCCAGTTAATTGTATTATTATTTGCAATCAGGTCATCACGAACTGCTGTCATCTTGATGAACCAGGACTCACGTGCATAATAAATCAGCGGAGTATCACATCTCCAGCAGTGAGGATAGCTATGCTCAAACTTCGGTGCATCGTAGAGAAGTCCCCTTGCATCCAGATCTTTTAATACTTCCGGGTCTGCTTTCTTTACGAACAGTCCTGCAAACGGTGTAGACTCTGCCATGTTACCCTTTTCATCTACAAGCTGTACAAATGGAAGATCATACTTTCTTCCTACGTTGGCATCGTCTTCACCAAATGCCGGTGCGATATGAACAACTCCGGTACCATCTGTCAGAGTTACATACTCATCACATACAACGTAAAATGCTTTCTTACGCTGCTTTGCAGCCTCATCTGCCGCACACTGGTACAGTGGCTCGTATTCTTTGCCCTCCAGTTCTGTTCCCTTATACGTTGCAAGTACTTCGTAAGCGTCTTTTCCTTCTTCTGCAAGTCTTCCAAGAACGGTATCAAGCAATGCACATGCCATATAATAAACTCTTCCGTCTGCTGCCTTTACCTTTGCATAATCCTCTTTTGGATTTACGCAGAGTGCAAGGTTGGATGGAAGTGTCCATGGTGTTGTTGTCCATGCAAGAATATACGCATCCTCATCTTTGACTTTAAAGCGGACGATTGCAGAACGCTCCTTGACATCCTTATATCCCTGTGCAACTTCCTGTGCAGAAAGAGGTGTTCCACAACGAGGGCAGTAAGGAACAATCTTGAATCCTTTGTAAAGGAGTCCTTTATCCCAAATTTTCTTCAAAGCCCACCACTCAGACTCGATGAAATTGTTGTCATACGTTACATATGGATGCTCCATATCAGCCCAGAATCCAACTGTGCCGGAGAAGTCTTCCCACATTCCTTTGTATTTCCATACACTTTCTTTACATTTCTTGATGAATGGTTCAAGACCGTATTTCTCGATCTGATCCTTTCCGTCCAGTCCGAGCATCTTCTCAACTTCCAGCTCTACCGGAAGACCATGCGTATCCCATCCTGCCTTTCTCGGAACCATATAACCTTTCATTGTGCGGTATCTCGGAATCATATCCTTGATAACACGGGTCAGAACGTGTCCGATATGCGGCTTGCCATTGGCTGTCGGAGGTCCGTCATAGAAAATATAATCCGGGCATCCTTCTTTTTCATCCATACTCTTCTGGAAGATATTTTCGTCATCCCAGAATTTTTCAACTTCTTTTTCACGCTCAACAAAATTCATGTCTGTTGAAACTTTCTTATACATAGCTTTGATCCTTTCTTAAAATATATTTTGGAAAAGGAATCTTCTAAAATAAAGAAAGACCTCCGTCCGTAATAGGACGAAGGTCTGAAATTCCTTTCGTTGTACCACCTGTTACAGCATACTTGGATCTTCCCGATCCGCATATGGTATTCTTTAACGCAGAACTCACGTCAACCCTTACTCCTCGAAATCTGTCTCACCGGAATCACCGGTATGCCTGTTAAATGCTTCCGTTTCAGGGGTTGCTGCTCTGGAGTGATCTTCAGAAATCTCTTACTGATACCGGGCTTACACCTTCCCCGGCTCGCTGGGATGTTCAGATAAATCCTACTCTCTCCGTCATCGCTTTAACCTGTAGTCTTCCATACAGAATTATTATAAAGAGATTCTGCCTGCTAGTCAAGGTTTTTTCTTTTTCTGCGATGTCTTTTCCGCCTGTGCCGTCTGCTTTTTGCCTGCTTATATTTTATCCATGCAACCGCTCCCGTCACAAGTACCAAAACCACTGCGACCACAGCGATAAGCACCACCGGCCTGCTCTCTTTCTCCTTCCTGTCTGTCGTTGTGCCAGTCTTTTCTGTTCCTTTTGTTATTGTCGGTTTCTCTACCGACTTTTTATTATCCAGCGTTACATCTGCCTTCCCTACGATCTGTCCTTCATAGGTATATGTAACGGTTCCCTCATTGACGGAACCATCCTTTGCTTTAACTTCCGCTTTCAGATCTGAAAACTTCACGTTGGGGGGCAGTACTACATAAGCATTTTCCTCATCTTTATATGACCGTACTCCGTCTGCTTTTTCCAGATCTTTCAGCATCACTTTCGAGAAATTATTAAATCCATAATCAAAGATGGCTCTGGTATCCGTATACGCATCTGACCCGAAATCATATAGCACCACTGCAACCAACTGCAGCTCTCCGTTATCTGCCATCGTCACCAGGGTCGTTCTTGCCTGATCTGTATAACCGGTCTTTCCACCTTTGCAATACTCATAATAATTTGCATTCTGTGGCCAGAGCATCTTATGCTTCTGATTGACCGTTCTCACCTCATTTACCAGATTGGTCGGTGGAATCTGATGTGTCAGTGACTGTGCGATCGTCCGAAATGCTTCTTTCTGATATACTGCTGCCCCAATCAGAGCCATATCATGAGCTGTCGTATAATGTTGCTCATCATGAAGTCCATTTGCATTCGTCCAGTGTGAGCCGGTACATCCCAGTGCATCTGACTCTTCATTCATCGCCTCTATAAAGGTATTGTAGTCTCCGCCCATCTGCTTTCCAACGCTCTCTGCAACTGCATACGACACTTCATTGGCAGATGCAAGCAACACGGCATATAAAGAATCTTCCAGCGTCAATTCCTCTCCTGCACGCATCCCAATATGAGCATCTCCGTACTGCAGGAAAGAAATACTGTCCTGTGAAAATTCTACTTTATCTGTCAGTTTCGCATGATCCAGTGCAACAAGTGTAGTCAGAAGCTTTGTAATACTTGCCGGATAATGCTGCTTATCGATCTGCTTTCCATATAGGATCGCTCCACTGTTCATATCCATCACAATCGCTGAATCAGCATAAACTGCCGGTCCCTGCGGCCAGTTCGTCAGTCCATTTGAATCCGTCGGCTCTGCATAGCAAGTCTGCCGCTGGGTTTCACGATCCGCCGCTGTATCCCCCTCCTCAGCAAATATCTTTACTGCCGGGGTCAGAACAAACGCTGCTGCCAGTATTGCGGACAGACAGAGCGTGCCATATCTTTTTATATTTATCATAAAAGAGTTCCTCCGATAATCTTCTTTATTATAAATCTCGGCTCTTACTTTTTCAACTCTTTCTGACTACGATGTTTTTTATCTACGATGTTTTTTATCATTCAGAGAATTTCTGACACCTGAATCCGTGCCTGAAACTGCTCTTTCCTGCTGCTCTTCAGCCCCCTCTCAGGCACACTCAATATGCAATCCTGCAAATAAATCTCCCAGACATATATTCAGCGGATCAGATTCTTCCTCCGTCAGCGTCTGCCGGCAAATCAACTGATACTCCGGATTCAGTTCCAACTTCCGGATCAGCTTAGCAGTATTCAGTGCATCATCCAGTCCGTCATGCATCCTTCCGTCCTGCGTAAGATCACAGAGCATCAAAGCCTCCTGAAGACTGACTGCTTTTTCAAAACTGTATTTCTTTCCAAAAACTTCCTGATAATCGATCCATCTTTCCGGGGCCATAAAGCTTTGGATTTTTTCATCCTGCAGTTTCTTAGATCTGACCTCATGTGACAACTGTGAAAAATCACTGTTGCTCCATGCAAACACCTGATACTCTCTATCTCCAATCCACTCTGTCAATTCTAAAAGACGCTCTCTTAATTTCGGTGCATTCTTGATCTGCCGATTCTTGATTCCAGTCATATTTGCGATAAAGTTATCAATCACTCCATGTTCAGGATGAACATATAAGCAGATCTCATCCCGTCTTCTGTATCGTTCATCAAGGAGAACCGCTCCAATCTGAATAATTTCACTGGCGTATTTATAATTCTTATTTCTATAATCCTTTGGTACTTTACACATCTCTAAGTCTATTACTAAATAATTCATACAAATCCTCCTCTTGTTCTTTTTTAATTTTCTCATTCCTTAATATTTTCCAAACTGCTTTTTAAATGGTTTCTAAAGTCCATTTTATCTGATAAGCTGTGGCATAAACTCCCCATCACTTTTTTGCATAAATCCAGTATAATTAATTTTTTTCTATCAATAAACCTCCGATTCGCTGAATTACTCTACTCTATTTCTCTTTTTTATGATGATTTTAACGCAACGTCAAAATAGTTTTATGTGAATATTGGGTAGGATTGTGGGAGTGCGTAGCACGGAGCAATCCGTAGGCATCAAAGTCGGGGGCTTTTGACCCCGACATCAACTTATGCAAAAAGGTGACGGAAATCTCCGCTGATCTCCGCCACCTTTTTATTTTCATATTTTCTATTTTTTACTGACTGTTTTTTCAGATTCTCATTCATATTTCCATGTGATCTGATATTCTGTTCCCGTCGTTTCTCCAAGCTGCATGATATAATTCTCAATCATCTTTTTTGCCCGCTCCTGTGCATTTACAAGAAGTGCTGTATTCTCTTCTGCTGTTTTTATCATTTCATTTCTTGCATTTTCTACCGCACCGGTTGCATCTTCCGCAGTAATTTCATTTTTATTAATCCCGTCTTCACTGAAAATATAGGAGTCAGAATTATACGAATCATCATCTACATTTACCTGTTGTACTTCAGCTTCAGGAATTGTGACCGTTACATCGGTTCCATTTACTTTCATCTGCACTTTCGACATATCAATGCCAAGTTTCACCGTTCCGGTATATTCAATCCAGAATTGCCGGTCCTTTTCCCCAAAATGCCAGATTCCCGTACCTGCCGGCTTTTCGGATTTTGCCACATTATGATAATAACATTCTACTGTTGCAAGTTTACAGATGGAACGGACCTGCATAATATCCGGCTCTGTACTTTTTTCTGCCTCTTTGTCTTCTGATTTTCCGCATCCACTTAACAGACTGATCAGCAGGATTCCGATCAGGGAAAGGGTTATGATCTTCTTTTTCATTTGTATCCACCTCACTTAATTATAACTGTATATTCATCATCCACCTGATCAACCCATGGTTCAATCAGACCGGAAATTGCAGAAATCGCATTTTCTTTTGCAAGCTCCGTAATCCGGGTTTCTTCATTTGCTTTCTTTTTCAGATCTTCTTTGCTGACTTTGTACGCATCAGCAGAAATTGTTGCAGTATTATATTCATCTTTCTCGAAAATATATTTCAATGACCCTTCATTGACACTACAGTCCAGAATTTTTGCCTCTGGAACAGTAATCCTTATTTCCTTTTTATCCGGATTCACTTTCACTTTCAGTTTATCAAAATCAATTCCCGCACTCACAGTTCCCTCATATGCCACATGATAAAGAAGCGTCTTTCCGTCTTCATCATAACCGGCTGCTACCGCATTATACGTATACTCAAGTGTAGACAGTTCACTGATATCTAAAATTTTTTCAATCGATGACTGACTGATCGTTGTTACCTCTCCTTCTTTTGAATCAAAAAATCCTTTTTTTATAACAAATACGATCAGAACGATCACTATAATTCCTATAACTCCTTTTATCAATCCTGGAATGGAAGTGAGTACTTTCAAAGGATTGATCTTGGGAACAGCACCTTTCTTTTTTCTACTTTTGTTCTTCATTCTTTTTTCTCCTGGTATGATGTAGTCATAGACCAATAAGGTCATCCACATCATATTCTCTAATCTATATCCTGGTTGGTAAGAGGATTCTCCTCCATAATC
>QWCH01004347.1_pt1 | contig 13067 bp, 9 predicted proteins | sample 1972671 | NCBI WGS metagenome assembly QWCH01 (sample SAMN09866713, study PRJNA288562) | Human gut metagenome isolate term3_stool, whole genome shotgun sequencing... | isolation source: gut | host: Homo sapiens | place: USA: California | reverse complement strand
GTTCTGGAATTTCATCCCAAGGCAAAGGAAATGAAGCGGAAAACGGAATATGACCTGATTGCTGTTTATAAAGGGAATCTGCTGATCAATATGGACTCCCAGGCGCCTAATCAGGCTGCTTTAGAGTGGATACGTGAGAAGGAGGCAAAAGGGCTTTCTTTAGAAAATGTTGGAATTCCAACGAATATACGAAGGGAAGTCACTCATGGTGAGTCCCGGTTTGACCTGGCTTTTGAATTAAAGGATGAGGTAACTGGTAAAACAGTTCCTGCTTTTATGGAAGTAAAGGGAGTAACTCTGGAAAAAGAGGGAAATGTATTCTTTCCGGATGCACCTACGATCCGGGGCGTGAAACATTTAAACGGGCTGATACAGGCAAAAAAGGATGGCTTTGAGACCTTTCTTCTCCTTGTGATCCAGATGAAAGGGATCCGGAAATTTTATCCTAATGATGAGACACATAAGGCTTTCGGGGATGCCCTGCGGGCAGCAGCTGCAGCCGGGGTACATATTTTAGCATATGATTGTATTGTGACGGAAAATTCTATGGATATGGATGAAAAAGTGGAAGTTGGATTACTGTATGATAATGATACAAGAACACATTGTGAATTGTAATCCAGCATCATATAGCCAACCATAACACGCATATATTTAAAAGAGTGGGAATATTGGACGTGAAACTGTGGTAGAACCTTTATCCGGCCTGGTCGAAGGTGAAATGGCTGAGGTAGTATGGATCATCTCAGAGGCAGATGTAAGAGAAATGCTTGGCCGAAGCGGATTTCTGTACGGAGAGGTCCTGACCTGTCTGTTAAAAAATCCGGCCCGGCAGCTGTGTATATACAGAATACGCAGGCGGGTGGTGGCTATACGGGAGGAATATACAAAAGAAATACTTGTACGGCGGATGCTATGAAAATAGACGACTGTGAAACCACAATCGCCTATTTTTTATCCGGTTCGTAATGTTGTCAGATAGCAATGCCGCAAGGCCAAAAACATTTTACTCCGCCTGATCATTGGTCAGTTTCAATCTGTCTAATACATAGAATACAAGGCTCATTGCCATACCTACTACGCAGGCAAGTACCATTCCGGTAAGTTCGATATTACCAATACGCAGTGCTGCGCCGGAAAGACCAGTTACGAAGATAACGCTGGTGAGCATCTGGTTGCGGTTTTTGGAGTAGTCTACTTTGGAGTCTACCAGGATGCGCAGGCCGGAGGTTCCGATCATGCCGTAGAGCAGGAAGGAGATACCGCCGATCACAGGACCCGGGATGGTGCTGATGAGGGCGGACAGCTTTCCTACGAAGGAACATATGATAGAAAGAATGGCTGCGCCTGCAATCACACGGACACTGTATACACCGGTTACTGCCATTACACCGATATTCTCGCCATAAGTAGTAGTCGGTACGGAGCCGATCATACCGGAAAGCATGGTAGAGAAGTTATCTGCAAATAAGGATCTGTGAAGTCCCGGATCTTTTAACAGATCTCTTCCTACGATCTTACTGGTAACTACCTGATGTCCGATATGCTCGGAAATGATGACCAGGATAACAGGAAGGATGATCATGATCGCCTGAGCATCAAATTTCGGTGAGGAAAAATGAGGCATAGCGATGATCTTAGCTGCGGCTACTTCCTCAAAATCAACAATTCCGCAGATGATGGCTGCTGCATAGCCTGCCAGAACTGCGATCAAGATTGGGATAACTGCCAGGAATTTGCGGAACAGGATGGAACCGAATACAGCTACGCCTAAAGTTACCATAAATACAATGATCTTTCTTGGATCAATGTTCTCATCCAGCAGACCTGCGTTGGAAGCTGCATTGGCGGATAATTCCAGACCGATCAGAGCTACTACCGGGCCCATGGCTGCAGGCGGAAGTACGATGTTGATCCAGTCTGTACCAAACTTATAGATAATAAGTGCTAAAATACAGCCGCAGAAACCAACTGCCACGAAACCGCCTAAAGCGTATTCATAGCCAAAATTCTGGATCACAATAGATGCAGGTGCCAGGAAAGCAAAACTGGAACCTAAGTAAGCCGGTGCTTTTCCCTTTGTGATCGCGATAAATAAAAGGGTTCCGATACCATTCATGAACAGTACGATCGCAGGGCTGATGCCAAAAAGGAAAGGCACCAGAACGGACGCGCCGAACATGGCAAACATGTGCTGGATACTTAAGGGTATCAGCAATTTTACAGGAACTTTTTCTTCTACCTGAATAATTCTCTTTTCCATTCTCTTCTCCTTTGATGTGTTATTTGCCCCCGGAAAAATCCCAGGAGTACATTAATATTATCTTCTTCTGGGATGTACTCTTTTTCCACGTTCAAAGCAGCGTTCGCAGATGGAAAACGGATAATCCCAGGAAAGTTCTCTTCCACAGATTGTGCATTTTCGGGTGTAGCTGGCACATTCTGTCTTTAAAATACGGCTGATCTCTTCTTCTGTGTTCCTGCGCTCTTCCACCAGATTTTCTTCCTGAACAGGCAGTCCCACTTTTCTGGAAAACTGGAAATACAGATCCAGCATTTTATAATAGCTTTCCAGATCATACAGATCCGGTCCCGGACTGTATGGAAACTGCAGTTCTTCCACATCCCGGTAGTCCCGGCAGTAATCTTTCCACAGATCCATGACCAGCTTATTGTCAATGTCCACAGAGCAGGTGATCAGCTTATAGATCTCTTCTTTGGAAAATTCGTCCATATGATCCCGCTGTACATGCTCAAAGCTTACATACAGCGCAAGCAGCTCGTCTACTTCCATTTTTTCATAAATAGAAGGTGTTTCCATACTGGCCCATATTTTTACCAGTGTGTCGATCTCAGCCGGCAGCTTTAACAGCTGTTCCGGGAAGCCGATGTAGGCTTTCATAATGGGGATCGGACGCCGTTCCAGTCCGTCTTTTATTAATTCCAGATCGTCCAGCACGGCCACAAAACCTTCGTCATAGAGACCAAAACGCCCGGCCCGACCTGCGATCTGCTTGATCTCCTCTGGCAGAAGGCTTCTGCGGCCTACTCCGTCAAATTTCCGGGTCTCAATGAAAACAATACGGCGGATGGGCAGGTTTAAGCCCATTCCAATGGCGTCGGTACTGACTACCACTTCTGTCTCTTTTTCCAGGAAGCGGCGCACCTGCTCTCTTCTGGTGGCAGGAGGCAGACTTCCATAGATAACGCTACAATGGACTCCCTGGTTTTCCAGGTGGGCCGCCAGCGCCAGTACTGATTTCTTTGAAAATACGATAAGAGCATCGCCTTTTTTCAAATCTTTTTTCAGGGAATACGGCTTTTCTTCTAAGGTAAGCCTTGTATTTCGCTTATGACGGACGATCTTAAAGGTATCCCCACACCGTTTGATCATCTGCACGATAATATCTTCCGCCTCCGGAGCCATACACAGATGGATCTCCTCTGCACGAAGTCCCAAGACTGCCCTGGTCCAGTTGTGGCCTCTGTAGGGATCCGCTACCATCTGGCACTCGTCCACTACAGCTACGTCGAAATATTCGTGTTCATTTAACATTTCCACAGTACATGCCTGACAGCAGGCACCGGCCACTTCCAGTGTTTCTTCCCCGGTTATCATGGAACAGGGAATGTTTTCACCGTTTAGCCGGTCATAAACTTCCAGTGCCAGAAGTCTTAAGGGACCAAAATAGGCGCCGTGGGAAGCTGTTTTTAACCTTTCTAATGCATCGTGGGTCTTTCCGCTGTTTGTTGGTCCGATATGAAGGATAAAGCGGCGCTTCATGGCCCTGGTCTCCGGATATTCATCCTCCGGGCGGCGTTTTACAGACTCCCGTATTCCCTTTTTAATAGTCTTTGGAAGATAAAACAGCTGATAAGCCCGCTCTAAGGAGTTGGTAAGAAGGTAGCGGCGGATGCCCTGCATTTTTAATACATGCTCCAGCTCTTCTTCTGTCAGCTCCGGCAGGTATTCCATATCTTTTGCTGCCAGCATCCCGCAGAAATCTTCCATTTTTTTCCAGTTTTCTTTTAACTGGTCCAGGGCCGGGCCCGGTTTTAAACGTTCTTCCTTGTGCATGAGATAGGCACACACTTTTGCAAACATGGCATGGATATCGTTTAATTCATTTGGCTTTTCCACCCCGTTTAAAGTCTCCTGGCTTAAACGATTTAAGCGGTGTTTTAAGTCCGCGCCTGTCATGGAGCGGTATCGTTTATTGGCTGTTCCAAAAAACAGCTCTTTATAATACTGCCCCAGATAGGCCAGACATTCTTCTTTTATTTCCATGGATGTCCTCTTTTATTCATGGCGATATCACCCTCAGGTGACATGTCCGTTTTCTTATATCCGCCACAAGGGGCTGCTGCAAAATTTTAAGGCATCCTGCAGCAGCCCCCTGTGTTTCTTGTGGTCCCGCCTGTAAGTGCGCGGAACTTTATGATCCGCACCGTCATCTGGCTAAACCATGGTGGTATCTACAAAATTTTCAAATCCGGTAATGCCAAAGCTTGCGCTGACACTGTTGATCCCTTCTACGATCTCTTCTCTGGAATAGTTTGCCATGAAAAGTGTATCATCATCTAACTGGTTTAAATACATATAGAAAGTCAGTGCCATTTCCAGATGTTCTGTGTCGTTTTCATCCAGATTTTCGTAAAGCTGGTTCTCTGCTTCGTTGATCTCACCTGCATCTACCAGATCACGCAGTTTCCGATAAATACGGTCTGTATCGCTGTATTTATCCTCTGTATCCGGAAGGGCATAATTGATCTCGTTTTTTCCAAGTGCCAGTCTTGCAATGGCGCGGACTAAGTCACTGATGGTACGCATTACATAATCGTCCTGATATCCCATATCTGTTTCCCCTTTTTATATTTATATAACTTTTTCTCTTCTTAGCTCATTTCAGTATAGATGAAACCACCTTTTCAGTCAAGGCAAAAGCATTTATAATGGGGGTATCCGCAATGATCTGAAGGAGGTCGTGAACTTGAAAAAAATATTTGCTGCCGGTGTGATCATGAGCATCCTTTCTGTTTTGTTAAGCCTTTGCGCCAGGAAGGTAACCGGCTTTGCCCAGGCTTATTCTGTAACTATATATCCTGTCCTGAAAGGGATATTTGCGCGTATTTTCGGGATCTTTCCCTTTTCTGTATCAGAAGTAGGGCTGTATCTGCTTCTGCTCCTTTGTATTTTTTCTGTGGTCAAATGGTTTAAAACGCCATTATATCTGTTAAATGGTGCATTCTTTACAGCTTCTCTCCTGTTTTTCTTATTTACCATCAACTGCGGCATTAATTATTACCGGAATTCTTTTTCTTATGAAGCTGGTTTTGTGATCCGGACCCATTCTACCGATGAACTCTATGCTCTTTGCAGTGATCTTGTAAATAAGGTAAATGAAAATATACCAACAGAAACATCCCCATCTCCTTCAGATGCCGGGAATTTCTCTTATTTTCAGAATTTTTCCTATCTTCGGGAAATGGGGAAAGGAGGGCAGAAAGCCATGAAAGGACTGGCAGATGAGTATCCCCAGTTTAAAAGCTGGTATCCATATCCCAAGCCTTTGATCAATCCAAGGCTTTTATCTGTCCAACAGCTGACCGGCGTCTATTCTCCTTTTACAGTAGAAGCCAACTACAACAGTGAGATACCTGCCTACAACATTCCCCATACCATCTGTCATGAACTGTCTCATTTAAAGGGATATATGCGGGAAGATGAGGCCAATTTTATTGGTTACCTGGCCTGCACCGGTTCAGAAAGCAGGTCATTTCGCTACAGCGGTTATCTCACTGGCTGGGTATACGCGGGAAATGCTCTGGCAAAAGCGGATTATGACGGTTTTATAGAACTATATAAGAAATTAGATGAAAAAGCCAGAAATGACCTGGAAGAAAATAATGTTTTCTGGGATCGTTTTGAGGGAAAGACGGCAGAGGTGTCCACCAAGGTAAATGATACATATTTAAAAGCCCACAGCCAGACAGATGGTGTCTTAAGCTATGGGCGTATGGTTGATCTTATGCTTGCAGATTTTTATTCGGATGTCACTGCGGACTGATCTGTTCCAACAGATCGCATCACTGGCGACCTGCCTCTGACGGGCTTGCCTCAGAAGCCGTAGCCTTCTTCCATGCATACCGTTCTTCCAGGATGGTATCTTCCGGAAGCAGCAGGTAATTATTATCCCTGTCAGAGTCATTGATCATGGAATTTAATTCTTTTAACAGATAGCTGTCCGGCAGGTTACGTTCCCACCAGGTATAACCTTGCGAAGTTCTCACTCCTTTGGCATCAATGTTGCGGCCTGCGTAGTAATCAATATATACATCTGCGTAGGTCACTGCCATGGAGCGTTTCACATCACTTCCTACATTGTGGACTACTCCGCCGATCTGGTCTGCGATCAGCTTCTGAATGTAATGTTCCGACCAGCCCACAAAATCCAGCAGATCTGTATTTTCCTGTTCTGTACGTTTTGCCCAGACTGATACATCCACAGACTCCGTAGAATATTCCATGCTTCCGTCCTCTTTCCACTGTAAAACGCCATACTGGCAGGGCGGGATACTCATAGCATCTGTAATGATCTCCTGGATGCCATAGGCATCATCTGCTACTCCCGGTTCTGCCTTGTGCTTGCGGATCCTCTGAACATGAAGATGACCGCTTAAAAACAGGGGGATCTTATATTTCTGAAGAAGATCAATGACCTCCCCATTATTGTCCATGGCACACTGGGTTGTATACATACGGCTCTGGGCCAGCAGGTTGTGATGGGCAATAGGCAATATCTGCATCCCGTCTTCCTGGGCCTTTTTTAACTGCTCATCCATCCACACCAAGGTCTCTGCCTTGATCCGGCCTTCTACCAGGTTCTTAGGCTCATACTGGCAGGAGTCTAACATTAAAAGACGGTTTCTTTCATCTAGCTGGTAAACATAGCTTAAAGAAGCACTGTCCCGGCTGATGGCCTGATCGTAACCGTACATATGGTAAATATCATAAAATTCTTCCGGGGTAACGCTGTCTGTGGATGTTTTCTCATCTCCAAAATAAACAGCCGCATTGGGATTATTGATATCATGGTTTCCAGGGATGATCAGTACCGGAATACCTGCATCCTGAACTTTGTGAAGCTTCTCAGCCAGTTCCTTATGATTGATCTTCTCCCCGTTCATGGTAATATCACCACTGAGTACCAGTGCTGTTGGTTTTTCAGCGATCACCTGATCCATAAAAGCATCTAACAGCTGGGGAAGATATTTTACCACTTTTCCGTCGCAGCGCTCTACAAAAAGCTGAAAAGCTGCTCCGTCATCCTCTGCATCTGCGCTCTGATAATGAACATCCGTTGCCTGGATGATCCTTGGAGGCGTATAATGCTCTTCTTCCGGGACCTCCGGCCAAACCTGAGGCAATGTCTTACTCCAGCCTTTATAGCCTGTTTCCCGTCGGATATGGGTATTTTTCTCCGTCTCATTCCATAATTCATCTGTATCTTCTGACAGATCTGATCCTTCAGCCCCGTCCATTTTTCCATTTTCACGGTCTGTATCATCTGCAGACCCGTCAATTACAATATTGGTCTCTGCCGCAGCCTTAGAGGTGTACTCCGTACTGTCTCCGGCAGTTGTTATTTTCTTAAAAACGTGCAATACCCCGAAGCATACCAGAAATACAAGGGCATACATCAGGGCACTGACGATCCAGGTTTTTCGTTTCATAATTTATATGATCCCCAGCTCTTTCATAGCATAGGCGATCCCGTCATCCTCTACTGTTTTTGTTACAAAAGATATATATGGTTCCAACACCGGACTGTGATCTCCCATGGCGATACAGTTGACTGCATACTGGAACATGGACAGATCATTGCTGCTGTCACCAAATACATAAGCATCCTCTTTTGAAATGCCATAGTGTTTTAACACAAGATCAATGGCAGTTGCCTTGGAATGACCTCTTGGGATACACTCATAAAAGCCCTTTTCCCTGTCAATGACCTCAATATCCGGCATTCTTCCAAACAGCTCTTTGCAGCGGCTCTTTTCATCAGAACCAATGTAAAACTTGTCAAAATCAAAACTGTCATCTTCCCAGTAGCATGGCATTGGACAGCCGGAGAGCTTAACAGACTGTTTTACACGCTCTACCTGCGGCAGACAGGATGGTGCTTCATGCATATAGCAGCCGCCCAGACCTTCCAGTACACCGTCCAGACCGCAGTCATCAATGTCTTTTTTGATCTGCAGTCCTCTTTCATGTGGGATCACATGGTGATATAAGACCTCATCTTTTACTCTCACATAAGTACCGCAGCCGCAGAGAAATCCATCTGCATCTACCTGGGAACGGATCTCATGTAAATGCGGATACACACGGCCTGTATTGATCAGGACCAGATGTCCTTTTTCTCTTGCCTGTTTCAGTGCCTCTTTCGCACTGTCAGGAACCCTCCGCGTCTTTTCAGACAGGAGGGTTCCGTCAATATCAAAAAATAAAGCTTTTGTTCTGTTATTATTCATCATCTCTGAAAACAATGGTTCCTGTCTCCTCATCCATACTGTCAACAATAGCCAGTGACTCCAGACGGATTCCTTCGGAACGGATCAAATCTCCGCCTACCTGGAAGCCTTTTTCAATAACGATACCAGCACCTACTAATTCAGCACCGGAATCTCTTACTAAAGCTGCCAGACCTTCTAACGCCTTTCCGTTTGCCAGGAAATCATCGATAAGAAGCACTTTGTCGCCCTTTCCAAGGAATTCCTTGGATACGATAATGTCATATACTCTGCCGTGGGTAAAGGACTCTACTTTAGAAGTATAGACTTCACCAGCAATGTTCTTGGTCTGTGTCTTCTTAGCGAATACAACAGGAACATCAAAATACTGGGCTACAATACATGCAATTCCGATTCCGGAAGCCTCGATGGTAAGGATCTTGTTTACTTCCACATCCGCAAATCTGCGCTTGAATTCCTTTCCGATCTCACCAAACAGTTTAATATCCATCTGGTGATTTAAAAAACTGTCTACTTTCAGCACATTCCCCGCTTTGATCTTGCCGTCCTTACGGATCCTATCTTTTAAGAGTTGCATGTATAATATCCTCCTTATCCATTTGTTTTGAATATAATATTTTAGTTTGCTTTTGTTTCTTCTGCTGTAGTTTCAGCTTCTGTTGTTTCTTCTGGGGAAGACTCCTGGTCTGCTGAAGTTTCAGTAACAGTTACTTCACGCTCAGACAGTTTTGCAGGATTTTCTGCTTCATTGTCTGCATTGGAAGCTAAAAATCTTAATACCTTATCCTGAAGGACCTGCTCATTTACAGTATCTTCTCCATAAAGGCTTACCAGTGTATCTTTGCTGGTTCCATTTGCCTGTGCAAATGCTTCTTTATCTTCATCTGTCAGGTTATCAAGACCTTCTTTTGCTGCAATGTCTTTTACAACGATCTCTTTCTTAGCTGCTTCTTTTACAGAAGAGTAGATGTATTCCTTAAATCCGGCTTCATCCATACCATTGGCCTGAGCCATCTGGGAAAGAGTCATTCCGTACATCTTAGCCTGGTTGGTATACTGCTTTAACATCTGATTGTAACGCACAGATAAACCGTTTCTGGAGAACTTGAAATCGGAGTTATCGATAATGTCCTGAAGAACATCCTGCTCCATTTCCTGCTCTGCTGTCTTCTGCTTCTGGGCTAACAGGTCAGCACGGATGCCTTCCTTATACTCATCTACAGTCTGGTAATCAGAAGTTCTCTGTACAAATGCATCATCTAATACTGCATCCTGCTTTTCTTTTACAGCATTTACAGTTACTTCAAATACAACTGCCTGTCCTGCTAAAGACTCTTCTCTGTAATTTTCCGGGAAAGTTAAATCCAAGGTCTTTGTCTCACCCTTCTTTGCTCCGACCAGACCGTCTTCAAAACCGTCGATCATAGATCCTGAACCAAGAGTCAGATCCTGTCCTTCTGCGGTACCGCCGTCAAAAGCTTCTCCGTCTTTTGTTCCCTTGTAGTCGATGTTGACGATATCGCCGTCCTGCGCAGCTCTGTCCACTTCTACTTCATTTGGATTTTGCTTCAGATTGGTCTGGATCTTCTGGTCTACTTCATCATCTGTTACTTCCGGAGCTGCTACATTGATCTTTACTCCTCTGTACTCAGAAACAGTTGCAGAACCAAGGTTTACATTTGTGGTGTCTGTGCTGCCTGCGCATCCGGTCATCAGAACAGCTGCAGTCAGACCGCATAAACATAATAATTTCAGTTTTCTCATTGTTGCATGTCCTTTTCTTTTCTTTCTTTTCGCTTATTTGTTCTGTCAGGAACTTTTTGTCCGTCCCTGGAAAACAAAAACAGACTTTCTTTAAGCGTTGTACATAGTTATACCATACACCGTCGGGAAAAAAAAGCCCTTACAATAAGTTTTATGACGCATAAAATGCCTTAAATGCTTTATATGTATGGTAAACGTCTAATTTAGAAGCAAGTTCAAAAGGAGCATGCATGGAAAGGATCGGCACACCTAAGTCCACTGTATCCACATCCATATGAGCTACAAACTTGGCAATGGTGCCGCCGCCGCCTGCATCTACTGCGCCAAGCTCGCCTGCCTGCCAGTAAACACCTGCATCTTCCATAATGCCGATAACTTTCGCCATGGTCTCTGCACTGGCATCATTGGAGCCGCCTTTTCCTCTGGCGCCTGTGTATTTAGTGAGAACACAGCCTTTGTTGATGTAGCTGGAATTGCGCGCTTCATATACATCCGGGAAAGTCGGGTCATAAGCTGCATTTACATCAGAGGACAAGCATAAGGAAGCCTTTAATACGTCACGTACCGCAACCTTCTCCATAGAAGCAAGATCTTCTATATAATGAAGGACATAATCGGAATTCAGACCTGTATTTCCGTCAGAACCTGTCTCTTCTTTATCTGTAAGAATGGTCACTGTGGTGTGTTCCGGCTTTTTCGTATCAATCTCAGCAGTCAGCGCTGTGTATGCACAAACACGGTCATCCTGGCCATAAGCGCCTACCAGACTGCGGTCTAAACCGATATCTCTTGCTTTTACAGCCGGTACCAGTTCAAATTCTGCGCGGAAGAAATCTTTTTCTTTCATACCGTACTGTTCATGAAGCAGTGCCAGGATAGAAAGTTTTACAGCGTCCTTGATGTCTTCTCCTTCATATGGAAGAGAACCTAAAACAACGTTTAATTCTTCTCCCTTTAAGCCTTCCCGCAGCGGGCGCTCATTCTGCTTTGCAGCCAGATGTGGCAGCAGGTCTGTAATGCAGAATACAGGGTCATCTTCTTTTTCACCGATGCAGATTTCCGTCAGTTCCCCGTTTTTCTTTGCAACAACGCCGTGAATAGCTAACGGAATAGTTCCCCACTGGTATTTGCGGATACCGCCGTAGTAATGAGTCTTAAAGTAGGCTATATCTTCTTTTTCATATAATGGATTTGGCTTTAAGTCCAGTCTTGGGGAGTCAATATGAGCTCCATTGATATGCAGACCTTCGGATAATGGCTTTTTGCCAAAGGTAGTTGCAATAATGGCTTTTCTGCGGTTTACATAATATACCTTATCTCCTGGTTTTACCTGACAGGAATAGTTCACCAGATTTTCTGCCAGAGTTGTAATTCTGTTATCCATCGTTTTACTCCTTCTCTCATGCCTTATGGCAGGCAGGTATAAAATACATTTCCCGCCTCTTCAAACATAGAAGAACTGTCATTCATGCCGCCTTTGGTCAGATCATTGCTGCCTGGACGGTAATAAATGATGTTCTGTGCATCATATCCTACGATCAATACGGCTCCGCCCGGGATCAATGCCACCACTGGGGAACCCTGACTTACATAGTAAAGAGCCATACTTAAGCTACAGCCTGGAAGAAGACATGCATCTTCCCCTAACTCCTGTGTCAGAATCTGCCAGATGGCAGTTCCCTGATCCAGTTCTGTCTGTACATCTGTATAGATCTGTTTTTGTTTTAATAACAACTGTACACACTGCGCAAGATCAGATCCGTCGCCTGCCAGCAGACTGCTATCGTCATAACCGTTCAACTGTACCCGGCTCTTTCTGCCGCCACGGCGCCAGTAACACTGATCCGCACTGTACCAGACAGATCCCATGCCATTGTACGCATACTGCACTGCCTCTGTCAGCGTTTCAAATCCTTCTGCACTTCCGTCATAGCGGTATGCAAGATACTGTTTCACAGAGGCATCTCCTGCATCAACGATTCTGCTTCCTTCATAAAGCACCAGACGTACATTGGGCTGCTTCATAGAACCCTTTCTTATATTACCCCCATAGGTCAGCACATATTCATTTCTGCGCACTTCGTCATAGACAGTCGAAAGCTTCAACAGATTCGTATGTGTCTCACTTGTATAGGTGATGGGCTCTGACAATGCTTCCTGCCAGCTTCCATCCGAAGCTTTTGCTACACATGCCAGGTCGATCCGGTTCTCTACGATCGTTACCCCGCTCACATATTTTCCTTTGGAAGAATATTCAAACTGACGTACATCCTTTCCTGCCTGATCACGAATGGTCACACAGTAGAGCGGCTGCATCTCTTTTCCTGCCTGATCCGTATAGATATCAGAGCTGTATCCTGCTCCGTAGATCAGATCCTCTTCCATAAATCCAAGAGTCTTTAACACTTCTCCATCGCCGGCTTCGATTCTTGAGACCGCACCGGTGGAAGTATTAAGAAGACAAATATCACCGCTGTCCTCATCATTCCATGCTGTCAGAAGTCCGCTGTCAGATACCTGCAGATCAGATGCATTTACATCTCTGGCCAGTGTTATCACAGAATGGTCATCTAAATTTATCTGCAGAAGATTTCCCTGCCAGCAAAGCCATGCCTTACCATTTCCATTCTGAACTGCCAGATCCCCGATATCTTCTTTCATTGCCGCATAAGACTGATCAGACGGCACAAAGAACAGTTCCTCCACCGTATTCATCAGTGCATCATAATGACAGAACATGACCCCGCTTCTGCCTTCATAACGTCCGC
>QWCH01004340.1_pt1 | contig 13103 bp, 9 predicted proteins | sample 1972671 | NCBI WGS metagenome assembly QWCH01 (sample SAMN09866713, study PRJNA288562) | Human gut metagenome isolate term3_stool, whole genome shotgun sequencing... | isolation source: gut | host: Homo sapiens | place: USA: California | reverse complement strand
TCAATTAATTCAAAGAGCGATTAGCCCACCTTAACGGGACATTAGTGAAATACAAAGATAAGAAAAAAAGGAGCTTACACACTTTTATAGGACAGTACCGAACTTACTGGGCTTCACACCAGAACAGCGCTTCTTCCTCGCTTATGCTGGTGTTTGGGCAGCCAATATTACCGATGCAGAAATCCGCAACCGCACAAAGAGCGATCCTCACGCATTGGGCGAATGGCGTGTCAACGGTGCTTTGCCACACATTAACGCATGGTATGAGGCATTCAACGTAAAACCTTCAGATAAGTTGTATTTGCCAGAGAATCAGCGTCTGAACCTTTGGTAAATGATAAGGGAGCTCGGAACGAATGACTGCTGAAACCCATTTGCAGGGCTTTGATTTTGTTCCTTTCACCCATTAAACCCAAATCTCTAAGTTTGCAATTCATATTGCGAACTTAGAGAGGGTAAGGTTGCTAAAGAAGGCAAATCCCCATAGCTATTCAGAACGGTCGGTGAGTACCCTTGAGCTTAGCGAAAAAATGAAGCGGGTATAAGGTGGAAAGACAATGCCCTTATCCGAGGAGGTCTCACGGACGCTGGTGAATATGTTGTATTCGATGTTCCATGACGGCGTAAAGCTTGTCGTGAGAAGTCAGCAGAGGTCATAGTACCCAAGATACGGATTGCCTATAGGGAAGGACTGAATCGTGCAGTGCAATAGTCAATGACTGCTACCTTGAGAGTCTTTTATAGTCAGATGTCCGAAAAGGAACTCTCTATTCACACGATAGGACGGAATTCGACAATAGAATAGAAGTGACGTATCTCGAAAGGATGGCTGAAAATAACTAAATCTATAGTGTGTTAATTTACAGAAATAGACTGGAAAGCGGTCGTTAGGTTGTTCAATCACTCTGATGTGTTGAATCCTAACAACCGCTTCGGGATTTATTGTCGTTTCTCTTTTATCTCATTATAGTCTTGTATGCCGTCCACGACATCCACGTTCACTTTCTTTCCGCCTGAGAAGTTCCATTTCACGGTCAGTCCGATGAACTGTGCGGGTGAGGTGAACTTGATGGTCTGCACTTCCTCACCAGCCTTTTTGTCTATCTTGCGACGGTTGGCGAAAGCTGTAAAATCCAACGAGCATTGCAGTTTATCTTTCAGGAAGGATTTGTAAATCTGACCGCCCACGTAATAAACGGAGTGGAACGTACGGTCGTAGGTGCGGTAGGTGGGCTCAAGATTACATTCTATCGACCCTCCCCAGTTGTGGGGTAACGTGAAGTTATTGTTGAAGGCGAAATATTCCTTGTAGCGAGTCTTGTGATAATAAACGTTGTCGATGGTCATTTTTTCCGGTGTTATCTCCAGTCTTGCCAAGAGTTTGAACTGCCACCATTCTGTCGGTGTTTCATTCCATTCCACTCCAGTTGCCCACGCATCTTTTCCGACGATATTCATAGGCTGTGTATAGAATACCTGTGGGTTGTTGGCATCGCGGAAAGTCTGCCAATAGATGCCATGGTTAATCCGGGCGTAGAGTGCGGTGAGGTTAATCTTGTTGCGGAAGAGCGACAGCACGGTCATGAGCAGGTTCATCTTCTCTGCTTTTAGGTTTGGATTTCCCACGGAATAGTTATAGGGGTCGAGCCATTCCACTGTCTTCGAGATAGAAGGGTAGGGGATATCGCTCATGGTATGTTTGTAATTGAGCATCAGTGCGTTTTCCCCTTCGCTATCCAGTGGCATCATTATTTGCAGTGTTGGGTTGATCCCCCATTGTGTGTTGTGGCTTTTGGTGGTGGCAGCAAGGTCCTCATAGGTTATTCTGTTGAGCTGCCAATTCATTCCAGCACTGTAACTGATTTTCCCCAAGGTGCCTTGGACTTCCGCAAAGACGATAGGAGTTAGTCCTTTCGACTTGGTGGGGGTGGTGCTCACCGTTACTTCCTCATGATTCATTAAGGGTGTGGGAGTATAGGAGGAGTTGCCCAGTTGTATCGAGCCTCCAAATTTCCATGCGAGCTTATCGCTGCCGGGATAGATGAATTCGGTTTTAAATTTCCATTGGTCAAGTTTGTTTTTCTCTTTTATGTTACCCGTATTCTTTGTTTCGGCATAATAGAGGGAATGGTTGTCGCTGATTCTGTTGAAGTAGTCTGCCGTCAGCTCCATGCTTGCCCCGCGTTTGCCCAAAGGTTGGAAAAGGCGGGCTGTCCCTTCCTGAACGGTGATGTTGTCTGTCTTGTCGATGGCTGATTGTAAGTTGTCGGCGAAAGTTATGTACGACGGTCGCCAGCGGTTGGTGGCAAGGTAGTAGTTTCCACCGATTTGCGTGCCTGTGTCTGATTGTCTCGTTATGCTGAATCGGTTTCGGAAGCTGAAATCTTTGTACTCGGTTTCTGACTTGATGAAGTCGTGGCGGGTCAATCCCGTCATCCATTGTTCCGACTTCTCCTTGTTTTTTCGATTTCCAATCTCGATATTGTCATAAAGGCTGATTTGCTTATGCCGGTAGTTTATCATCGCACCGATGCCCTCCTCACTTATGCCGTCTGCCCGCCACCAGTTCGTATAAGCTTTAAGGCTTCCGTAATATCCCCCTTCGGAAGGCTGTTTCAGCGTAATCATGATTACTCCTCCGCTCTCTGCCGCATTTTGTCCGGCTGCCGCAATGTATTTCACACGTACCTTGTCTATCATTTCTGCTGGAATATTGCCCAGTTCAGCAAGGTCTGATAGCTTCACGCTATCAACATATATCTCGCTGACCTTCAGTCCGTTTATTTTTAGCTCTTTTTGCTCTAACGAGACATTGGGCAGATAACCCAACACATCTGTGGCAGCCTTCCCCTTGACTATTTTTGTTCCGCGGAGACTGGTTACGTAGCCATCTGGATGCTTTACCGTGCGTGATGCCACCACTTGCACTCCTTTCAGGTCGATTGTCTTTTGTGCGTGAGCGGGAAAGGCGCACACGAACAGAAAGAATAACGGCAAAAGGTTAAAACGTTTCATTCTCATGTCTTTTTGCTTTGGTGAGTAAATCTATAAAATATTCTTTTATGTTTCTGTTTATAATTTCATCCGTAATATGGACAGGGCATTTGCCATCGGGAGTTTCTGATTTCACTTGTGAACAGATAGGGCAAATAGGCAATCTTCTGCAAGAAAAACAATCTGATGTCTGACTGTCGCTGATTCTTCTCTGCGCATACTCGTTGAAATTGATTTCTCCGTTGGGGGCTAACTGCCCGATTCTATGCTCTTTGTTGAAGTCACGTGCCGTGCATTTGAAAACATCCCCATTATAATTAATCACGTAGCTGTTAAAGTAATCACCGTAACACAAATTCACACTTTCTCCAAAATAAGAGGTAAGATTTGATGTGAAATTTAGATTTTTCAATTTGTTTTTGAGTTCAGTTACGCTTGACGTTAATTCATCATCATCTTTTTCTTGCCAAACTTTGTGGAAAGAAAACCTCAAATTCGGCTTGGAGAGTAAATCTTTAAAATCAGTGATTACATTTTCAAATGTTTGAATGTTTTCTTTAGTATAATTACATCTGATAGAAACATTAAAACTATCAATGACAGCTCCGCGTGCATTTTCTTTAATAATGTTATACGACCCTCTTCCGTTAGGGAAAACCTTTACATTATCATGTGTGGTGATATCGCCGTCGAATGGGATTTGTACACAAATTTTGTCTGTATATTTTTGTATTTCTGTCCTGACTTTCTTATTAAGGAAAATCCCATTTGTAGTAAATGAAACAATAAATTCTACTTTGTTTTTATTACAAAAAACTTTAATTTTTTGTAGTAGTGGCTTAATGATTTTTGAAAATTTGAGTAAAGGTTCACCTCCAAAGAATGAGAGTTGCAAGCTTTCAAAGTTATATTGTTTAAAACATTTATTGATAAAAATAATGATCGCATCCATTGTTACGGAATTCATTTCACTACCTTTTAAATGATTTTCATAACAATACCAGCATCTTAAATTACAATCTAATGTTGGATTAATTGTTAGCTTTAAGACTTTCATGTTGTTAAGTTCCGCACTTATGTCTTCAATGCATTTGGATATATCTTCTTCAATACTTTCTGTCAAGAATTCGTGTTCTAGTAGGGCATTGAAAAGGGACGGATGAATCTCCTTAATATCTTTTGGGGATGTACAGCTCTCTGTGAGATATTTATAGAGTTCAGGAACCAAATTCAACCATTTTTTGGTTCTACAATTAAACAGGTGAAAAGTTTTATCGGAAGTTTGTATAAATTCGTTATATCTACTCCATTGCATATTTTTAATTTAATAAGATGAAAGAGTATAGGCAAAACGCTGCCTATACACAATACTGGTTACACTGAGATCAAAATTATCTCCCTCCAGGACCAGAAGACTTACCACAGCTGGAGCATCTATTACAATTTACATTGCTATCAAGAAAGCCCCCACCTTTGCAGTTCACATTCTTGGATGCAAAATTAGTATCCACATCAATGCTTGATTGAAGATTAAAACCTCCATGTAATTGACCTAACTCATCTCGTGTTAGTTTAGAAAGACTGTTTTGTTTGTTCATAACGTTAGTTTTGAAAAATTAATTATTTCAGCCTTATTCAGACCTGCATTATCAAACCGCAGTAATGCACTGCGCCAAAGCCATAATACAACTTTGATGGTACAAAATTATAAAATAATAATTATAAATTACAATAAAAACAATGAAAAAATATAGTTTTATGCATTCACCCTTGCAATTCATCGCCAGAACAATTCAAAACCATAAGCCCAAATCGGTTCATTAGAAACCATTTTAGTTTTATCTTCATTAGAGATATTCGGTGATATATGTGTGGTATTCAGCGTTTACCAACTAAAGATCATACGCTATGAACTCGTATCAACACCCACCTGCCCAGACAAGACAAAAGACTGACATGTTCTCTCTGTTTCACCAAGTCATTGAAAACACTAAAATTTTTCCTCTGTGTTAAGAGGACAGACACGTGCCGTTCACAACTGCTCAGCTATCGCACTGTGATAGGTCACCTTTCGAGATGTGATGGCTGACCTTTTGCAAGATGATAGGTGAGCTTTTGCCGTCTTGTTTTTATTGTGTTGAAAGTCAGTTGGTTGTGGGCTCTTCTTTTAAGGGTTGTTGGTTGCTTTCCATCCCCTTGCCATTCGCAGCAGATATTGTCGGGCTTTCTTGTCTTTTATTTTGTTGATATCCTTTTCAAACTCCTCAATGGCGACTCTGTCCTTTGCGTTTTTCTCGTTCCTTGTACAATCATAGAAAGCGTGGAATTTACTTTCTGATAGCGTTTCATTTCCCCTATGGTCGTAAATCCATTGCCATATCTGCGTTAGGTCTTTGCCCCATGCGAAACGATTATAGGTATATCGATTAGGCAATGCCGGTTTTTTACAGATTATATCCTTTGGCAAGACTTCCTTATAATCGTTGATGAGCTGGCAAGCTTCGTATGTTTGAGAGTATGGATAGGCTACAATGTCTCTGCTGGGTGTCGCTATTAGACGTGTGCTTTGTCTGTTCAACAGTTGTATGCGGTCGGTTTTTACTGCGTAATTCCATTTAATAGTATCTTCATCTTTGACACAGCAAACGTAGAAGTGATGTTTGTCCAAACGCTTGTAATCACCGAATGGTCTGTCCAAGCTGTCTGTTGAACAAACAACTTGTTTCACAGTGGGCTCAGCTTCCTGATGATTCCACGTTCCACAACTCATTTTGTCCAATGTTTCTCCTTTCATATTGTAGAGATAAAGTTCCACAAATCCTTGGTTGGCATAGGCAAATAAGTAGTTGTCGTCAAACTTTTGTATCGAGAGAATGTAGTCGTTGTATCTATCTCCAAATGGTTTCCCTTTCAATTTTTCTGTTTGGCTTTCAGTTAATTTCAGACCACATGAGCCTAAAGGGTATGGCTGCGGTATGCTGTCTATGATGAGTGAGTCGGGATTGAGTCCGAGTTCGTTCATGAATGGTATCTCAGAGCGATTGCACGATACAAGGAGAAATGAGGCATAGATGAGAAAACAGGCTTTAATTTTCATTGGGAGCGGTATTGTAGAATAGTTGTTGCAAAGATAAAAATAATTTTTGTAAGCTACTTATACATATTCTCTTTTTTAATGCTTATCTTTGCAAAGGGATTGCCTTACAAGCTACTTTGGCATATGATAGAAATTCCAAGACTAAGAATGGGAGTTTTTCCATGTGGACTGGCTGCATAGGAACTGCCTCGCATTCGTCTTGCTGACTGTATATAGTGAGTCGGATGGTAGGTTTAGGGCGAAGATTATAAAAAAGATAGGGAAATGCCAAAGCGCTTTCTTTCCCTGAAGAGCGAATCATAGATTATCATTAGGCAACGCTTTGCCGTTTTAAATGCGATAATATAGATGCAGACGATAGAACTGTTGGCACCGGCCAAAAATTTGGAATGCGGTATCGCCGCCATTGATCATGGGGCAGATGCCGTCTATGTCGGAGCGGCTAAGTTTGGTGCGCGACAGTCTGCCGGTAATAGCGTTGACGATATTGGAAAGCTGTGTGGCTATGCCCATCAGTTCGGCGCTACGGTTCACGTTACTGTCAATACGATTATCTATGACGACGAATTAGAAGATACCTTACAACTTGTCGAAGAGTTGGGGCATGTAGGCGTCGATGCGTTGCTCATTCAAGACATGGGATTGCTCAAGGAATGCAAGGAGAGGCTTCATGCGAGAATTGCGTTCCATGCCAGTACGCAATGCGATAGTCGTACCGCTGGGAAAGTTCAATGGTTGCAGTCATTGGGATTCGACCGTGTCGTACTTGCCAGAGAGTTATCGGCCGACGAAATTGCAGATATTCATAGGGCTGTTCCAGGCATGGAGTTAGAGGTTTTTGTTCATGGAGCACTTTGCGTGAGTTATAGCGGCGTTTGCTATGCCTCACAACATTGTTTTGGTCGGTCGGCCAATCGTGGCGCATGTGCCCAGTTCTGCCGTATGGCATTCGACCTGAAGGATGCCGATGGTAAGGTAATAGAGAGAAACCGCTATCTTCTTTCGCTGAAAGATATGTGTCAAATAGACAATTTGGAGGAATTGATGCGTTCCGGCGTCTGTTCGTTCAAGATTGAGGGTAGGTTGAAGGATGTCAACTATGTGAAGAATGTTGTCTCGGCTTACAGTCAACGCTTGAATGAAATTATAGCCAAATATCCTACAGAGTTCAGGCGCGCCTCAAAGGGAGTGGTAAATTACCATTTCACACCAGACTTAAACAAGACATTCAATCGTGGTTATACCAGCTACTTCGTGAATGGGCGTCAGCCGAATATCTTTTCACCGAACACCCCAAAAGCACTGGGAGAATATGTTGGCAAAGTAAAGGAGATACGACGTGACTCGTTCAATGTGTCGGGAACTGCAAGTTTTGCCAACGGCGATGGACTGTGCTTTGTCAATCATGGAGCTAACATTGGTGAGAAGAGCGAGTTTCTGGAAGGCTTTCGTGTGAACCGTGCCGTTGGCAACAGGCTCTATCCGTTCAAGATGCCGAAGGGTTTGAGGCCGGGAATGGTGCTTTATAGGAATCAGGACCAGACTTTCGAGAAAGAGCTCGGTGGTAAGACAGCAGAAAGGCTGATACATGTGAAAATGAAATTTGGCCTGACGGATAACGGATTCTTATTAAAGATGGGGTTGAGTCAAACAGACGGGGAATCTTTGATGGCTGACAGTATCGTGATCTTTGAACATCAGGAAGCGCAAAAGCCACAGAGGGATAATATTATCCGCCAAATCACAAAGCTGGGGAATACTATCTACACGTGTGAAGATGTGGAAATAGAGACAGGAGCTGACCGCTTTTTTGTTCCGAGCAGCGTGTTGGCCAGCCTTAGGCGAAATGTGGTAGAGCGTTTTGCCCAACTATCTTTGGTGGACACTAAGGAGAAATCTAATCATACAATACAAGCGCCCAATGATAGTGGAACGGCGAGGAACGACTTCGGTTGTGTGAATCCAAGCCAATACAGGCATTTCCCATATCTTTACAACATCTCTAACAAGAAAGCCAGAGCGTTTTATGAGAAACAGGGATTGGAAAACGTGAAGCCCGCGTTTGAATGTACTGACACAAAGGCGGGTAAGATGGTTGATAAAGACCCAATATTGATGCAGTGCCGACATTGCATTCGCTATTCGTTGGGTTATTGCGTGGCTCATGGGGGTAAGAAACCGACATGGCATGAGCCACTGTTCTTGGTACTGGGTGATGGCAAACGCTTCCGTTTGGAGTTTGATTGCAAGTATTGTCAAATGAATATATATGCCGAATAAGCTGATGATGAGCAGCCATAACATACAAAACAGCTCGAAAATTGTCCGAAGGGTGCTTGGAACTCTCTGGACGCTGGGCCTTGTACTGGTCTTTTCAATGGGTGTCGCTGGTTGTTATCATAAGAAAACCCCATCAACGTTCCATCTTCCCGACAGTGTACAGGAGGCGCAAATATCCAAACGCATCCTCTCAGGCAATGATTTGCTGAAGAATAAGCAGGAAAACGACCACATTGAGTGGCATGGTAGTGCTAATAGGGTAGATTCTTTCGCTTTTAGGGTAAAGCACCACTATTCGCAGGGCTTCAATTTTGTGGTGAGAGCTGATTCCCTGATGCTCATACGTCAGCAACCAGAGGAAGCTGTTAATAATTTAGCGACTGATTCCTTTGCTGTAAAAAAGGGAAAGTCGTTGGTCGTAGCCGATATTCGCATTATTCCGAATGACAGTATCGATTCTGTTTGGGTGCAAATAGCCACAGAAAATTTTGCCTTCGGTTGGATAAGGGAAGCGCGGTTGTTGAAGAAAGTTGATCCAGATGACCCCATTTCTCAGTTCATTTCCATGTTCTCGAACACTCACTTGATAATCTTTTTAGTTGTTATATCATTGATTTCTGTTGGCTATCTGATGCGTAAGATTCTCAAACGCAATGCGAAGATAGTACATTTCAATGACATCAACTCGTTCTATCCTACGCTTTTGGTGATTATTGTGGCTGCATCTGCTACTTTCTATGCCAGTATCCAGCTCTTCGCCCCTGAGACTTGGCGAGAGTTTTATTTCCATCCTTCGCTCAATCCGTTCTCCCAACCAATGCTATTGAACGTCTTCTTAGTCCTTGTTTGGGCAATGTTGATTATTGCTATTGCCGCATTTGATGATATCAGACGACTGTTAAAATCGGGCGATGCGGTACTTTATATGTGTGGACTGGCAGCAGTCTGTGCTGTCAATTATATAGTATTCTCGGTTCTCACCTTGTATTTTATCGGCTATGCCTTACTTCTGGTCTATATTTATTATTCCATCAGGGTTTGGCTTCGCAGGCATAGCGACACATACCTGTGTGGAAATTGTGGCATGCGTCTCCATCGCAAGGGTCGTTGCCCACATTGCGGTATCATTAACGAATGACATTTTTATTGCGTTACAATCCATTTTACCTTTAAACTTTCATAACAAATAAGGATTGTCGGTTCAATTTATTCTACCTACCTTTGCATCTGTTAAGCTCTACTTAAGATAACATTAACAGAATATAATGAATAAAATCATTTTTGCATTCTTATGCGCATCATTATTCCCCGCCTCAATGCGAGCTTTGGCAGATGATGTGTTGAAAGACTCTTCACATGTTTATGATATTGAGGAAGTATATGTTTACGACCAGCCTAAGGAAGTATTCCGCCTTCGTCAGCAGTCATTAAGCAGTACGTCGTTTAACAGATCGCAACTAAAGAGCCTCAATATTCAGGGGCTTAACCAATTATCCGCTTTCGTCCCTTCGTTTACGATGCCTGAATATGGAAGCCGGTTGACTTCTTCGATGTATGTGCGTGGAATTGGTTCGAGAATTAATTCCCCGGCTGTTGGAATCTATGTTGATGGGATGCCAATACAGAGCAAGAGCGCATTCAACTTTCACACTTACGATATAGATCGCATTGATGTATTGCGTGGTCCACAAGGTACTCTATATGGGATGAACACAGAGGGAGGGCTCATTCGCATTTATAGCAAGAACCCATTTGAATATAGTGGAACAGATTTAACGCTTTCTTTGGGTAGTAAATTTTGGCGTAAGATTGAAGTTGGTCATTTTGCGAAGCTGAATGACAAAACGGCCCTTTCGCTATCAGCTTTCTATGATGGTCAGAACGGTTTCTTCAAAAACCAATTTAACGGTGAACATGCTGACCTTTTCAACGAATTTGGAGGAAAGGGGAGACTTCTTTGGAATCCCAATGCCAAGTTGAATCTTAGTTTCATAGCTGATTACCAATATGTAAGGCAGAACGGATTCCCCTACGGACAGATAGTTTCTGACGAGCAAATTGCCACGGCTGATATAACTTCACCTTATTATAAGCTGAAGGCTGGAACTCAGGCACCTAATCAGAATCGCCAGAGTAACTATCGCAGGAATATGCTAAACACAGGAGTTGGCATCAAATACAATGGCAATTCCTTCGTGCTGAACTCAATGTTGAGTTGGCAGTTCCTCAAGGATTATATGATGATGGATATCGACTATTTGCCGCAGGATTTCATGCACCTTGAACAACGTCAGCATCAGAATTCATTGACAGAGGAATTGACAATCAAGAACAAGCATAACAGTAGGTGGCATTGGACATTCGGCGCTTTCGGGTCATACCAGTGGTTGAGAACAGATGGACCAGTATATTTCAACAAGGGGATGAATGATTTTCTCTCCAATGTGATAACGAATTATGCCTATACTGGAATGCTCAATGCTATGGCCAAGAGAATTGCTGAAGGACTCGTTAACTCAGGAATGCCTTTTGACGAGGCTATGAAGAAGGCCTTGGCTCAGGTTGCCGCAATGATCAAGGCTGCTGGAGGGTGTACGATCAAAGTTAATATGCAAACCATACCTGGCATCTTTAGAACACCAAGATTCAATTTAGGTGTATATCATGAAAGCAATTTTGATATCACTGATCATATTGTCGCAACACTGGGACTTCGTTACGACTATTCGCAGGTAGCTATCGACTATGCGACGTCGGCCCGTGTCCTAATGGATGAGAATGCCTTAGGCGTGCATGTCACTCCAACCATAACATCATCGCTGTCGCATCATGAAAGTAATCATTTTAATCAGTTCCTTCCCAAGATTGGCCTGACTTATCGCCTCAACAACGGAAGCAACGTCTATACATCTTGGGCGAAGGGCTATCGGGCTGGAGGGTATAATTTCCAAATGTTTTCTGATGTGTTGCAGACTGAGATTTCAAAAGCCTCAAAAAAGCAGTTAGAGGACCTAGATATTCAGCACGACGAGGCATATTATGCAAACATTGCCCGAACAATCGAGTACAAGCCGGAGACAAGTTGGAATTATGAGATAGGAACTCACCTGAACTTATTTGGTGGTCAGATGCATTTGGATGTAGCAACCTATTATATGCAGATTCGAAATCAGCAGCTATCTGTTATGGCAGGAAACTATGGATTCGGGCGTATGATGACTAATCCAGGCCGCAGCCACTCATGCGGTATTGAGGCCTCGGTATATGGTAAGGCTCTGGAGGACAAGTTGTCCTATACTTTAAGTTACGGTTTCACAAGTGCTCGTTTTGATGAATATTCAGATTCAACCAAGGCTGGTATTGTTGATTACAAGAAAAACAAAGTGCCTTTCGTGCCACAGCATACATTAGCTGCAAATGCAGATTACCGCTTAGACGTTGATCCCGCAGCCTTGTTGGATCCAACCAATAAGTTCCATCTTCGCGCGGTGACAGTCGGTGCCAATTTGTCGGCACAAGGCAGAACCTATTGGGACAACCTGAATACCGTAGCACAGAATTTTTATGCGACATTAGGAGTACATGCTGATGCCGACTTTGGTCCGATGCATGTGAATCTTTGGATTCGCAACCTGACCGATACAAAGTTTAACACTTTTGCGGTGCAAAGTTCCACTACCGGTACAAAATATACTTTTGCACAGTTGGGGAATCCTCTCCAGATAGGTGTTGACTTATCATTTCATTTTTAAAATATTAATATTAGATATTTGACTGTTAGGAATTGGGTAAACCGCCAAGCTTATTATAAAGTGAGGCGGTTTTTCTTGCTTTGTACATCCATGTTGGTCTGTGTGATGGTGACGAGTCCAGCAGCTTGATTGGCATCTTTAGACCGAATTTAGAACGTTGCCATACCGCCTGATGCCCGACATAAGTGACCTGGGCATATAAAATGCGTCGAAATACGCTGCTGTCCCTGCTGGCATTCTGTTTAAGCCACCGTCGATTTTGAGGGTCCACGACAGATTCCAAGATAGCTCAGGTTGGCGTTAGCCGAATTTAGACCATTGGAAATGTCTCGAATCGAATCGCATCCCAAGAATTGGCAGAACATAATTCCATAAATTGGTTCCATGTATCGTAGCTCTTGCCATGTCTGTCTGTTTTGGAATTACGGGTGATTTTTCTTATACATTCTTTCTGAAGTTAATAGATTATGTGTAGTATTGCACTTGCAGGTTGACTCTTTACAGTATTGTGACTACACATTTTTATTAAAAAAGACGGGAAAAACTTGTGAGTATAGAAATTAAACACTATCTTTGCACCGCATTTGAAATTAATGCTTGGCAACTCGGTTAACGAGCCCTGACTGGAAGGATGGGTGAGTGGCTGAAACCAGCAGTTTGCTAAACTGCCGTGCGCTTACGCGTACCGGGGGTTCGAATCCCCCTCCTTCCGCACCATGATGGTTAAAAACCAATTATGAGGTCGGTTCATCTAATGGTTAGGATACAAGATTCTCAATCTTGGCATACGAGTTCGATTCTCGTACCGACTACGAAAAAAGTCTGCAAGCGAAGCTTGCAGACTTTTTTGTTTGGTACGCGCGGAATGAGCATTATAAAATTTTGGGTCAGTCGTAAAACCCAGTTGCATCCCCTCCCTCTCATGCACATAATTTCATAAGTATTTGTTACCTTTGCATTATGAATAGCGAACAATTGTT
>QWCH01004339.1_pt1 | contig 13105 bp, 13 predicted proteins | sample 1972671 | NCBI WGS metagenome assembly QWCH01 (sample SAMN09866713, study PRJNA288562) | Human gut metagenome isolate term3_stool, whole genome shotgun sequencing... | isolation source: gut | host: Homo sapiens | place: USA: California | reverse complement strand
GGGACGTATCCGAAATTTCTTTTGTCAATCGGATCGATGACACCGGAAGGATTCAGTCAGGTCGTATTATTTTTCGTTTCCGTCTGCTTTTGCCTCTTTTACCATGGTAACACTGTCCTTTGTGGAACAGTGACAAAGATGCAGTCTTGCCCCTGTCTCTCTGGCAAGAAGAATATCTCTCGCTGCGATCACATCCTCAACTGCATTGCAAATACCTGGCAGACCAAGTCTCCGCGCATTCTCATCCTCATTCATACATCCATCACCGCGCAGATCAATATCCTCACAGTGAGCAAAGATCGGAACATTGAATTTCTCTGCCACTTCCATAGCTTCTTTGCAAAGTCTGGTATTCATAACAGATTTGCCGTCTTCAGATAATGCCGGGATTCCTGCTTTTACCATTCCTTCGATATCAGAAAGTTCCTGTCCCTTCTCCCCCTGCGTAATGGCACCTGCCTGGAGCACATGAATGCCGGCAAGCTGTTTTGCCTTATTATGCACATAATTTACACGATCCGGACTGTCAATTACCGGTGTTGTATTCGGCATTGCAACAACCGTTGTCACACCACCTCTTGCAGCAGCCCGGGAACCTGTCTCTATATCCTCTTTCTGTGTCTGTCCCGGATCTCTGAAATGAACGTGAAGATCGATCAGTCCCGGCATTACCAGATATCCCTTCGCATCTATTACTCTGTCGCTTTTATCTTTTATTTTAAGTTTCTCACCAATCTCGGTGATCACGCCATCTTCCAGATAAATATCGCCTTTTTTATCAGTGTCAGTAGCCGCATCTACGATACGTCCTCCCTGAATCAGAATACCCATGCAATTCTCTCCCTTCGTTGTCGTTTGACAATAACTTTCTGATATACATAATACACGAAACTTCTTCTTTTATAAAGCCTTTTTTTACTGATGTGCAGTCTTTTTTGCTTGACAATTCAAAATGCGGGAGATATAATCAGTTCATATCTGGATTATTTAATGTATAGTCACTGGTTTTTAGAGATTATATAACAGTATATAATCTGTAAAATCTGGTGATTTTTTTATTTGCCAGAAACTATATAATTTTTTTATTTTTTATGGAGGTAACAACATGAACAAGGGAACTGTAAAATGGTTCAACGCAGAAAAAGGTTACGGATTTATCACTGGTGAAGACGGTGCAGACGTATTTGTACATTTCTCCGCTATCAATGGTGAAGGATTCAAATCCCTTGAAGAAGGACAGGCTGTAACATACGACTTAACAGAAGGCGCTCGTGGTATGCAGGCTGCAAACGTTACAAAATTATAATTTATAATTTTTGTTAACGCGAGAGGATTGAATTCCGCACTTTTCTATACGGATTAAACCTCAAAAAAATCCCCGGATCATCCGGGGATTTTTTATTGCTTTTCTTCTGTGAATCCATCAAAGATTCAATTTCTATTTGGCATCTGCGCTGTCTGCATCCGTTGTTGAATCTGCTGTTTCTGCAGCTTTATCGTCTGCTACATTTGTATCATCTGCTTCTTCAGATTTATCTGCGGTTTCCGTTTCAGAATCATCTGCGATTGTGTCTGCTGCATCAGCATCTTCACTGTCTGTATCAGTGGAAGCTGTTGTATCTTCTTCCTCCGCTGTATCTGCATCAGTGCTGTCTGTACCATCGGATGCATCTGTTGACAGATTCGAAATGTAATTGTCAAGTGCAGTAGTATCCATTACTGTATTCTGAACCACATTCTCTTTGGCTCCTGTCACTTTTACATATGCAGAATAACCAATCCATGCAACAATCACAACACAAATGAATGCCCAGGCAAACATTTCCAGTCCAAAAAGTACTTTTTCTTTTCTGTCTGTTTTGTTATGCAGTCCTTTTCTGGCCTTATAAGCATCGACTTTCTTCTGGCTCATGATAGATCTCCTTTGCATCAATATTTCGTATTTTCTGATTATAGCACACTTTACTGCAAAAGAAAACAATTAGTTTATACTGCAACGATCACTCCGCCGTCATTTGCATACATAGAACTTACACCCGCTGTATCAAGGACTACGATCTTTGCAAGTTTCATTCTCTCTTCAAAGGCCTCTTTGAGCACCTGTGCTCTTGCCGGACAATTGCAGTGACTGATGGCAAGAACCTTCTCCGCACTGTCCGGGGTTTTCTCGATTACCTGCTCTACAAGCTTGATCAGAGCACGATTCATGCCTCTTGCCTGATCCAGCTGGCAGATATTTCCATCATCCGTAGAACCCATGACCGGTTTGATTTTCAATGCACTGGCCACTAACGCTTTTACTTTGCTGAGACGGCCGTTCTTTCTCAAAGTATCAAGATTCTCAAGTACAAAAAAAGTATGCTGCCCTTCAATATAATGTTCCACAGTTGAAACAACTTCTTCAAAACTCATCCCTGCTTCTTCACATTCCTGTATCTTCATTCCGATCAGGCTTTCCCCGATGGATGCGGAACGTGAATTAAACACATGTATTTTTTTATCCGGATGGTCTTCCATAATAAGATCTCTGCCAAGCAACGCACTGTTATAGGAACCACTCAGCTCAGAAGACAAAGTCACTGCATAAATATGCTCAGCCTCGCAGTCATATGCTCTCATATATCTCTCAGGTGACGGGCAGGCTGATTTCGGACATTCCGGGCAGGCTGCCACTTTATCAATAAAATCTGCCTGATCAAATGTTTCATCATCTATGATCTGTTCAGCTCCTACCATCAGAGTCAGTGGAATGGATTCAAAACATTCATCTTTCTTCCATTCGTCCAAAAGTTCTCCACAACTATCTATGATAATCTTATATCTCAATTATATCGTCCTCTTTTCCATTATATGTAGTATTCAATACCAGATATATCTTATCACACCGCTTTACGTTTGAAAAGACTTTTTAATAAAAACACTGTTCTTTTTTTCAAAAGTGCTTTATAATAAAAAGACGCTTCCCGCAAAGTGCAGGAAGCGCTGCCTAATCCACAAAATATGTTCAGAAATATGCAGCAATCCAGAAGTCTTTTTTTAATTCTGAACAGCTGTAAATCATGTTATCAGAGAGGTGTTGTATGCTTGCTTTAAAAATCACTGATGTAAAAGATTTTATGAATAAACTCCTGATCGGTGAGGTATTTGACCGTTTTTCTCTTGTCGAGGCATCTGTGACAACCTTCAACACTTTTACCATAAACGGAAAACTTCATTACGATTTCTTTGATACTGACACAAAGGCTGCTTTTGAGGAGAATTCCACAGAATATTCCCTCTGGCATGATGTAAAACCTTATTGTTTTTCTATCATACGCGGCAGACGCACACCTTTGAATTTCAGGATTGTATTTGAACTTTCTCATGATCAGACACAGTCGTTGTTAAAAAATGAACAGCATATTGCAGATATTCCTGTGCAAAGCTTTTATCTGAATATCCGGTACAAGAACCAGTCCCTTTTATGTACAACAGGTGTTTCTTATACTTCATTCAGTCCGGATAAACGTCTGGAACATCTCTGGGATGATTCCATGACTGTTTTTCTCTCCAGTCATCACATTCCCTGTGAGAAATTATGAGTAGATTCTGTTATCAGTCTTTATCCGAATAACGCAGATAATAGACCAGAATATCTATAAACTCACTGTTCGTCGGTTTATCTGCCATTGTACACCCTGCCATTTCTTCCAGTGTATCCTTATGATTCATCCAACATAAGTTTACCAGTGTTCTTATGTTGTGTTCTACATTAGACGGCGTTGATTTATATTTTCTTGCAATGACCGGATAAATATCTTTGGTGACTTTTACCGGTCGCTCATAAATTTTCTGTGCCATTTCTACTGCATCCACAACATAATAATATCCTTTATACTTTGATGTTGCACCCAATTTTCTAATAACTCCATAAACTGCACTCATACATCGTTCCTCCTGTAACTTCCATAATCTGTGTTTTTACAGATTTGGATATCTCATTTATTTACACACATTTCTCTATAAGTAAATGAAAGTCACGATATTGGCTGCCCGGAAGCACCATTGCAGTCACTATTCTCTGCAACCCGTTATATTTTCTGCGGATTCGGCATATTCATTAAAATATCGGCAACTTAATAATAGGAATTCATAAGACATTTGTCAATACCAATGTAATTGTTTTCCACAAAAATAAGGAGCAAAAGTTATTCTCTGCTCCTTATTTGATATTCTGCTATTCTGACAGGAGTATCTGTCCTCTCATTGATCTGCCGGCAAATTGCCTGCTTTCTATCTTATTTTGCAATCATCAGCAAAATTTCATTGCTTCTCTGAACAAATCTGGTCATTTCGTCCGGTGAAAGCTGTTTATGGCTCATCATCGCAAGGTCATACAACTGTTCACAGATAAGCGGAGCCTTGTCAGATTCCTGATTCTCTGCCAGATATTTAACCAATGGATGATTCGCATTCAGAACCAGTGTTTCCTGTCCGCCAAACATATTCGGATCCATTCCATACATATTATACATCTTCATCATATCCTGCATACGGCGGCTCTCTTCGGAAAGAGTCATCATTGCTGATACATTTTCATTTTTCAAATTCTCAACATGTACTTCCAGTTTATCTTTATTAAGGCTCTTGCGGAAAAGTTCTGTCAGTGCTTTGACAGTTTCTTCATCGGCAGTACCCTCACCCTTCATTTCTTCGGTCAGATCCGCATCAATACGCTTAAACTGTACTTCCTGATGTTTCTGCTCAAGACTGGAAATAAATGCACTGTCAATATTATGCTTCAGGATAACGGCATCTTTTCCTGCTTCCTTAAACATATTGATATACTGACTCTGCTGAACTTCATCAGTTACATAGAAAATTACTGTCTTCTCAGGTTCTTTCGCTTCCGCATTGTCTTTGTTTTCAGACTCTGCTGCATCTTCTTTCTTTTCTTCTGTCTGAGCCTCAGTTTCTTCTGTTTCTTTTTTATTCTCTTCAATGCAGTCCTTTAATGTGAGATATTTGCCATCAAGATTCTTAAAGAGTACATAATCTCCCATTTTCTCTGCAAACTTAGCATCTTTAATACAGCCATATTTAATAAACGGGCTGATATCATCCCAGTATTTCTCATAAGATTCTCTGTCAGTCTTGCACATTCCGGTAAGCTTATCTGCCACTTTTTTGGAAATGTATTCAGAAATCTTCTGTACAAATCCGTCATTCTGCAATGCACTTCGTGACACGTTCAATGGAAGATCCGGACAATCGATCACACCTTTCAGAAGAAGCAGGAATTCAGGAATTACTTCCTTGATATTATCTGCGATAAATACCTGATTGTTATAAAGTTTGATCGTTCCTTCAATGGAATCATACTCTGTATTGATCTTCGGGAAGTACAGGATACCTTTTAAATTAAACGGATAATCCATATTCAGATGTATCCAGAATAACGGTTCCTTATAATCCATAAATACCTTGCGGTAGAATTCCTTGTATTCATCATCTGTACACTCATTTGGATGCTTCATCCAGAGCGGATTAATATCACTGATAGAAACCGGACGTTTATTGATCTTTACTTTATCCTTTGCAGGAGAAATTTCAACAACTTCCTTTTCACCTTTATCATTTTCTTTTTCTTCTGTCTTTGCTTCCTCATGAATATGTTCAACAACTACATCATCGTCTCTTAACTCAGATTCATCAATTGTCTCATATTCCTGAGGTGCATTTGCTTTGGAAAGGTAAATATGAACCGGCATGAAAGAACAATATTTCTCAAGAATCTCACGCATACGGTACTCATTTGCAAATTCCAGGCAGTCTTCATTCAGGAACAGGGTGATTTCTGTACCGATCGTATTTTTGTTACCTTCCTGGATATCATATTCTGTTCCGCCATCGCAGGACCAGTGTACAGGCTGTGCACCTTCTGTATAGGAAAGTGTATCAATATGCACTTCATCCGCTACCATAAATGCAGAATAAAATCCAAGTCCAAAATGACCAATCATCTGATCATCTGTAGTTTTGTCTTTATATTTCTCAAGAAACTGAGTTGCACCTAAAAAAGCAATCTGGGTAATGTATTTCTCTACTTCATCAGCAGTCATGCCAATACCATTATCGATGAATTTCAGAGTTTTCTCATCAGGATTAACAATTACCTGAATCTCCGGTTTGTATCCTTCCGGAAAAGTGTATTCTCCCATTACTTCCAGTTTTTTCAGTTTAGTGATCGCATCACATCCGTTGGAGACCAGCTCTCTTACAAAAATATCATGATCGGAATATAACCATTTCTTGATGATTGGGAAAATATTTTCACTGTTAATTGATAAATTTCCATGTTTTACAGCCATGCTGTCCACACTCCTTTTTGTTTTTAATCATTTGCCGCAACTTTATCTGTCAATATACTGCATTCTTATCTGCTCTGCCTCCGGAGCCAAAACTATCCTCTCCTGTTTATCCTTTGAAATAGCTTTTGACTCCTGTAAGTTGCTTCTCTGAAAGATATAGTAATACCATTTATTCCAAAAGTCAAGAAAAAATTAGCACTCGCCAAAAACGAGTGCTAATAATTTTATATTTTACATATTCCCCTGTATTTTTTTCTTCAGATAACTCTTATTTCTTTCGTCTTTTGTATACCACAACTCCCACAATACATCCCGCTGCAATCGCCAGAATAATCACAAACGGTGTGATATTAGTCGTATCTCCTGTCTTTACCGCTGTTTTCGCACTTGCTCCATTCGGCTGCGGAGTCGGAGTTGCAGTTACAGTCTGCGCCTGTGTAATACTGAAATTCACCTGTTTAGTATCCTGCTCCCCTGTATTCTCCCATTCACTTCCATTATACTTCTGACGGTCAAATGTAACTGTCAATGTGTAGGTTCCGGCCTTCGTAATTCCAAATGCAGCAGTATAAGGTGCACTGCTCCAGCTATTTGTATTGATCACTTTCCAGTTATACGGTACATAGCGGACATCTCCCTTTCCCGGACTTTCATTGTCCATACCCGCTCCGACTGCTGTAAATGTAATCTTTGACTGTGTTGTGTATCCATCTGAACTGATTCCTGTAATCTTATTATCTGCCGGATCTGCAATTTTCGCCTTGCGGGTAGCTTTAACCGTAAACTGAACTTTCACTTCTGCACTGATCTGCTGTTCATTATCAATCACAACTGACTCTGTATAGGAGCCGGCCTTTAAACCCTCCTTCGGGCGGATTTTAAATGTACAGCTCTCCCCCGGTGCAAGCTCTGTGGCTGAAAGTTTCCCGATTTTAAAGTTTTTACTTGACGGTGCATTTAAAGTTACATTTGTATTCCCCTCATTCGTCACTGTAACTTTCTGCGCTTCCGGTGCCTCACTATATCCTTCTTTTGCTTTTCCAAAATTCAGTTCTTCTGGTGTTACGGATAATTTATAAATCTTTTTCACTTCCGAAACAGTCGTAGAAGCTTTGATCGTTGTTAATACATCTTCCTGTCCTTCCGAACTGGTCTGGGCTATCTGAATACTGTCCAGATAATTGCCGACTTTCAGACCGGTCACCGGTACTGCTGTAAATGCAGCAGAATCTCCCGGCTCCAGCACTGATGCCGAAAGTTCCCCAATATCAAAATACTCTGCATATGGCTGCATCAGCGAAACAGTTGTATTTCCTGTATTGGTAAGTGTAATGGTCGTCGCTTCAGGAGTATCATAACCTTCCTTCAGATCATCATAACTGAAAGATTCCGGATCTGCCTGAACTGCTGTGATCTGTTCCTGTTCTGCCTCTTTTACAGATACTTCCGCAGTTACCTGCGCTGCTACTTCCGAATCCTCTTCACTTTCAAATATCAGGGTATCACTGTAATCCCCCTTCGTCAGACCGGTTTTTGGCTGTACCATGAACATAAGAGAATCACCTTTTGCAATCTGTATTCCTGATACAGCTTCACTTCCATCTTCATTCATCACCTCAAAATAATCTGATTTCGGTATCTTTAAAGTGACAATTCCGTCCCCTGTATTTATTACGGTTACAGACAGTGTCTCATTGGCCTGTGTATAATTTTCTTCGATATCGCTGAAATTAAGACTTCCTGTATTTACCTCAAGAGACTGTGCCTCAAGAGATGCATCTGCATTGTCACCTGCCGATGGAGCCTCGCTGTCATCCGGCGTCTCTGTCGGTTCTGCAGAAGGCTCATCCGAAGGCTTCAGATCTTCGTCACCTGATGAATCATCCTCACCTTCAACTGCAATCTTCGCTTCAAAAGAAACCTCAATACCTTCTTCCGTCCGGTATGTGATCATATCATCATATTCACCCGGTTCCAGCCCTTCCCTCGGCTGTATCCATACGCTTACAGATTCACCTGCACTCAGCGGTTCTGTAATATCCTGAACCATAAAATGTTCCGGACTGATCTCCTGAAAATTCAAGTTCTCATTTCCGGTATTCGTAATCTGCACATACTGTGCTTCCACATCCTCAAGATCACTCTTTACTGTTCCAAAATCACAGATCTGATCTTCGCTGTCCTCTACAGTGGCAGTCGCTTCGTAAGTCTTTTGATTTTTCTCTGATCCATCTGTCTGCACATTTCCGTTCTCATCCACCTGCAGCTGATCTTCTGTATAAATTTTCATCTGGGAATCATCAGTACCTTCTGTTGTTTCCTCCGGCTGACCTTTTGTGTTCTGAGACTCATCTTCCTGTTCATTCCCTGCATTCTGCTGTACATCTTCTGTTCTATCTACATCCTGATTTTCAGAATCCTGACTGCCTTCTGCATTATCTGCTGTTTCTTCCAGCTGTGCATCCTCTGTTCCATCTGCCGTTTCTTCCAGCTGTGCATTCTCTGTTCCATCTGCCGTTTCTGTCTGCTGTGCATCCTCTGCTTCCTGTTCCACTGCTTTCGCCTCTTCTTCAGTTGCAGCTACCTCTAACGTCTTTGCAGTAAGAGTACCTGTCAGTCCGCTTCCATCTACAGGGGTCAGATCAAGCACCAGTCTGCATCCCAGATCATCCTGAGTGATCGTATAGGTCTTCTCAGTACCTACCTGTGTTAACTCCTTCTCCCCTGTCTGTCTTGACCAGGAAAAAGTGAAATCTTCATCTGTAACCTCTTCTGGTGTAACCTTTGCATAATCTGCACTCACTACTACGCCTACAGCTGCCAGTCCCTTAATCTTAAGCTTACCGCCCAATTCTCCTGACGGAGCTGCCGCAAAAACCATGGATGGAATCATTGAAATAACCATCATCACAGTCATTACAACTGCAAGAAATCTCTTTCTCTCCATCTGTAGTCCTCCTTTTCATTTATAATAAAATTTGTAATTATTCAGCAGCCACTCTGAAGGTACTGAATAATTACAGTTCTGTGATGCTTCTGTGTCTGTCTGCCCTTTTCATTCCCATCACAGACCACAGCACCGTTTTTCTCTTTATAAAAGCATTATAGCATCGCATTTTCCGGAAATGTAATCTGTATTTTCTCCCTTAAAACAACTTAAGCCCCTGAGTATCAGAGTTCAATTTTCTCCAATATTCAGGGACCGAACTGTGTTTTACAGTTATTTCTCCAATATATCACGTGATATCCATAATTTGACCGAACAGTTTTTATCCTTCTACTATCAGATATTTTCCATCCGGCAGAGCAAATACTTCACTTGCATCTTCCAGTTCTTCATCTGACATTCCTTCCACATCAGCGCCTGACTCTTCCAGATATTCTCTCACTTCTTCAATAGAATCCACAACCTGCGCCATGCAATCCTCAAGGAATGCTTCCGCTGCTTCATATGATTCTGCTACCGCCTGTGGAAAAAGCTGTTCCTGATTTTCAAGAAACGTATTAATACATTCTTCTGTAAACAATTTAAATAACCTCCTCAATCTTTCCCTTTGCCCGGATCAGCTTCTCAAGGACCGGTTCAACCTGTTTTGTCATATAGGACGTAGCTGCCCGTACCCCCTCCTTGGAATGCTCCATGGCAAAGCCATATTTTACCGCTTTAAGCATCTCTATATCATTATATTCGTCTCCGAACGCAATACATTCTTCCGGCGAAATATGATATCTTTTCTGATATTCTCTGATTCCTTTTGCCTTGTTTGTTCCAAAAGGAATAAAATCAATCCACTCATTTCCCGAAGTGACAACAACACATTCTTTTCCAAATCTGTCCATCCAGTATTTCACAGATTCTTCTGTAAGGCCGGCCGGTTCAAACACAGCCAGCTTCATGATAGGAGCCGTCATCTCTTCCATGCTGTTTACAAATCTGCATTCATTTTTTACTTCATATAACATATGGTCATGAAATCTCTTTGTCTTCGGCATCAGGTAGTGGTAATCCTTTGCAGAACAGGTAAACTCGGCATCCTTCTTTTCCAGGATTGCAGAAATAATCTCCCCTGCCAGCTTTCTGTCAAAAGAATCCTGATACAGTACCTCTCCATGATCCACTGCCAGTGCACCATTCTCCGAAATATAGGAAATCTCTGAAGCAACAGGTGCAAACAGCTTTGTCATATTCGGATATTGCCTTCCACTGGCTGCTACAAACATAATCCCCAGTTCCTCTAACTGCCTGATCAGCGAAAAAATTTCTTCAGGCAGAGACTGTGCCTTATGTAAAAGTAACGTCCCATCCAGATCACTTGCAACCAGCTTAATCATTTCCATGTTCCTCGCAAATCTTTACCAGATCTGTCGGTTTCTCAGCGACAAGATCTGCTCCATTCTCATTCAGTTCTTTTCGGTCACGAAAGCCCCATAGCGCACCTACTGTATACATTCCTGCTGCTTTACCGGTCTTCATATCTGTACTTGTATCTCCCACATACATACATTCTTCCGGTTTTACACCAAATTTCTCCGCAACCATAAGCGGACCATCAGGTGCCGGTTTCCTGCGGATTGCTTCACTCTGACCAACTACCATATCAAATTCCCCGTCAAAAAGCTGCGCAATTACTTTCACAGCTGCAGGATGAGGTTTATTTGAACAAACTGCCAGCTTCATTCCATGTTCCTTCAATTTCTTTAAGGTTTCCGGTATGCCCTTATAGGGAACTACTTTATACATCGGATCTGCTTCAAACATTTCCCGGTAAAGCTTCTGTCCCTCATCATAATGCGCAAGTTCCGGATCCCCCGCATCCTTAAGTGCGCGGCGGATCAGCATATTTGCCCCTTCTCCGCTGTAATATCTGAAATTATCCACTGGAAGTGTTTTCAACCCGAATTTTTCCATAATAATATTAGTCACATAAGCCATGGAATCCAGCGTATCAGCCAGTGTTCCATCCAAATCAAATATACATGCTTTAATCATCTTTTGTCATCCTCTTAAGTTAATTCCTGATTTCTTCATTTCATAAAATAATCTGGCAACCGGAAGTCCTACCACATTATTGTAATCTCCGTTGATCCCCTTTACATAAATTCCGAAAAGTCCCTGGATGCCATAGCTTCCAGCCTTATCCATAGGCTCTCCTGTAGCAACATACTCTCTGATCTCCTCATCTGAAACCGGATAAAACGTCACATCTGTACTTTCATAAAAAGTATGTTCTGTCCAGACTTTTTCTTTCTTTTCCCATACAGAAACACCGGTATATACCTGATGAGTATTTGCCTGAAGTTTCTTTAATGTATTCACTGCATCCTCTGTATCATAAGGTTTGCCAAGGATCACATTCTCAAACACTACCACTGTGTCAGATCCGATCACAATTGTTCCGTCGGCACTATCTTTCATAGTGCGGATAACAGAAGCTGCTTTATCCGAAGCCAGCTGTTTTACTGCCTCTCCCGGATTGTCTGAGATACGATTCTCATCACCTGATGCAGGCAGCACTTCAAAATCCACGCCAGCCCGTTCCAACAGTTCTTTTCGTCTGGGTGAAGCAGATGCCAAAATAATTTTTCTCATAATAACCTCTTCTTTCCTGTCATAGTATACCTTGTATCTTTTTGGTATGCAACTGCTTTCATTAACTCTTTCCATAAAATTTCGCTTTTCTTTTTATCTGAAAAGTATTAAAATAACAATAACCTATAGCTGAATAAAATGGTGTCAGGAGTAAAAGATATTTTTATCCTGACTCGCTGTCAAAAATAGGAGAATATCAGAAAGGAGTTTATGATTATCATGGCTAAAATTAATAAATACTGGGGATATGTTGCAATAGGTGCCCTTACAGCAGCTGCTGCCGGTGCTGTAGCTGCCCTTATTGCCAAAAAAGGATCCTGTAAAGAGGATTTTGATTTTGAAGATGACTTTGATGATTTCGATCTGACTGATGAAAAGGAAACTGCTAAGGAAGATCAGGAACCTGCCGAAGATTTCCAGTCCTGGGAACATACAGGCGAACAGTCTGCAACAGATGACACCGAAAGCGAAGAAGCTGAAGAAGCTGCTGATACAGACGATTCTGAGAAGTCTTCCGATAAAGCTGCTGAAGTTGAGATTAAAGATGCAGAAGAGGAAGAAGATGCCGATGAACCCGAGAATTTTGAAGAGACTATGGACGCTGCATCTGAATCTGAAGAATAAACGTTACCGTTCACAGTAACGTAACCAAAAAGGAATGTTACTTCACGATTATACAATCGTAGAAGCAACATTCCCTTTTTATTCTGATTATATTACTATTTCAGTCTCATTATGCTTTCGGAAGTTTAAATGAGCTCTTCAGAGACACGATACGGTTGAATACCGGTGCACCCTCTTTAGAATCATGGATATCTGCACAGAAAAATCCTGTTCTTACGAACTGGAAGCTGTCATAGCCTTTTGCTTCCATAAGTGCTGGTTCTACATATGCAGTAACTTTTGTCAGAGAGTTCGGATTTACATTCAGAGAACCATCTTCTTTGTTGTATACACCCTTCTCCTCGTCTACGATATTCTCATAGAGACGTATTTCTGCTTTTCCTGCCTGACTTGCTTCTACCCAGTGAATGGTTCCTTTTACTTTTCTGCCATCCGGCGCATTGCCACCCTTTGTTGCAGGATCATAAGTACAGTGTACAACACGTACAGTTCCATCTTCATCAGCTTCATATCCTGTACAGGTTACAAAATATGCGTTCAT
>QWCH01004685.1_pt1 | contig 13116 bp, 6 predicted proteins | sample 1972671 | NCBI WGS metagenome assembly QWCH01 (sample SAMN09866713, study PRJNA288562) | Human gut metagenome isolate term3_stool, whole genome shotgun sequencing... | isolation source: gut | host: Homo sapiens | place: USA: California | reverse complement strand
GATACACTCAAAAGCCTTAGTAATATCCACATCTATTAATCCCAGAGCTATGAAACCGGAATCCCATGTATAAAGGCTATTCCAATTTTTGCCGGGCGTGAAATGCCGGATATATTGCCCTTGGGTATGAACGGGATAAACAATGTTGGATAATAATGCTGATTGCAATAAGCGATGTCCGAATTCATACTTCTTACCATTTGCTAATATTCTGTCTTCAGAGTTATTCGAATCCTTTTGTATTAATGAGGTCAGAGTTTCCGGTGTGGAATGAAACTTCTGAATCTGTTCATTGACTTGTTGGGGTGTTCCGGTGCAGACTAAGGCGTATATAGTCTGTTCGGAGTGAGGTGCCAGGACAATCGGGCGTAGAAAAGCATTAGAATAATGCCACTCTCTGTTTCCTATTAGTCTCGATGATACATGGTCGTGAGTCTTTTTGCGGAAGAAAGATTCCAGGTTGTCATCCAGAACTTCCCGAATCTGAGATTCTTGGTAATTCCATGCTATTCCGTAATAGTTATCACATTCCGGATATTTTAAGATAAAATCTTGTTTCGTTTTTCCCGATTTAATTTCGGGAATAAAAGAAAGCTTCCTAGGTAGTATCTTGATTTGCTTTATATCTTCTTCGCTACCGATAAAGAAACCATCTAAATTAGTACTGTAAGTACCCTCTGATATTAATTCTAGCGTGTATTTTCCTGGTTCTTTGCAAGTATAGGGGATTGAGACTATGTTATATTCTCCGGTGCCTTGTAGCTCTAGGCGGCTTTCGGTTATTCCTTTTACTTGAAAAGTGCTTGTTTTTCCTTTAGGAGTATTGTATCTAAATCCTATCATTCCTTTTTCTTTTCCAGGAAGGATATTTATTTCATAGCTCACTTTGTCTCCCTTATCTCTTCCAAATCCTTTTCCTAGAACAAAACCACTGAGTGATTGAGAAGTTCGCATTTCGTTCCTTTTCCATCCGTCGTATACTAAATTATACTGTGGAGATTTGCGTACAGGCTCATTTGATATATAATCGGTTGCGTTATGCCACTGTATATTTGAATCTTCAGGGATTTTGAACTGAGGTTGTTCTCCTTCATAATCGATATATGCCATCAAATTGAGAACGAGATTTTGGTTAACAGCAGTATTATTGACGCAATTCATACCTACCAGTGTTCGGTGTTCATCTAATATATAATAGGTGACATCGGTAAATACTCGGTCTTTCCACTCCATTTCATAGCGGTATGTGATGCGGTTCATGGATGGATTGATATCCCATGGGTAATAAGATGATTCGAAAAGCACATGAGGAACCAGTTGACGATTGCGGTAATAGCCAGGCATTACGGAAAAGTCAAAGCGCATTCCAGCTTGCATATTGGGGATGTGGGAGATTCCGGCATAGCGTTTTGAATAAGGTCCCCAAGCTTGTAGCGAAGTGATGTCGTGACTATCGCTGAAACACGATGGAGAAATTATTGGCTGTCCTAATGTAGATGTTGTTCCCAAAACAACTATCAGGAACATTAATAAAGATTGCTTAGCTTTCATATTAGAATGTAAAATGGTTCATTATAACAAAGATATGACTTTTGATATTCGTAAAAAGAAAAAAAGTGTTCAATAAAAAACATAAATTATTCATAATGCAAATAATTGGTCATTATAGTTTGCGAATCTCTTTCTTGTTAGTTGTTAAAAATGGTTTGGGACTAATTTTCCATTAATTGACCTGTTTTTATTACTATAAATACAATAGGTTTTCTACTTTTGTGTCGATAATAAGAACTACTATATTCGTTTTTATGTAAGCACATAATAAAAGAAAATAAATAAGGTAAAGAAAATGATGATTGGTTTTTTATATGGTTGAGAAGACTGCTTGAAGGATAACACATTTTATTTAAAATTTTTAAACTGTATGTAACGCAAGGACTTGTATTGAGTCCAACTTAAATCTTATGTAATGAATAACAAACTGATTGAAAAAAGAAGTATCACTATGAGTGCACACCGCTTTATATATATGTTGGCGGGGATACTCTTACTCCTCTCGTGCGGATCGGATAATAATGCTCCGATTGACGATCCTGGCAATACAACGAATCATTATCTACAATTACAACCAAATGGATTGAATGCAATCAAGGTTTCTTGTACAGAAGGAAACTTTGTATTTCCTTTCCAAATCAAGGCTGTAGGGAATGGAAGTAATCAAGGAGGAGAGGCCCAAATAAATTCATGGAGTGAGGATGAATTGAAAGCATATAATAATAAGGAGAAAACATCATATGTTCTTTTGCCATCATCATTGTACTCTCTTACTTCTACAGAAGTATCTTTTAAAGAAGGAATTTCCACTATGGATGTAGAGGTTAAGTTTAATCCATCTAAAGTGTTTGCAGAGTTTAGGGAAAAAACTGTTGAGTATGTCATTGCTTTGAAGCTGAGTAGCGATAAAATCCAAGTCAGAGATAGTCAGAGTAGAATACTACTTAGTATTTCTTTTGATTATCCAACAGTTGGTCTTGCTGCTTCTGCTGCAGAAGTTAGTGTGAATAAAGATTTGATTCCTGTATCTATTGGTGCAACACTTGATTATACGGTAGATGGAGTGTCTACGACCAATCCATGGGATTTCGTCTGTAGCTTCGTTGTACCATCTAATGCAGAAGAATTGGTTGCAGAATATAATAAAGTTTATAAGACTTCTTATCAACTTCTACCTGTTAGCAATTATGATTTAGGTGAAGGTGTGACTTTTAAGGCTGGTGAAAATCAAGCTAATGGAGAAATTACGATTAAACGTGAAGGAATGGCTGTTGTAAATTATTTGCTTCCTTTACAGTTAGGCCACTGCTCGAATGAAAGCATAATTTGCCGTGATGAAGTTTGTTATCTTCAAGTTGGAAGAACATATACAAATCCTATTATTTCAGATAAGAGTGTACCTGATCCAAGTGTGATTCGTGCCAAGGATGGGTACTTTTATTTATATGCGACACAAACCAAGACTTATTGGATGCCTGTTTATCGCTCAAAAGATTTAGTGAATTGGGAATATCAAGGTACAGCTTTTAATAAAGCAACCGAACCTGATTTACCGGGGGGAGGGGCATTCTGGGCTCCGGAGATTCGTTTTCTTAATGGCAAATATGTACTTTATTATTCATGGGCTAAAATGAATGGCGCTGATATTAGTTATACGGCTGTAGCTGTAGGTGATACACCTATGGGACCTTTCCCTGACAGTAAAGAATTGATAGGGAATAAAGAATTTGGTTCTAATTGTATAGATCAGTTTTATTATGAAGAGGATGGGAAGAAATATATGTTCTTTGGAAGCTTTAAAGGTATTTATGTTACTGAATTGGAAGATGATGGGTTGACTGTTAAATTAGGAAATGATGGAAAACCTACTTTGAAGAAACAAGTTTGTGGGAATGCTTTTGAGGGCACTAATATATATAAAAAAGGCAAATATTATTATTTGTTTGCCTCCATTGGTAGTTGTTGCAATGGCGTGAATGCTTCTTATCAAGTAGTAGTTGGGCGTTCGGAAAACCTTCTTGGTCCTTATGTTGATAAAGACGGGAAAGATATGCTTAAAAACAATTGGGAACTTGTGTTGGAAGGAGATGGGCAAAAATGGATAGGACCTGGACATAATTCTATTATTATTCAAGATGATGAAGGCACAGACTGGATGATCTATCATAGTTACCTGAAAAAAGATGGTGAAGTTGGGGGGCGTTTAGGAATGCTTGATCGCGTATTATGGACTGATAACGGGTGGCCTTATATTAGGAATTGTGTTCCTTCTAATTCAGAATTAATTCCTGTATTTTATAATTAAAGTTGAAAGTATATTTATTAACATTTAAAATCAATGTATTATGAGAATGAAAACAAAAAATCATGATTGGTTTCTCTTATGGGGATTGCTGATATTGGTTAGTTTTTGCTTCATTGGTTGTAAGGATGATGATGGAGGCGAGAAAGGGACATCTTTTGATCCAAGCAAGCCAGTGGTAATTTCTGATTTTATTCCCAAGGAGGGAGGTTGGGGATCTCGTTTATTATTATATGGAAATAATTTTGGCGATGATCCAACTAAAGTAAAAGTAACTATCGGAGGGAAAGAAGCGAAGGTGATTACTGTGACGAATGATAATTTGTATTGTTTTGTGCCACGTGGTGCCGATGCAGGTAATATTGAAGTCACTGTCCTTGATGGACGAGGAGAAGAGCTAGCTTATGGAGAGATAGATGAAAAATTTGTTTATAAGAAGAAAATGTTGGTATCTACTCTTGTAGGAGAGACTGATCCTGAAATATTGGATGAGAATAAAAACTTTGAGATCATAGATGGACCGTGGGGAAACTGTGGAGGATTGGAAAAAATGGAGTGGTTAGTCTTTGATCCAAACAATAAAGATCGTTTGTATGTATGTGGAGGTGCCAAAACACATAGAATTGTTGATTTTGCTGAGGAGACATTGGGCTCAATTAAATTTACGGGTGAGGCATCTGCAGCTACTAATATTCTGAGCTTTACAAATGATGGGCAATTAATAGTTGTTTGTAATATAGCTCAAGATAATAAAAACGGACTGTTCTTTTTTTCACCGGAGTCTAATTTTCAAACGCAGGTAAAAGCATTGCCTGCTCGTGGCTGTAGAGCAGCGATTCCTCATCCTATTAATGGAGAGATTTATACTTCTAGATATGACAAGGGATGGATTGGACGATATGATCCCGTAACAGGTGATTATAAAATGGATGAAATTCAAATGCCTTATGGTTCTTTGGATCTTTTTGTTGCTATTCATCCTAAAGGCTATTACATGTATATCATGGTGAGAAATAAACATGTAATTTATCGTGCGGATTATGATTTTGATGAGAAAACGTTTACCACTCCTTATTTGGTATGTGGAAAATATGATGATAAAGGTATCACAGATGGTGTTGGAGGCAATGTTCGCATGAATGAACCGCAACAAGGATGTTTTGTGAAAAATGAGGAGTATACAGGACAGAAAGATGAATATGATTTTTATTTTGTGGATAAACAAAATCATTGTGTACGTACTTTGACTCCAACAGGGCGTGTGAAGATATATGCTGGAAGACCTAATGGTGACGGTACAAAAGGATTTAACGATGGAGATTTGCGTAAAGAAGCTCGATTTAATTATCCCGCAAGTATAGTATGGGATGAAAAGAGGGAATGCCTTTTGGTTGGAGACTCGAATAATCATCGTATCCGAAAAATTGCTATGGAAGACTAATAATGATAAACATACTTATGATGAGAAATTTTTTATTAATATGTATGATGTTACTCGGATTCTCAGTTCATGCTTTTGCACAAAAAGAGATTGTAGTGACAGGAATTGTAACTGATACAAACAAAGAACCGTTAATAGGTGTCAATGTGTCTATTGCTAATATGCCTGGATTAGGCGCAATCACTGATATAAATGGGAAGTATTTGCTCAAAATGCCTCCTTACAATAAGTTAGTTTTTACTTATATTGGTTATGAACCAGTGGAAGTATTGGTGAAAGAGCAACGCACGGTAAATGTGGCAATGGAAGAAGCCAAAGCTACTCTTATTGATGAGGTAGTAGTTACTGGTACTGGTGTACAAAAGAAAATAGCTGTGACTGGTGCTGTAACTAATGTAGATATTGCAGAATTGAAAACAAGTCCTAGTACTTCTATGGCTGATGCATTAGCGGGTGTTGTTCCAGGCATTCAAGCTATGCAATCCAATGGTCGTCCGGGGTCAGTTTCCGAGTTTTGGGTGCGAAGTATTTCTACTTTTGGTGCCAGCAATGCAGCATTGGTTTTAGTCGATGGGTTTGAACGTGATTTGAATGAAATTAATGTGGAAGATGTGGAATCTTTTACTGTATTAAAGGATGCTTCTGCTACAGCAATTTATGGAAGTAAAGGTGCCAATGGTGTTATTTTGATTAATACTCGTCGTGGTAAAGAGGGGAAAATCAATATAAATGCTAAAGTCGAAACTTTTTATAGTATGTTTACTCAGCTTCCTGAATTTGTAGATGGATATACCTATGCTTCAATGGCAAATGAGGCAAAAACGACTCGTAATCAAGAACCTTTATATCAGCCGGAAGAATTGGAGTTGTTTCGTTTAGGGCTTGATACGGATTTATATCCAGATGTGGATTGGATGGACTTGATGTTGAGGGATGGTGCATGGAGCACTCGCGCTTCATTAAATATGACTGGTGGTGGTAAAACTGCTCGTTATTATGTAGGTGGTAGTTATCAAGACCAACAGGGCATGTACAAAACGGATAAATCCTTGAAGAATTATAATACTAATGCTAATTTCCGGAAGTGGACGTATCGTATGAATGTAGATATTGATATTACTAAAACAACTTTGTTGAAAGTTGGTGTATCTGGTTCATTACGTAAACAGAACGACCCAGGTGTAGGAACTGATGCTATTTGGACAACGTTAATGGGCTATAATTCTATAATGATGCCAGTGACATATTCGGATGGTAAAATAGCATCTTGGACTGGAAAAGAGGACAATATCAACCCATGGGTACAAGCTACTATGACTGGATACAATGAGAGTTGGAAAAATAATATTCAAACAAATGTAACATTGGAGCAGAAATTAGACTTTATTACGAAAGGGCTTAAATTTATTGGGCGTTTCGGATATGATACGGAAAACTCCAATTGGATAAAACGAGTAAAGTGGCCTGAATTATATAAAGCAGAACCTTACCGTGATGTAAATGGTGATTTGATTTTTACTCGACTTTCTGAAGAGAAGAAAATGACACAAACTTCTGGTTCAAGTGGAAAGCGAAATGAGTTCTTCGAATGGGAATTACATTATAATCGTGGATTTAAGGATCATCATGTAGGAGCAGTATTGAAATATACTCAATCTGCAAAAGTTGCTACTCAAGGGATTGGTTCAGACCTTAAAAATGGTATTTCTCGGCGTAATCAAGGATTAGCAGGACGTATTAATTATAACTGGAAATATCGTTATTTTGTTGATTTTAACTTTGGATATACAGGATCGGAAAATTTCCATAAAGATAATCGTTTTGGTTTCTTTCCTGCTATTTCTGGTGCATGGAATGTGGCAGAAGAGTCTATTGTTAAAGATAATTTAAAGTGGGTGAATATGTTTAAAATACGTTATTCGTATGGTAAAACCGGTAATGATAATTTAGGAGATACTCGTTTCCCATATTTATATAATCTTGAAACTCTGTGGGAGAGAGACAATTCTGGAAATGTGGTAAGTGGCAATAAGCCTGTTGGAGGCTATCAATTTGCGGATTTTGGCTATGATAGATATTATGGTGGTATGCGTTATACTTCGGTTGCTTCAACCAATGTGTCATGGGAAGTAGCTACAAAACAAGATTTAGGTATAGATTTTTCATTTTTTGACGACAAATTGTCGGGATCTATTGACTATTTCCATGAACGTAGAGAAGGTATTTATATGGAGCGTAAGTATTTGCCTTGGGTTGCTTCATTAGGTACGTGGACAGAATATAAAGATAATAAGGTTAATGAGAAGGATATTCATCCTTATGCAAATGTCGGGATTGTAGAAGCACGTGGATTTGATGGCAACTTTTCATTCCGCCATAAAATAGACAAGGTTGATTTAACTATACGTGGAAATATGACCTATAGTAAAAATGAGATTTTAGAGCGCGATGAAGAAAACACTATATATTGGTATAAGATGCAGGAAGGTCATCGGGTTGATCAAGCTATGGGGTTGGTTGCATTAGGTTTATTTAAAGATTATGAAGAAATTCGTAATTGGCCAAAACAATTTGGTGATGTTATGCCTGGTGATATTAAGTATAAAGATATTAATGGAGATGGTGTAATTGATGATAATGATAAAGTAGCAATCGGTGCAACGAAAAAACCGAACTTTACATATGGTTTCGGTGTATCTGCTAAATGGAAAGGCTTGGATGTAAATGTACATTTCCAAGGTGTGGGTAAATCTACTTATTTTATAGATGGTTCTACTGTTTATATGTTTTCCGGTGGTGACGGTTGGGGAAATGTCCTGAAAGAGATGGCGGAAAGTAATCGTTGGATTTTGGGTGTAAATGAAGATCCGAATGCAGAATATCCTCGTTTGACTTATGGGAAGAATGATAATAATAATCGCGCTTCTACATATTGGCTTAGAAATGGAGCTTATCTTCGTTTGAAGACATTAGACGTAGGTTATACGCTTCCTAAAAGTATAGTTCGTAAAGCTCATATGAATACAGTGCGTATCTTCTTTACGGGTACCAATTTGTTGACTTTCTCTAAATTTAAACTTTGGGATCCAGAAATGGGAAGTTCAACAGGAAAAACATATCCGCTGAATAAGACACTTTCTTTAGGTGTATCTGTTAATTTGTAAAAAAGAATATATATGAAAAAGATAATAACAATTTTATCCTTCGCTATGGGATTGACCTCTTTAGTAGGATGTTCTGATTACTTAGATTCCGATTATCTATTTGATGAGAGAATGACTATTGAAGATGTTTTCAGTAACCGAGATTACACAAATAGATGGTTAGCAAGAGGATACGCTTATTTAAGTAATGGTTATCTGCAGGATGTTTGCAGCAAAAGAGATTATCCTTTTAACTTTGCTGATGACATGTATTATGGAGACGGTGGCTATGATAAATGGAAGAGTGGACATTACAGTGAAAGTGGAGTTAACAATTCTAGTAGTGGTATTTGGAAAAATGCTTATTTAGGTATTCGTCAGGTAGCTATTTTTTTAAATAATATAGATAAGAACAAAGAGTTCACAGAGGAAGAGATCATAGATTTTAAGGGGCAGGCGCATTTTTTGCGAGCTTACTACTATTGGTTGATGCTCCGTGCATTTGGACCAATACCTATTATACCAGATGAAGGAGTGGACTATACGAAAGAATATGATGAGTTAGCTTACCCCAGGAATTCATATGACGAATGCGTGGAGTACATAACTGGTGAGCTCCTGAAAGCTGCAGGACAATTGCCATTACAACGTTCTGTACAGGAAGTCCTTCGCCCGACGAGAGGAGCTGCTTTGGCTTTGCGAGCTAAAATCCTTTTGTATGCAGCTAGTCCATTATTTAATGGGAAAGCTCCAGAAGTAGTATCTTCAGCCTTGGTAAATAAAGATGGAAAACGATTGCTTCCAGAAACCTACGATGAGTCTAAGTGGGCAAAAGCAGCAGCTGCTGCTAAGGATGTGATGGATTTGAATATTTATGGCATACATGTGGCTTATTTCAATAGCAATGCTGGTGATATAGCGTATCCGGCAACAATTGTTCCGCCACATGATGATGAATTTTCTGATCAGTCTTGGCCAAATGGTTGGAAAAATATTGATCCTTTCCAATCATATCGTGAAATGTTTGATGGCAGTATTATAGTAAGTCAGAATGAAGAGCTAATCTTTACTCGAGGCAAGAATCAAAGTCGTGAAAGTGTAGATATTATGGTTGTTCATCAACTTCCACGTAATGGTGCTGGTGGATATGGTTCGCAAGGTATGACCCAGAAGCAATGTGATGCTTATTACATGAACGATGGTACAAATTGTCCTGGTATGAATGATATGTATAAGGAGTTTGATGGATATAAAGGCCGTTATGATTCTCGCCCGAGGGCAGAGGGATATGTGAAAACTGAGGAGTTGGCCAATTATCCAGAGTTGGGACCATTGGGAACAGGGGTTTCCAAACAATATGTACAACGTGAACCTCGATTTTATGCATCAGTAGGTTATAATGGAAGTACATGGCATTTGTTAAATGCATTAAATGATAACAATCATGCCGAGGAGAAAAATATACAAGTATTTTATTATCGTGGTGGAAATAATGGATATGCTAATTCTTCTTATTGGCTTCGTACAGGTATCGGTATAAAGAAATATGTACATCCTAATGATATTAGTTATACGCAGAAAAATTCGTATGACGTTGAACGTATTGAACATAAAGCAGATCCGGCTATTCGTTACGCTGAAATATTATTGATTTATGCAGAGGCGTTAAATGAGTTGACTGGTTCATATGAAATTCCATCTTGGGATGGTAGTAAAGTCCATTTTGTAAAACGTGATGTAACTGAGATGAAGAAAGGAATTCGTCCGATCCGTATTCGTGCGGGATTACCGGATTATGACAATGTTCAAGGGCATGAAACAGCCTATGATGATCCGAACGAATTCCGGATGATGTTAAAACGGGAACGTCAGATTGAGTTTTTTGCTGAAGGACATCGTTACTGGGATTTACGTCGTTGGCTAGATGCACCTGTAGAAGAAACCACTCCTGTATATGGCTGTAATATGCTGGCTACTAAAGACATGGCGGAGCAGTTCCATACACCAATAATGTGTACTTCGCTGCCTACTATTTTTGCAGAGAAGATGTGGCTCTGTCCTATTGACCATACTGAATTGAAGCATAATATTAATTTGGTCCAGAATCCAGGTTGGACAAATCCGGAATAACCTTTTTAAATATTAAATAAAATGAGGAATATATATAATATAATTTGGGGTGTTGTGCTAATTGTTTGTAGCACAGCCTGTAATAAAGAATGGGAAGATGAGCAATATTTACATATGGCTTCTTTCAAAGCAAATGTTAATGATCAGGGAGTGACCACGACGTATGTTCGATTTAAGCCAGGTGGAGTGGTAAAATATGACCTTCCGGTTATTATGAGTGGATCTACTATGACTAGTCAATCGCATACAATTCATTTTGCTTTGGATCCTGATACTTTGGAACGGTTAAATATAGAACAATATGGACATCGTGAAGAACTTTATTTCCAACAGCTGCCAAGTAAGTATTATAGTATGCCGGAGTCTGTAGAAATGCCGGCTGGTGAATGTTTGACAACATTGCCGATTGAATTTAAATTAGATGAGACGCTTGACCAAGCAGATAAGTGGGTGTTACCCATACAGATATTGGGTGATCAATCTTATGATTATCAGATAAATCCACGTAAATACTATCGTAGAGCTATGCTGCGTTTACTTCCATTCAATGATTATTCAGGCACGTATGATGCGGCTCAATATCGAATTTTTCTTAAACCTGATGTGAAGAATCCTTTCACTATATCCTCGCAAAGAGCATTTGTGGTAGATGATAGGACAATTTTTATCTATGCAGGTACAAGAGATATAGATTATCTTGATCGCAAACAGTATAAAGTGTTTATTCGTTTTCCGGAAAAAGGTACAGATTCTAAATTGTTAGAAGTATGGTCTGATAATCCAGAGATTGAATTAAAACTTGATGAAAAAAAGGCATGTACTTTTACAATGAATGAAGAGATGGATGAGTTAAAGCCTTATCTGAAGAAGATTTATATTACTCTTTATTTATATTACTCTTTTAAGGATTATACAACTGTCCCTGGTACAAAGCTTGAATACGTGGTAGAAGGTTCTTTGGCAATGCAGCGTAATTTGAATACTTTGATTCCTGACGAAGATCAGCAGATTCAGTGGTAAACTGAAGTTTGTCTAGCTCTTATAAATATTGGGGAGAATTCTATCTATGTGATAGGAAGGTTCTCCCCTTTTTTATTCTAATAAAACTTATAGGGAGAGGGTTAACATCTGTTTAAGTCTTCTCCTTTTTTAACCTAATTATTTACTTCTTTTAAAAGGAAAGGTATGAGAAAAGGAATACTCCTCAATATTTTGTTTATTATAGGGATGACATGCTTGGTGTCATGTAATGATGACAATGACAAAGAATTGGATGAAGGAAAAAACACGGAAAGTGGAGATGTTCAGGAGGACAACATGGATCCGATCACTGAATTTACTGCTGCTGCCACATCAAAAGCTAACGAATTGCAACTGAAATGGAAAAATCCTTCAGATGCAGTATTAGTAGAGATTTCTTATGCTTTAGCACTCCAATTACCAGAATTTGGAACCTACCAAATTGCTGCTGTAGCCGTTGATAATTATGGTAAGCGTTCCGAGAAAGTGACGATTTCAGCTACTCCAGCCGAAAAAGACGCGATTGACCCGGATATAATAGCAGAGTATAAATTGCCGATTGCCGATCCTTTTGTGTTATACCATGAAGGTAAATACTATGCATATGGAACTCGTGTTAACGGATTCGAAGTGTATATCTCTGAAGATTTGAAGCAATGGAAGCGAAATGATATAAAGGCTTTGTCACCGGAAAATTCTTGGGGAACTAAATGGTATTGGGCTCCGGAAGTATATTATGTGAAATCAAAGAATTTGTTTTATATGTTCTATTCGGTGGAAGAACATATTTGTGTAGCTACCTCTACTAGCCCGGAAGGTCCATTCGTACAAAGAGAAAAGAAACCTATTGTAGCAGATGAAAAAGGAATTGATACCTCGTTTTTTATAGATGATGATGGTACTCCTTATCTCTATTATGTGCGATTTACCGGGGGAAACGTGATTTGGGTAGCAGAAATGAATGATGACTTGACCAGTATAAAAAAAGAAACATTGACTAAATGTATAAGTGCTACTGAACCTTGGGAGAAGAAACAAGGTACGATTGCCGAAGGTCCTTCGCTATTGAAAAAAGGGAATACTTATTATCTGATATATTCGGCAAACCATTATGAAAGTAAAGACTATGCTGTAGGATATGCAACAGCTAGTTCTCCTAAAGGACCTTGGACCAAGTATAGTGGAAATCCAATTCTCCGAAGAGACAAAGAGGCTGCTAAGTCTGTAGGACTAGTCGGTACAGGACATGGAGCACCGTTTGTCTGTGCCGATGGAAGTTATAAATATATCTTTCATGCTCATGCAAGTGAGACTAGTGTAGGTCCTCGTACTTCTTATATCAGTAACTTCAATATCTCCGATAAAGGAGTAATTAGTATTACAGGAGAAACGATTGAACCGGTGAGAATAAAGTAACCCTATAAACTAGGAATATCATGAAAAATATCCGATTTAATATGCTGTTAGGAATCTGTTTCTTTCTCTTATTTGCATTATTAGGTGCATGCGGTGGGGGCGACTCGCCTATC
>QWCH01004327.1_pt1 | contig 13148 bp, 8 predicted proteins | sample 1972671 | NCBI WGS metagenome assembly QWCH01 (sample SAMN09866713, study PRJNA288562) | Human gut metagenome isolate term3_stool, whole genome shotgun sequencing... | isolation source: gut | host: Homo sapiens | place: USA: California | reverse complement strand
GCATTGAAAAGAAATTAGGATAAAAACCTCTTGCTTGATGCGCTAAAACCATTGATATGACTGGATTTTTCCAGATCCTATAATTACACTCCGACCAAATAAGGAAAAACGCTGAAATCTCTAAAGGATTTCGGCGTTTTCCTTTTCCATGGCTCCGCGCTTGGTTTTACTCTGCAATTTGGAATTACCAGAAAAGGACGACGGTAAATTACCGCCGTCCTTTTTTTCATCCCCAGTTGGATTATATTGAGACAACTATACGGTAAAAAGGCAGATTTTGCTTTATTTCCGAACTTTATAGGAAGTTTTGAAAGTAATTCTCCGAAACGTCCCTTTTCCGGCGTGATATGGGCAAAAAGCGAAAAGAGGTGCAGAAATGACAAAGGAGCAATTCTATACATACCAGCAGCAAACTGGCAGGCATACGGCGAGAGCATCAAAAGCAGATTTTTGCCCGAATAAGCTCTTGCAAATACCCGAATTGTCTGATAGTATAACTGTGTATACGAAAAAAAAGAAATCGAGGCGATCGACCAGAAAAACAAAGGAGGCATTTGCACATGAAGGGAAGAATCATCGTATCAACGCTCCTTGCACTGCTGCTTTTCGTCAGCCTGCCCATGTCGGCGCTGGCGGCGACTTGGGACATCAGCAACGGCGACATCATCGTAAACGCCGGGAGCGGCGGGCAGACGGTCACCCAGGGAGGCGGAGCCGCTGTGGAGGACAACGCTCCCGTCATTAAGGGAAGCTCGACGGAAAACACCGTCACCATCAATGCGGAGAAAGACCAGACCGCAAACGTCACCATTGAGGATGTAAACATTGACATGAGCGTCGCGGGCAAGGCCGCCGTTTCCACCACCGGCGAGGGCAATGTGAACATCGAGCTGAACGGAAGCAACGCGCTTAAGAGCGGTCACTCTCATGCCGGCCTGGAAAAGAACAACGACGGTAATCTGACCATTCAGGACAAGGATAAAGACGGCTCCCTGAACGCCAAGGGCGGTCAGGACGGCGCAGGCATCGGCGGAGGAAGCAGCGGCGCTGGCAGCGACATCACCATCACCGGCGGCAAGGTCACGGCGCGGGGCGGGAATTATGGTGCTGGCATCGGTGGCGGTGCTTACGGTAACGGCAGCGACATCACTGTCACCGGCGGCGAAGTCACCGCAAATAGCGGCAACTACGGTGCCGGTATCGGCGGCGGAGGTGGGGGCAATGGCAATAACATCACCATCTCTGGCGGCAAGGTCACTGCCACCGGCGGCATGTTCGCTGCGGGTATCGGCGGCGGAATGCATCGGGATGGAAATGACATCACGATCTCCGGCGGCGAGGTCAGTGCCGCCGGAGGCAAGTGCGGCGCAGGCATTGGCGGCGGCCTTGATGCACGCGACAGCGGAGACGTCACGGTTTCCGGCGATGCGAAGCTGAAGGTGCGGGGCGGCAAGGCAGACAGCGACGGACAGGGAGCCCCTATCGGCAATGGCGGCGTACGTGACCAAAACGGTCCGGTGAACGGCACAGAGGTCGAGCCGGATATTTGCGCGCTGAACCCCAGCGGGAAAATCGAATATTACGCGCCCGGCAGTGTCATGACGGGAACTCCCAGCGAAACGATCACAAACCCAACCGGAGACCATGCGTGGGACAGCGGCAGGGTGACAAAGCCTGCCACCTGCACGGAAAAGGGAATTAAGACTTACACCTGCACAAGGCATTCCTCTCACACAAAAAACGAGGATATCCCCGCCCTGAACCACAGCTTTGCAGGGCAGGAGTATGTTTCCGACAACAACGCCACCTGCGGACAGGACGGCACCAAGACGATAAGGTGCGTGCGCTACGGCAGGGGTGGCTGCACGGAAAAAGATACGGTTGTGGATACCGGAAGTATGCTGGGTCATAGCTTTGACGAGGAGGCGTATGTTTCTGACAACAATGCCACCTGCGAACAGGACGGAACCAAAACGGCAAAGTGTGTCCGCTACGGCACAGGCGGCTGTATGGCAACAGACACGGTAACGGACACGGACAGCAAGCTGGGGCATCTCTTTGAGGACTATATTTCCAACAACGATGCGACCTATGCGCGCGACGGCACCAAGACCGCAAAGTGTGTGCGGTATGACCAGTGCGGGGAAACCCACACCGTACCGGATGAGGGAAGCCGGTTAAAACTTCCCCTCTACCGCGTGACCGACAGGGACGGCAGGGACATCGCCTACACGGCGGAGCAAACGGGCGGCGTGCTGACCGTCACCGTTGACGAGGACTTCGCCATTCTCACGGGCAGACTCAGCGGCCTCCGCACCCTCAAGGCGCAGGGCGTGGAGAAAATCATTTTTGTCACCAGGGGCGCAGCGTCAGCTTTCCAGCTCTCCGATTTGACGGAAAAGGGCGAAAGCAGCGAGGCCTACCGCCTCACCCACGACACCAAGGCCGTCACGTTCACCCTAGGCGACAAAATGACCGACGTGAGCGCCATTCTCACAAAGCCGTAAGGGAAATCTCCAAATTCATACAGACGGGCAGGCAAAGATTGTGCCTGCCCGCCTTGTCTGCCAACCGTCGCGGCTATCATTGGGAAAAACAAGAAATCCGAACCCCTGACCGATTGCGGTCTAAGGTTCGGATTTCTTATGTTTGGTGGACCTGAAGAGACTCGAACTCTCGACCTCTCGGATGCGAACCGAACGCTCTCCCAGCTGAGCTACAGGCCCATGGGGTACTTGCACATTATAGCGCGGTGGGAAAAGATTGTCAAGAAAAAACTTGCGGGATTTTCAAATCCATGGTATACTTCCCGGGATAGAATTTCCGATCATCTCTTTCACACCACCCAACGATCGCAAAGGAGCAGTAAACATGAAATCAATCCCCGAAATTCTGGCCGAGGAATTGGGTCAGAAGCTGGAATATGTTCAGAATGTGGTGAACCTCATGGACGAGGGCAACACCATTCCCTTTATCGCCCGCTACCGCAAGGAAATGCACGGTGCCATGGACGACACGACGCTGCGGAATCTGGAGACCCGCCTGACCTATCTGCGCAACCTTCAGGAGCGCCGGGACGAGGTAAAAAAGTCCATCGAAAATCAGGGCAAGCTGACGCAGGAGCTGTCCGACGCCATCGACAGCGCCGCCACCATGGCGGAGGTGGAAGACCTGTACCGCCCCTACAAGCAGAAACGCCGCACCCGCGGCTCCATCGCCCGGGAAAAAGGGCTTGCGCCTCTGGCCGAGGCCATTTTCGCTCAGGACGGACAAGACCCCGCCGTGCTGGCCGAGGGCTATATCGATCCGGAAAAGGGTGTCAATTCCGTAGAAGAAGCCTTACTGGGTGCCAATGACATCATTGCCGAAGATCTTTCCGACGACGCCGACATCCGCAAGTCTCTGCGGGAGCTGGTGATGCGCCGGGGAATGCTGACCTGCACTGCCGCCGAGGACGCGGAGGCCGACGGCGTTTACAAGCTCTATTACGATTTCTCCCAGCCCATCTCCCGGGTGCTGGATCATCAGATCCTCGCCATGAACCGGGGCGAAAAAGAGGGCGTTCTCAAGCCCAACGTCATTCTCGCGGGCAATGAGGGCGCCGCGCTGGTGTGCCGTGCCGCCTTGAAGCCCACCATGCAGGTCTCCGCCTTCGTCCGCGCCGCCGCTGAGGACGCCTATGAGCGGCTGATCTTCCCCTCCATCCAGCGGGAGGTGCGCAGCGACCTGTCCGACCGGGCGTACGCGGGCGCTATCCACAATTTTGCCCTGAATCTGAAGCCGCTGCTGATGCAGCCCCCTGTCAAGGGCTTCGTCACCATGGGTCTTGACCCCGGATACCGCAACGGCTGCAAGGTCGCCGTGGTGGACGCCACCGGCAAGGTTCTGGCCACCACCGTGGTCTATCCCACTTTCAGCGAGCGGAAAAAGCAGGAAGCCATTTCCTCCCTGTCCGTCCTCATGCGCAAATACGGCGTCAGGCACATCGCCATCGGCAACGGCACCGCCTCCCGTGAAACCGAGGCCATGACCGTAGAGCTGCTGAAATCCTTCCCGGAGGCCAGCTACATGATCGTCAGCGAAGCGGGCGCTTCCGTCTACTCCGCCTCTCCCCTTGCGGCGGAGGAATTCCCCGATTACGACGTCAATCTCCGCTCCGCCGTGTCCATCGCCCGGCGGCTGCAGGACCCCCTTGCCGAGCTGGTGAAGATCGACCCCAAGGCCATCGGCGTGGGACAGTACCAGCACGACTGCCCCCAGAAGGAGCTGGACGCCGCCCTTGGCGCTGTGGTGGAGGACTGCGTCAACGCCGTGGGCGTGGACGCCAACACCGCTTCCCGGAGCCTTTTGCAGCAGGTTTCCGGTCTGACCGCCACCACGGCGAAGAATATCGTCGCCTATCGGGAAGAAAACGGCCCCTTCACCAGCCGCGCCCAGCTGAAAAAGGTTCCCAAGCTCGGCCCGAAAGCCTTTGAGCAGTGCGCCGGTTTCCTCCGTATCCCCGAAAGCAAGGAGATTCTGGACAACACCGGCGTCCATCCGGAGTCCTACGCCGCCGCAAAGGCGCTGCTGAACCTTCTGGGCTGCAAAAAGGGCGACGATTTCTCTGCCCTGACGGAAAAGCTGAACGCCTACGGCCTGAGCAAGGCCGCTGCGGAATGCGCCGTGGGCGAGCCGACGCTGCTTGACATTGCGAAGGAGCTGAGCAAGCCCGGCCGCGACCCCCGTGACGAGCTGCCCGCCCCCATTCTGCGCAAGGACGTGCTGGAAATGAAGGACTTAAAGCCCGGCATGGAGCTGACCGGCACGGTGCGCAACGTCATTGACTTCGGCGTTTTCGTGGACATCGGCGTCCATCAGGACGGTCTGGTGCATATTTCCGAGGTCTGCGACCGGCGTCTGCGCCACCCCAGCGAGGTGGTCAAGGTCGGCGACGTGGTAAAGGTGGTCGTCCTGAACGTGGACGAAAAGCGCCACCGTATCAGCCTTTCCATGAAACAGGCAAAATGATAAATCGGCTGCCGTGGGAAACCCGCGGCAGCCGAAATTTTATGCTTCGTGGATGTAGAGTCTGGTCGGCTCCGACTCCCCGTCGCCCTGCGCCATGCACAGGAAGCGCCAGCCGTAGCGCTCATAGAAAGACGTATGGTCGGTCACCAGATACAGTACCGGCACGCCCCTGCCCTTCATGTCCTCGCAGACGAAGTGCAGCATTTCCCCGGCGATGCCCCGGCAGCGGCGGTCTTCCTCCACGTACACCGCGCAGACGTTGGGAGACAAGTCCTTGCGGTCGTGGAAGTCGTTCTCGATGACGCCCAGACCGCCGATGATCCTGCCATCCTCCACCACGGCATACCACTGGGGGACGGCGCTCTCCCCTTTCAGGCAGGCGTCCATGCTGTCGAGGTACGCCTGCTTGGGAATGCCCCATTTTTCGTGGAACCATTGCGCCATGGATTCCTTATATTCCGGTCTGTCGGTCAGACGGGTGATCTTATGCTGTTCCATAGTTCCTCCGCAAAGTATTATTTTATGCTACTATAGCATATTCTGTCATCCCTGTCAAGCGTCCAAAGCCGTCCGTTTTCAGCTTCATTATTCCCGGAAGTTCCGTAAAACCGCAACTTTTCCCCCTATGCTTGACTTTATCGCCGTTTTGTTGTATAATTTCTTGAAATTCCATTGGAATGGAGCAGTTTTATGAAGAAGTTTATCCGCGTTCTGGTGCCGCTCCTGCTTGCGGTGCTGATCATCGCCAGCATCGGCTGGTACCTGTTTACCTATGACCGGGGGTTCACCCGGGATTTCCTGCTGACCCAGGCTCGATACAATGACCTCCACGGCAATTCCCGCCTGTCCTCATGGTTCTATGACCTTGCCTACAACTTCTCCCACCACGACGAGAACGTGGCCATCGAGCTGGCGAACCTGTATAAGGCCGACGACAACTACACGAAAGCCGAGTACACCCTGACCAATGCCATCAACTCCGAACCCAGCGCCGAGCTGTTCACCGCCCTGTGCAAGACCTACGTGGAGCAGGACAAACTGCTGGACGCCGTCTCTCTGCTGGACAAGATCACGAACCCGGATATCAAGGCCAAGATCGAGGCGCAGCGGCCTGACGCCCCCATCAGCAACTACGAGCCGGGCTACTACAGCCAGTATATCGACGTCACCCTGTACGCCGCCGGGAAGCTCTACTACACCACCAACGGTGAATACCCCTCCGTGAAGGACCCCGTTTACGAAAGCCCCATTACCCTCCCTGCCGGTGAGACGACCATTTACGCCATCGCCGTGGACGATAACGGTCTTGTCAGTCCCCTGACGGTTCTGGGCTACACTGTGACCGGCGTCATTGAGGAAGTCAAATTCGCCGACCCGGCCGTGGAAGCGGCTCTGCGGGAGCTGACCGGCACAAGAGACGGCGACAGCGTCTACACCAGCCAGCTATGGCAGATCACGGAATTCACCGTCCCCGAGGACACGAAGGTCTACACCGACCTGACGTTCATGCCCTATCTGGAAAAGCTGACCATCGCCAATCAGGACATCGACAGTCTTGAGAGCCTGTCTTCTCTGACCAAGCTTACGTCTCTTGACCTCAGCGGCAGCCGGTTCAGCCCGGACGATCTGACCGTCATTGCGGAACTTCCCGCCCTGACCGAGCTGAGCATGGTAGAATGCGGCCTGAGCACCATCGAAAAGCTGTCCGGCGCAAAGAGCCTTACCTATCTGAATCTGGGCGAGAACACCATCCGGAATCTGGACGTACTGTCCTCCATGACCACGCTGACCGAGCTGAATCTCCAACACAACGCCGTGACCAGTCTCGACGCATTGGACGGTCTGAGCAATCTGCAAACGCTGGACGTTTCCTACAACGCCCTGACTACCCTCGCCCCCGTTTCCAGCTGCGCCCGACTGACGACGCTGGTAGCTGACAACAACCAGATCATAAGTCTGGACGGCGTGAGCAGCTTACAGGTGCTGACCCGTCTGTCCGTGAACCACAATGCGCTGACGGATGTCTCTCCCATTTCCGTCTGCACGACGCTGGTTGAGCTGGATATCTCCAACAACACCCTGACGGACATCTCCGCCCTCTCCACGCTGGTCAATCTGGAGCGGTTCAGCTTTGCCTCCAATCAGGTCACGGCGCTCCCCGAATGGCCGGAGGGCTGCAAGCTCCAGACCATTGACGGCTCTTACAACGCGTTGACCAGTCTGGACAATCTGAGCAAGATGGAAGCCCTGACCTATATCTATATGGATTACAACCAGATCAGCAACATTGATTCCCTCGCCGACAGCTATTGTCTGGTGCAGGTGAACGTGTTCGGCAATCCCATTTCCGACGTCGCGTCCCTGAGAGAACACGACATCATCGTCAACTACGACCCGACCTGAGCACAGCAAATGCCCGCTGCTTTGAAAGCAGCGGGCATAATTTTTATCTTTACGTCGCACCTCTCTTGCCTCTCCCTATGGGAGAGGCGGCCGAGTAAACTGTACCCATAAAAATGGACACGGAGGGTGAGGGGTATCCCTGAAAAGTGGACATCCCTCAGAGGAGGAGCCAAGGGGCTGTACTTCGGCACGAGAAGTGGAGCGTATCTGTACCGATACGCTCCATTATCTGTTTTACGACCACCCACTAAAACAGAGGGCTTTTTTACTTTTGGTGTTCCAGAACAAGTCTCAGTGCGGCTTCGATGGTCTGACTCCGCACCGTTTCCCGGTCGCCGGAGAAGTGATATTCCCTCGCGTCGGAATGCGCCGCGTCCTGATAGCCGATGAAAACCGTTCCCACACTGTGTCCGAATTCGTCGCCGCCGGGGCCGGCCAGACCCGTGACCGCCACGGCCGCGTCTGCTTTCAGCAGCGCCCGGGCACCGGAAGCCAGATGCTCTGCCGTGCGCAGAGACACCGCGCCGTCCTGCGCCAGAATCTCTCCCGGCACGCCCAGAATGTTTTCCTTGACCCAGTTGGTATAGCAGATGACACCGCCCTTGTAGACCTCGCTGCTGCCGGGAACCTGCGTCAGCGCCGCGCCGATGCCGCCGCCGGTGAGGCTTTCGGCGGTGACCAGCGTTTTCCCCTGAAGCGCTTTCAGCACATCACAGCAAAGGCTCATCATGGTACGTCACCTTAATCTTTTCCACATTTTCCAGCGCGCGGGCGATCAGCGCTTCTCTGTCCAGCTTCTTTTCCGCGTTCACGACCTGTCCCAGCGTGGGCTTGGTCTTGGGATGCTTCGGCGTGAAGACGGTGCAGCAGTCCTCATAAGGCAGGATCGACGTGTCCAGTGTCCCGATTTCCCGGGCAATGGAAATAATGTCCTTCTTGTCCATGCCGACCAGCGGCATGAAAATGGGAATGTCCACCACCGCGCCGGTGACGGTCATGGCCTCCATAGTCTGGGACGCCACCTGACCAAGGTTTTCGCCGGTGATCAGCGCGCCGCAGCCGTCGCCCTTGGCAATACGCTGGGCAATCTCCATCATGAACCGGCGCATAATCAGGGTAAAGAACTCCTCCGGGCAGTTGTCCCGGATGGCTTCCTGAATCTCCGTGAAGGACACCACGTTCACGGTCATCCGCCCGGAGTATTTCGTCACCAGCCGGGCAAGCTCGATGACCTTGTCCTTGGCCAGCTGGGAGGTGTAGGGATAGGAGAAGAAGTGAACGGCTTCCACCTCCACGCCACGCTTCGCCATCATATAGGCCGCCACGGGGGAATCAATGCCGCCGGAGAGCAGCACCATCGCCCGTCCGCCAACGCCGGTGGGCAGGCCGCCCGCTCCCGGTTCGGCGGGACCGTGGACGTAGGCGGACAGGTCCCGCACCTCCACGTACACGGTGTAGTCCGGGTGATGCACGTCCACCTCTACTCCCGGGTGGGCTTCCGCCAGCCGTCCGCCGATCTCCTGAGACAGCTGGATGGAGGTCAGGGGAAAGCGCTTGTCCGAGCGCTTGGACTCGACCTTGAAAGATTTGGCGCAGTCCAGATCGTCCCCCAGATAGTTTTCGATGGCGGCAAAGATCGCGTCCAAGTCCTTCTCGCAGGGGCGGCAGCGGCACAGGCTCACCACGCCGAAAATGGAGCGGCAGGCTTCCCATGCCCCGTCCACGTCCGCTTCCTCGTCCATCGGCTCTACGTACACCGTGGACTGGAGGATATACACGTCAAAATTGCCGTACTTCTTCATGCGGCGGCGGACGTTCTGCCGCAGCTTGTTCTCAAACTGGCGCTTGTTCGCGCCCTTCAGGACGATCTCGCCCAGCTTCAATAGAAAAATTTCCTTCATTTTTGTTCTCCTGTTTATCGATTTCCCAGATTCACCGCCCGGTACTGAATCGCCTCGGCGATGTGCTGGGGCTGAATGTCTTCGCTTCCGTCCAGATCGGCCACGGTTCGCGCTACCTTGAGGATACGGTCATAGCTTCTCGCGGTCAATCCCATGGTTTCAAACGCGCCCTTCATCAGCTCGGCGCATTCCTCGCTGAGTGTGCAGTAGCGGCGCATTTCTTCCGGCCCCATCCGGGCGTTGCACATTCCGCCGGAACCGAAGCGCCGGTTCTGGACGTCTCGTGCGGCGTTGACCCGCTGCTTCACCGACGCCGACGGCTCTGCTTCCGCCCGTTCCCGCAAGTCCTCAAAATGGACGGAGGGAACCTCCACCACAATGTCAATTCTGTCCAGAAGCGGCCCGGAAATGCGGCTGCGGTAGTTGTCCACATCCCGCTGGGAGCAGCGGCAGCGCCCGGAGGGGTCGCCGTACCAGCCGCATTTGCAGGGATTCATGGCGCACACCAGCATAAATTCCGCCGGGTACGTCACCGCCCCGGAAACCCGGGAGATGGTGACCTTTCCATCTTCCAGCGGCTGGCGCATCAAGTCAAGTGTATCCTTCCGGAACTCCGGCATTTCGTCCAGAAACAGCACGCCCTTATGGGCGAGGGAGATTTCACCCGGCCTTGGGTTGGAGCCGCCGCCAGCGAGTCCGGCATTGGACACCGTGTGATGGGGCGAACGGAACGGCCGCTGGGTCACAAGGGGATTCCGGGGCGTCAGCATTCCCATGACGGAATACACCTGACTGACCTCCAGCGATTCCTCCCACGTCATATCCGGGAGAATGGAGGGCAGACGCTTGCTGAGCATACTTTTGCCGGAACCCGGCGGGCCTATGAGCAGCACATTGTGGCTGCCCGCCGCCGCGACCTCCAGCGCCCGCTTTACGTTTTCCTGCCCCAGCACGTCCTTGAAATCCGGCATGACGGTATCCTCCCGGGAGGGTACCCACAGCGGTTCTTCCTCCAGCGTCGTCTCCCCGTTCAGTCCTGCCGCCAGCTGCGCCACCGTATGGATGGGATACACCGCAGGCCCCCGGGCAAGCGTCGCCTCCGGGGCGTTCTCCGCCGGGACGAACAGCGCCTGAATCCCCTCCCGTTTGGCGGCAAGCGCCATGGGCAGCACGCCGGAAATGGGACGGATGGTGCCGTCCAGACTCAGCTCCCCCAGAAAGGCGCTGGTAGACTTCGGCCGCCGGACGCTTCCGCTGGCCGCGAGAATACTCAATAAAATAGGAAGATCGTAGTGCGTTCCCGCCTTTTTCTGGCTTGCGGGCGCCAGGTTCACCGTAATGCGGCTCACGGGGAAGGACAGTCCACTGCTCTTCGCCGCTGCCCGCACCCGGTCCCGCGCTTCCTTCACCGCCGCGTCAGGCAGTCCCACGATATCAAATCCGGGAAGTCCCTGAGAAATGTAGCACTCCGCCGTGACGGCGCTGCCCTGTATCCCGGAGATACCCAGCGTTCGGACGCTGCAGATCATGTTTCCGTCCCCCTTTTCTCTCTTGTTTTTCATCATACTCCATTCTTCGGGAAAAGGCAATCCCTTTTTGGTTTCCCCGGCCGCGGACTTTACAGCTTTTCCATATCTTTCCCGTGGAAAAGCGTGAATTTTTTGTATGAGTGTCGTTTGATGGCTTTACAAATTGCATGAAAAGTGGTACAATGGGGTCGACAAAATTAGAAATACTTTAGGAGGTATTCATTTTGGCTAGAAAATTCAAAACCATGGACGGCAATACCGCTGCCGCCCACGTCAGCTATGCCTTTACCGAGGTCGCTGGCATCTACCCCATCACCCCGTCCAGCCCCATGGCTGACAACGTGGATCAGTGGTCTGCCGCCGGTCGGAAGAACATCTTCGGCAACACCGTCAAGGTCGTCGAGATGCAGTCCGAGGCCGGTGCCGCCGGTACTGTCCACGGCTCTCTGGCTGCCGGTGCTCTGACCACCACTTACACCGCTTCTCAGGGTCTGCTGCTGATGATTCCCAATATGTACAAGATCGCCGGTGAGCTGCTGCCCGCAGTTTTCCACGTTTCCGCCCGTACCGTTGCTACTCAGTCTCTGAACATCTTCGGTGACCACTCCGACGTCTACGCCTGCCGTCAGACCGGTTTTGCCATGCTGTGCGAGACCAACGTGCAGGAAGTCATGGATCTGGGCGCTGTCGCTCACCTGTCCGCCATCGAAGGCCGCGTTCCCTTCATCAACTTCTTTGACGGCTTCCGTACCTCCCACGAGATCCAGAAGGTCGCCATCTGGGATTACGAGGATCTGAAGGAAATGTGCAACATGGATGCCGTTGAGGCGTTCCGCAAGCACTCCCTGAACCCCGAGCGTCCCGCAATGCGCGGCTCCCACGAGAACGACGATATCTTCTTCCAGCATCGTGAGGCCTGCAACAAGTACTATCAGGCACTGCCCGCAGTCGTCGAGAAGTACATGAACAAGGTCAACGAGAAGCTGGGCACCGACTACAAGCTGTTCAACTACTACGGCGCTCCCGATGCTGACCGCATCATCGTCGCCATGGGCTCCATCAACGACGTGGCCGAGGAAGTCATCGACTACCTGAACGCCCACGGTGAGAAGGTCGGCGTTGTCAAGGTCCGCCTGTTCCGTCCCTTCTGCGCTGAGAAGCTGCTGGAGGCCATCCCCGCCACCGCCAAGAAGATTGCTGTTCTGGACCGCACCAAGGAGCCCGGCTCTCAGGGCGAGCCTCTGTATCAGGATGTGGTCATGGCTCTGGCCAAGGCCGGCCGGAACGACGTCACCGTCATCGGCGGCCGTTACGGTCTGGGTTCCAAGGATACTCACCCCGCTTCCGTCTTTGCCGTCTACGAAGAGCTGGCGAAAAACGCCCCCAAGAACGAGTTCACCATCGGCATCGTGGACGATGTGACCCACCTGTCTCTGGACGAGAAGGTCTCCCCCAACACCGCCGCGGAAGGCACCATCGAGTGCAAGTTCTGGGGTCTGGGCGGCGACGGCACCGTCGGCGCCAACAAGAACTCCATCAAGATCATCGGCGACCACACCGACAAGTACGTACAGGCTTACTTCCAGTACGACTCCAAGAAGACCGGCGGTGTCACCGTTTCCCACCTGCGTTTCGGCGACAAGGCCATCAAGTCCCCCTACTACATCAACAAGGCTGACTTCGTTGCCTGCCACAACCCCTCCTACATCACCAAGGGCTTCAAGATCGTTCAGGACGTCAAGCCCGGCGGCGTGTTCCTGATCAACTGCCAGTGGTCCTTTGAGGAGCTGGAGCATCACCTGAACGCCGAGACCAAGCAGTACATTGCCAAGAACGATATCCCCACCCTTGAGGTTCCCCAGACGATGAATCTCGTGCGGGAAAATGACAACTGGAGAGTCAATCTGAGCCTCCGTGACGCCCTCAACCTGGGCAACATGCCGACTCCCTTCGTCCTCAAGTGACCTCCGGCCCCGAGCCGGGGCAACCATCCGTGCGGGGAGGGGAAGATTATCTCTCACCACCTACAACCTGGAAACCAACACATGGCAAACAAACCAACTATAGAGTCTAAGCCCTACGTCATCGGTATTGACCTTGGCGGGACCAATACCGCCTTTGGCATCGTGGATGCTCGCGGCAACATCCTGCGTACCAGCTCCATCAAGACCGGTAAGCACCTCGACATCCGAGACTACATCAAGGACCTCGGGGTGGCTATTCGTGACCTGGTCGAGATCGACCTGACGATGGACAAGATCTTCGGTATCGGAATCGGAGCTCCCAACGGAAATTACTTCAATGG
>QWCH01004323.1_pt1 | contig 13157 bp, 11 predicted proteins | sample 1972671 | NCBI WGS metagenome assembly QWCH01 (sample SAMN09866713, study PRJNA288562) | Human gut metagenome isolate term3_stool, whole genome shotgun sequencing... | isolation source: gut | host: Homo sapiens | place: USA: California | reverse complement strand
TTTGGGTGCGCACTGCACCTTCCAGCGCTCCAAAAGATGCAGATAATCGCACAATACCCGCTGACAATGCAGTTCCTCTCTCTGGAACGCCTTTGCCAGCGGATATTTCGGCTTCCGCAGCGCTGCCGCTGCCGGGGGCTTGTCCGGGTCGATCCCAAAGTCATACGCCAGCTTTTTCGCTGCGTCATAGCTGCTCAGGTTGAACAGCTTTGCCACAAGGTCGATCACATCGCCGTGGGCCCCGCATCCGAAGCAATAGAAGTAATCCTCATTCAGTTTCATGCTGGGTATACGGTCATTGTGGAAGGGACAGCAGACCATGTTGCCACGGTTCACTTCCAGACCGTAATGTTCAGCAGCTTGTCTCACCGTGACTGCCGCCTTTACACTTTCAAATAAATTCATACACATACCTCCGTAATTTATTTGACAATTTCCTCTTGTCGCCTCAATATACGGAGAAAATCGGCGTCAGCCGGGAAATCCGGCATTCGTGCAAAAAAAGAAAATGCCGCCCTGAATTTTTGCAAAAATGCAAAAACGCAGAGCGGCATTTGTTCACAATATGCGTCTTGATATTATTCCACTTATTGAATATAATAAGATTAGATATTGGCAGAAAGGACAGGCTCAGTATGAAGTTTTTATCGACCTTTGAAACAGCGGAGAAATGGGGTATCTCCCACCGGCGCGTAAGCATTCTCTGCAATCAGGGGCGTATCTCCGGCGCACAGCGGGCAGGAAGCCGTTGGATCATCCCGGAAGATGCAGGGAAGCCCGCCGATGCCAGAATCAAGAGTGGGAAATATATCAAAGAAAGAGCGGCGGAAGGAGGCGCATAACGGATGGATACTGTATTTCTTCCCGGAAATATCCGACAAAGACTTTTGGATTTGATGAAGCACAATAATGTCTCTCAGACGGAACTAGCCCGTAAGATTAGCTGCAATGACAGCCTCCTCAGCCGTTTTCTGAGTAAAAAAACAGACAAGCTCGGAGATGAAAATATCATCCGCATTGCAAGAGCTTTCAACGTGTCTACAGACTTTCTTTTGGGCGTAACTACTGTCCCGGACAGAAAGAATTATGAAATCGATGAATTGGGCTCATCGGCGCAGGCGGCGAGAAACCTCTATACCGGAAAAGCAAATGCGCAGGTCGTTAATTATCTGCTGGAAAGCCCGCGCTTTCTTGAGCTGACCTACATATTGGAGCAGTATTTCAACGACACAGTTACTGCCGGATACGCCGCGCAGAACCAGCTATATGCCACACTCAGCAGTTTGACGCGAAAATCGGCAAAAACGAAAGCCGCTGCACAAGCTGCAAATGAAATCAATCGTCTGAAAACGCCCGTCTATCAAGCTGATCTCGCCACCATAGAAAATCAATTCATGATGGCAGTCAAAGAAGTGAAAAAAGAAATCGGCAATGACTTTGCTGCAATTCGGGCGATGACAGCCGAAGAAGCTGAAAAAATGTTTTCAGAGATTACGAAGTGTCAGGATATGGAAAACCTGAGCGTTACACCGAAGCAAGTATCTGATCTGATTATAGGCAGCGTAGCCGGTATGGACTGTGTTGATCCGGATGCCCTGAGTACGCTCGGCGAGGCGTTGACAGGTCTTTTCCAATCCACCTTTGATAACGCCGCATCACGGGAGAAGGATGATGAAGAAACAGGATAATGAGCAGCTTTGTGCGCTGGCGCAGAAAGGGGATACAGAGGCTCGTGACCTTCTTCTGAAAAACAATCTGGGTTTCATCCGCAAAACCGCCAATGAGATTTTTCTGAAATCTAATCTGGTGGAAAGTGATCTCAGCATAGAAATCGGTGATCTGGAGCAGGAGGGCGGCATCGCCTTATTGAAGGCTATTCCCAGCTATGATAAGAGCGTCGGCGTCAAGTTTCTGACCTATGCCGCTCCATTCATCCGCAACGCCATGACCGACCTGATACGAGATGTTTTCTCTCAATATGAGCAGCGAATGGTTGATCCACAAAATGGACTGGGGCTTCAAAAAATCCGGCTGGACGAAATTCTCCCCGGTGAAGAACGGCTTCTGCGCATTGAAGCTGTTGCAGACATCACCGCCAAATCTCCGGAACAGGTATGTGAGGAAAGGGAAACTTTGCGGGAGCTGTATGAAGGCTTTGGACAAATCTCCGAACGGGAGCAGACATATCTTCTGTACCGCTATGGCTTTACGGATGATATTGGACATACCCTGATCGGCACAGCAATTCATTTTAACCTGAGTGAAAGCCGGGCAAAAAAGTTGGAAGGCGAGGCGATGGACAACCTCTGGCTGGAGTTACCGTGGTGGTTTTAGTGCGTATCGCTGCGGCGGGACGGGGGCTTTTATATACCTCTGCTTCCTTTTCCGGACAGTCGGATTTTGCTTCTCAAAAATCCCGCATTTGTGCCGCAACTCACGTCACAAAACCCGCCTGTCCTACTGCCGCAGAAAAGCATTTGCCACCACACTCTGCCCTGTTGCAGAGCACGCCGCCAACCCCTTTCCCGCGTCAGCCGGAAGCAAAGGTATAACACACTAGACTTTGCGAAGCAAAATCGTGTGCCAACAGGGATGCTACGCGCCCCTATTGGAAACCCAGCGTCAAAGGAGATTGCTCCCCTCTGAGGGCTTCACTTAGGGATTTGGCAAAACAACCATATTTCAAGTGAGATAGCCTTCAAGCGAGTCCAACAGAAATAATGGTCAGATTGAGTAAAGAAAGCTCGGTCTGGCCATTTTTCTTGTTTTATGATTCTGTCGGTTTTACTATCGAAACCACGTTTCTAAACAGCTCAGGTGAATTTACAACTATTATTGCGAGCTTTTCTCTGACGCGAGTTACACCTTGGTAGAATAGGTTTGGATACAAATAATCCGGATTGGGATGTGGCATGCCCTGAAGTACACCATTCTCATCGTAATAGAAAGAAGAATCCATGAGCATTACGACGTTATCAAATTCCTGCCCAATAACATGGTGCGTATCGAAATCCTCCGCATATGCTGAATAAGGGCTTTCCTCATAATTTGACTTTGAATAATTAATGAAGATGTACCCTTTGTTTCGGTAGTATTCCAACATGGACTGTGCCTCTTGCGTTGTATTGGCGTAATTCAGTTCTACGCTTGAATAATCCATAGGCACCCTTGCTCGGTGGTTCAGATTCTTCATACATACGATGAAAGAATGCAATTCTTTATTTGTGCGAATCTTTTCTGACAGTGTGTATTCTGCGTCCGGAGGAATAGCCTTGATTTTGTTTACGATATCGTTTCGCTTCTCCGCGTTTGACAGAATCTGCTCTGGGTCAGAAGAGAAAATGCATACCTGATCGTTGCCCCTAACAGAATCGCATATCGCTTCAAATTGGCTTGTATAGATACGGTGGGTTTCGTCAACAAGAATATAGTTATAATCCGCAAGTGAAACATCATCATTCCGCAACTGCCCTGCAGAGATGATATAAAGCTGTTCGATTTCTTTCCTGATTTTGTATTGCCCAGCAGATAGTTTTCCGCAATGAATTATAAGCGTTTTACCGTTCCGGGAGAGTGTTTTTGCCAAATCGTACAGAAGAAGAGTTTTTCCGGTTCCCGGTTTGCCTGTCAAATGGAAGAAGGCACCAAAGAAAGCCGCATCAATCCCATTAAGTATGTTTTTCTTTATTTGCTCCTGTGCCTGTGTTAAGAAGTATTCGCCCTGAATAAACCGTGCAGGTGTGTTCAATGGAGATACAAGATAATCTGATGCCCGAAACAAATTATCAATCGTATCAGAATAATCGTCAGATATTCTCTTTACCGAACTGACGATTTCATCGAACTCGACAGGAATCAGTTCATCATTCAATGAAAGCTTATAGCAGGTCATCGTATCTGTTACAACCGAATACAGCCGTAACCGCTTTCCCAAATGGCCTAAATAGTGTCGGTTTTTCAACAGCTGTTTAAGTATTTGCTCTTCGGGTACACTGACCGATTTCAGCTCAATATTGAGGCATAGTTTGTCTGTGAACTTCAGCAAATCAAATTCTTTGCCAATCTGCGGAATCTGGAAAGAATAGAAAAAGCCATCCATGTCCGCAATAGTGACATCATTTTTCAGAAGCTCATCAGTTAACAATCTGAGGGACTCGATTTCATGGTATTGTGTCCGCAGAAGTTCTTTACATTGAGAATGGTGCCGTTCGACAATATTGAACGGGTCTTCTTCATGTATCCGAGAGAGATTATAAATATTTACTGGACTTGTCATATATCACCTGTCAGTCAAATCACGCTGCCACCCTATACCGTGTGTACACATATTCGTAAATGCGCTGGCGGTATTCGGAAATACTGATCTCGTCATAGCACTCCGGTAGCTCAGCCCAGAGCGTATCGCGGATCAGATTATCCACGGCTGCTTTCGTTTCCTGTTTATCGGTCCAGTGGTCAAGCGCAGCAATCTTCGCCTTGATCTTTTTCAGAAGACTTGCGGCCACTTCCTTAATTTTCTTAATGTCCGTCTTGGAGAGATCGTCCCGGAAAAGCATATCGTACAGCGAAAGCTCCTCGTCGCTCTCAAAGCCTTCGCGGACATACCGCTGTTCTTCCTGATCGAGACTATTGGCCAGATCCATCAGATCCATAAAGGTTTTCTCAATGGTGGCGCGATCCTGCTCACTGTTATAATCCGTGATGATCTGTTGATACCGCTCATAATAATCAATACGGTCCGGATTATTGAAAAGCAGACGGTCGAGCTTCTGCTGGATGATTTCCTCCAGATCCTTCATCACAAGGTTCTTTTTCTTCACCTTCGCAAATTCCCGACGGAGCAGAGCAAAGTCGATTTCGCTGATGTCAAACCGGCGCGGCTCCTCTTTTACCATCATCGGAGCGTCATCTATTTCCACATACTCGCTGATGATAGAATTGATTTCCACCATCAGATCGGTAGTATCAACGTGACGGCGCTTTTTTTGAAGCTCCCCGTAAATCGCGGCGATGGCTTCATACTCCTTCCGGGTCTGCCCGGTAATATCGTCACGATCCGTGTATTTCATCAAACGAATCAATTCCGAGGCGTATGTGGAGAAGGACTTCTTATCTTCAATAGTGCCGCATACTGCGTTGGCGGCGGTCTGAAGCAGAGCCAGCTTCGTAAAGTCAACTGCAGCCACAAGATCGGCAAGATCAAAATCGCGCTCCCGGAGGAAGGCTTTCGCTTTTTCAATCGTATCGAGAATACGGGCTATCAGCTCGTCCTTATCAACGGTCGGATCGCCTCCGGGCGTGTTTATGTTTGCGGTATAGTCGGCCAGAGCCTTGCGGAGGGCTTTCACGATGCCGATATAATCGATAATTAAACCGTTACTCTTGCCTTCGTTCACGCGGTTGGCACGGGCGATGGTCTGCATGAGCGTATGCGCCTTCAAGGGCTTATCGAGATACAGGCAGGACAGGCACTTCACGTCAAAGCCGGTGAGCCACATGGCGCAGACGAATACCACCCGGAGCGGATTGGACGCATCTTTGAACTCCTTGTCCAGCTCACGCTTTTCCATTTTCGCCCTGTGATATTTGATATCCAGATCCCATTTTTTGAAGGTCTGAATCTCGTTCTGCTCCTGACTGATCACAACGGCCATTTCCGTTTCTTCCATCCATTTCAGCTTGCGCTCCAGTTCCTGCGCTTCTTGCTGAGTGGCTGTTTTGATTTTCGCTTTCAGAGCTTTGATCTCTTCTTTCCAGTATTCCTGAACGAAATTATACATACGGATGCACGTGACCTTATTGAGGCACACGAACATCGCCTTTCCGCTGGTCCACAGGTCGGAATAGTGACCGACAAAATCTTTCGCTATGGATTTCAGGCGAGGCTCCGCCGTCATCAGATGGATTTCCTTAGCAAATTCCGCTTCAAGCTTATCCTGTTGATCGACGTCGATATCAGCGTTTTCGATGGCATCAAGGATGCGGTCGGTGATCTCCGGATTATGGAGGTCAAGTATCTTTTCACCGCGATTCTCATAATACAGCGGAACAGTGGCACCATCCTCCACTGCCCGTTTGAAGTCATAAACGGAGATATAGCCGCCAAAGGTACGGGCCGTGATATTGTCGCTGGACAGAAGCGGTGTTCCGGTAAAGCCGATACGAGCCGCCGTAGGGAGCAGCTTCATCATGTTATCGGCAAAGATACCGTACTGGCTGCGGTGAGCCTCGTCCGACATGATAATAATATCGTGGTCCGGGTAAATCGGCTGTTCGTCCGGCCTGTTGAATTTCTGTATCAGCGTGAATATGAAGCTCGGATTGCCTTTCAGCTTCGTGACGAGGTCACCGCCGCTTGTGGCGATAAACTGTGAGGCTTTCGTTTTACCTAGCAGACCGCAGTTTTCAAAAGTGTCGCTGATCTGCTTGTTCAGTTCATCTCGGTCGGTAAGAACAACGATTGTGGGAGACCCTGCAAACTTGCGGCGGATCTTCTGGGCGAGAAAAACCATGGAATAGCTCTTGCCGGAGCCTTGGGTATGCCAGAACACGCCCAACTTGCCGTCGTTGAGCTTCCGTGCCTCGTATGCCTTGACTGCTTCGTTGACACCGAGATACTGGTGGTTACGGGCAAGGATTTTCACCGTGTTGCCGCCGGAGTGGTCATAAAGAATGAAATTCTCCAGCAGATCAAGGAAGTTCTCTTTTTTGCAGATGCCGCGCAGCATCGTTTCCAAAGCTACGCTGCCTTGCTCTTTTTCGTCAAGACGCTTCCATTCATGGAAGAATTCGTACTTGCTGCCCAACGTGCCGACCTTGGCCTCGGTGCCGTTGGAAAGCATAAGGAAGGCGTTGTAATAGAACAGGTGCGGTATCGTATCCTGATAATCGGTATAGTTGTCATCGTAGGCATTCTGCACGTCTACGGTGTTTTTCTTTAATTCCACGAAAAGGAGCGGCAGACCGTTTACAAAGCCCACGATATCCGTGCGGCGGCGATAAAGGTCGCCGTGGATCTTCAGTTCCTTGATGGCGAGGAAGTGGTTGTTGTCCGGATTCTGAAAATCAATGACAGCGGCGCGCTTTTCTTCCGTTTTTCCGCCGGGCTTTTTGACGGTGACCGGGATACCGTCCCGGATCAGGAAATACTTTTCCTCGTTGATCTGCAGCAAGGAGGCGGTGGACAGACGATGCTCCAGTTTGCGCTGAGCCTCGTCGATCTGTGAGGGAGTGATCCACGGATTCAGGCGCAGCAGAGCCTCCCGAAAATACCGGGTCAGCAGAATCTCCTTATAGCTTTTGCGGCCAAAGGTGCCGTTTTCGCCCAGCTTCTCCGTGTTGTAGGCAAAAGCTACATCCCAACCCAGCTCATTCTGGAGCAAGTGACCGGCGGATTCCTGAACGAGGATATTTTCGGAGTAGTCGTAGCTCATGGTATCACCTCACGGATAATGTTATCTTTTTCTTTTCCTTTGGATATCATTAACTGTTGTTAAAACACGGCAAAGGTTCTTGTTTTCCCATAATGCTTCAAAGTAGTCACTATAATGCTGAAAGCCTCTACCGCCTGCAACAAATTTATAAGTTATTGTATCGGAACTCTTATATCCATACCAGTAGGGACCGATATAGATTTCATCATCTACTCGCCAATAATAATCAAGGGTCATGCTGTTATAACCTTTTATGACGATTTTCCCTTTGCTATTACTTTGGTTCAAACGATTTGCCCAATCTATCATCTCTGTGATGGTATCCCTAATTCCGCCAGAAGCCGTTTTCTCTTCCTCTTCACGCACAGAGATAAATTGGCCTGTTGGATCCATGGTAAGCAATCTAATTTGGACACCTTTTTTGAGACATTGCTCAATCTTTTTGCCGTACATTGTGCGGAATGTAGACAAACCAAAAGCAATTCCGTCAATACAATATTTTGCATTTTCGATATTGGGGTCTGCTTCAGAATTTCTTTCCGCACGTGTGCTGTATATTTTTTCCAGTTTCCATTCATCGAGTTCTGATACTTTTTTTCGCTCAATGAAGAAGTCATGCATTAGGATCACCAGTCCAGAGGCAATTAAAGAGCATCCTGTACTCAAACAAATATTATCCCACGGCGTCTTTACATATGCGCTGGCTATGCAAAGACTAATTCCTACAAGAATGATAACAACTCCTGCGAATAGCGATTTCCAATTATAAGTTTCTTTCATATCTAAATCTCCGTTTCTCCGCTCATCAGTTTTGGGATCAGACGATCACGAGCTTCGGCAGCAACGTCGCATTGCTTTTGTAATGCTTCAATTCTTGTAACCATTGGTGCGAACTGCTGGTGGTATCGCTCCAGAATGTCTTTGGTCGGAATCAACATTTCGATTCCCATCATGGCCTCCGGCTTCAAATGAAGCACATTAACACCGTTAGCCAAGGGGGAAATCTGCTTACTCAATCCCCCATAGTACATTACAGAATACAAGAAAAGGTTATCAGTCAATTTGGGGATGATCTTAATTAGATCCATGGAGAATGTCATCTTTTCACCCAAGTCCGGAACAAGGGCAACATGACCAACCAATCGCCGTTCTTGAGTCATATCGGTAACACCCATAACTATATCGCCGGCATAAAGCATCTGATTTGCTTTATACTGACCAGTGAATCGCTTCTCTGCATTTCTGTTGTACCCACCAAATGCACGGATGTTTTTCAGGTTTGCCATTAAAATGCCAGTTGTATCCGACAGTTCTTTAGATGTGTAGGATTTACCCCGCACATAGTCAAATACTTCGGAGAATGGTTTGTATGTCCACCCCTCCGGTACGCCATCCACGATGGGGGTGGTTTCGTGACCGGGGAAGCGCAGGTCTACGAACCATTCCTTATACAGCCGCTGCGCCGCTTCCTCCAACAGCTTGATCTGCTTCTGGTTGTTTTCAATCAGGTCATCATATCCAGCCAAAATTTCCACAATCCGCTTTTGGACTGGAGCAGGTGGACATGGAATCTCTAACCCCTTGAGTGATGCAATAGTCAATGCTTTCTGAGAAGAACCAATAGTGGTATTGTTCAAAACACTTTGTCCTTCGGAGGATTTTAACCAAAAGTACAAATATTTTGAATCTAACTCATCACTAAAATTGCGAAACCAAGTCAAATTACCATCTTTGAAATAGAAATAATCTTTTTCGCGAACGATATACGGAACACCGATGGTTCCCACGGAAGTAAGTAGCATATCACCCGGCTGTGGCACGCCAAAGTGGTTTTTGATTTCATCGTATTTCTCTTGGCTGATAAACAGAGGTTCGCTGATTGCTTGCCCATTGGAACTCTCGATGATTTCCTTGGAACGGTAAAATGGAACGCCGGAATCAACATATTCGGAAAAGAAGATGCGTTTGCTGGAGGTTACCTCACAACAATCTCCAACTTTTACTTTTCCCCAACTCATAATCCCATCTCCTTCATATTTTTGGAGATAGTCTGCATCAGTTCGTTGGATTCTGCCTGCAATTTCAGCAGTTCCGCATGGATCTCCGCCATGCGCAGGGCAAAATCCACGCCGTCGTCCTCCGCCGCGGCCACGCCCACATAAGCGCCGGGCGTCAGGGAGTAGTTCTTCTCCGCGATCTCGGCGCGGCTCGCCACCTTGCACAGGCCGGGGATGTCCCGATACTCGCCTTCGCCAAACTTTTCATAGAGCCAGCAAGCCTCTTTTAAAATGACAATCATCGCTTCTACTGCGGCGATTCGCTCATTCCATTCAGCGTCAACCGTCTTCTTTTCCCGCTTCGCTGCCGTATCAACTGCCTGCTTTGCTTTCTTGCGAATCAGCTCCAATTTTGCTTGCAGCAGATTCAGATTCTCAGAAAAACTGCGCTGGATTCCGTAACCGTCCGGAACATCCTCGATATGCTCAGAGGTGTTAACAAACTCCGCAACTTGATCTATATACTCATTGATCAGGTCAACATACTTTTCTCTTTCGCCCCGGTAGAGCCAGACAATGGCGTTCAAATTCTTGAGCTGCCAATCGCTCCACTCGTTCAGTGTGCGGTCTACCACGGTATAGTAATTCCGGGCGTCGAGGAACAGCACCTTGTCCTGCAACTCTTCGGGCTTCCCCTTATCAAAGAACCACAGGGAACAGGGCAGGCTCTTTGTGTAGAAGAAGTTGTTGCCCACGCTGACCATCACATCCACATGGCCGGTCTCTACCAGCTTCTGGCGGATATCGCGGTCCTTGCCGGAGCTGTCCGTGGCGGAAGACGCCATGACAAAGCCCGCCCGGCCGTGCTCGTTCAAGTAGGAGTAGAAATAGGAGATCCAGAGATAGTTGGCGTTGCCGACCTCTTTGTTCTTGTTTACGCTCGGCAGACCGAACGGAAGGCGTCCGGCGTTTTCGCATGATTCGGCTTTGACCTTATCCACATTAAACGGAGGATTCGCCATGATGTAATCGCAGCAGCCGTTCAGGTTGTGTGCGTCATGATAGAAGGTATTCGCCTCGTCTCCGGATTTGATAACACCCGTCAGACCGTGCACCGCCATATTCATCAGGCAGAGCTGTGCATTATATTCCACTTTCTCCTGTCCGTAGAAAGTCATGGTGCTGTTGGCGTTCATACCGGCGGCATTCACAAAATCTCCGCTCTGTACGAACATACCGCCGCTGCCGCACGCGCAATCAAGAAGAACACCCTGTTTCGGCTCGATGATGTTTACAATCATTTTTACGAGGGATTTCGGCGTGAAGAACACACCGTCATCAGAGGCGATGTTTTTAGCAAATTTATTGAGGAAGTATTCATAGATGCGTCCAACGATATCGCCGCCGACGTCATCAAGAGCACTGTTATTGAAAATGCGAAGAAGCTCTGCCAGCAGTTCGTCGGAGAAGTCGGTATAGCTTTTCGGCAGGACACCTGTGAGCTGTTCGCTCTGATCCTCGATCAAAGCCATAGCGTTATTTACCACTTCACCGAGGCTGTTCATCGGATGTCCGGCTTTATTGGCAAGTCCTGCCGCCGCGATATTCTCCGGCAGATTGACAAGATACTCGTACTGCGCCTCTTTCGGCAGAAACAGCGCACTCTTTGCGGAAAAGTCGCTGGCCTCCACGGGCATTACGCGTCCACCTCGTGAAGGACGGTCCTTCAGTATCTCGGTCTCTACCTTTTTAAAGCGGCTGTACGCATAGCGCAGGAAAATAAGCCCTAGCACGGGCATACAGTATTGATTCGACGTCAACTTTGACCCTGCGCGAAGGAGATCGGCGGATTCCCACAGCTCCGCTTCCAGTTTCCGTATGTTAATCATCCTTTTTCTCTCCTTCCGGGTTATCGGGTATAAACTCCATCATATCGTTGGGAGAGCAGCCCATAGCGTGGCAAATGCTCTCTACCTTATCCAAGGCGATGTATTGCCCGTTCTTGATCTTCGTGATTATATTTGCGGAAATGTTCGCACGGCGCATCAGCTCCGCATTGGAAATATCCCGCTCGATCATCATATGCATTAGAGGTTTATAACTCACGGCCATATCATCAGCCTCCTTTTCAGAACTTAGATAATTTATTATATCACACTTCCGTGAAAAAATCAATGAATATATTTTGAACTTTGGACCTCCGGGAATTTCTCGGAGGTTTTTTCATTTTCTTTCGTTCAAAACCGCTCCTTTTATCCAGTTGGTACTGGGAAGAGAAAAAATCTTCAGAATCGTTTGGCCAAATGACGATTTTTGTCCAGTGGGTACTGGAGAGAAAAAAGTTTCAGAATTTTTTGGTCAAAACGGATGCTCATGACCGGTGGGAAGTGAGAAGTAAAAATTTTCGGATTCTTTAGAGCAAACGGCAATTTTTGTCAAGGGGGTACTGGAGAGAAAAAGTTTCAGATCTTTTTGGCCAGACAGCCCATTTCCCTCCAGTGGGTAGTGAAGAAAGAAAATTTGAAAATCTTTCGTTCAAAACCCTCCAGTGGGTAGTGGAGAGAAGAAATTTTCGGAAACCGTCAGTTTTGGCCCTCCGCCGAGGCTACCAGATGAGGGAACGAAATTTTTCTTCAAAAACCTTAGACCAAAACGGTTTCTCGTGACCGGTGAGAAGCGAAGGAAAGATTTTTTTCAAAAAAGTGGACCACTTGGACGGTTTTCCTCCAGTGGGTATTGAGGACGGGATTAACCCTCAGGAAAGGATGATCAGAAATATATATGAAAAGCTGCCACAGGAATTAAAAGAACGAGGTGCTTTCTGCCTCTGGAAATATGAGGAGCGAGACGGGAGCAGGACGAAGGTGCCGTATCAGCCGAACAGCTTCCGTGCGGATTCTGCGAATAAGGCCACCTTCACGGATTACGCCATCGCCGTCCGGCATCGGGCCGGATATGACGGTATCGGCATCGGCGTCTTCGGGGACATCTGCGCCATCGACATCGACAGCTGTGTCGAGGACGGTGTGCTGTCGGATATGGCCGAGGACATCATCGCACGGATGGATACCTATACGGAATACAGCCCGTCCGGGACCGGCGTGCGGATTCTGTTCAAAGCCTCGCTCCCAGCCTATGACAAGGATCGCTATTACATCAATAACCGCCAGATCAAGCTGGAGGTCTATGAATAGACAGCTGAATATCGATGCGGCCCTTGACAGCAGAATCACCGCACTCTACTGCAGATTATCCCGTGATGATGAGCTTCAAGGTGACAGCAACAGTATAAAAAACCAAGAGTTACTATGTAGAGGGTGGTTTCTCCCACCTAATACATATGACTGCGGCTCATTTGTGGTGAATGGAACAGCAGTTGTAGGAAAGGAGCAGAATAATCCTTATAACCGCTGCTAATCAACACAAAAAGGAGCTGATTCTTATGAAATCTCTATTTGAGAAAATGGGTGGCACTTACCGTCAGGAGGGTGATTATCTTATCCCGAACCTTGCGCTGCCGGATGAACCGGAATACCAGATCGGCAAGTACGGGCGTATGCGCCGCAGCTATCTGAAAGAACATCGTCCGGTTCTCTATGCAAGCCTGCTCACAAGCGGAACGCTGCAACGGCACCTTGCCGAGATCGACCAAGCCTGCAACGAGCGTATGGCAATCATCGTTTCCGATATGGCAAGGCAGGAAGATGTGACCGAAGCGCTCAAAGCC